>Ga0326727_10011273_pt1 | contig 20905 bp, 17 predicted proteins | sample MB2enrmetagenome_FD_207643 | JGI IMG/M metagenome (GOLD analysis project Ga0326727, IMG submission 207643) | Lab enriched peat soil microbial communities from McLean, Ithaca, NY, United States - MB29MY | ecosystem: Environmental > Terrestrial > Soil > Wetlands > Peat | place: USA: New York...
TACGCTGCACACCGAGGCGCCGGATTCGCCCGAGTTCAAGGCCGATCTGGAATGGTTCTCCGCCGTCTGCCGCATTGTGAAGGGCCTCAAGAATCTGCGCATCGGTTCCATCGGCGCGCGTCCCACCGCCTTCAACACCGTGCGCTACTCCGAGCGCATCATGGAGACCAATGGCATCACCATCGAGACCATCGATCTCTCCGAGATCTTCGGCCGCATCAATCGCATGAACGACACCGACGATGCGGCGCAAGCCAAGCTGGCCGCCATCAAGTCCTATGTCAGCACTTCGGGAATTTCCGCCGCCGCGCTGCTCAAGATGGCCAAGCTCGGAGCGGTCATCGACGGCTGGATGAAGCAGGCCAACGTCACCATCAGCGCCGTGCAGTGCTGGACCTCGATGGAAGAGTTCTTCGGCATTGTCCCCTGCACCATCATGAGCATGATGAGCAACAACCTCATTCCTTCCGCCTGCGAGGTCGACGTCCCCGGCACCCTCAGCATGTATATGCTGGCCCTGGCCTCCGGCACTCCCTCGGCGCTGCTCGACTGGAACAACAACTACGGCAGTCATCCCGACAAGTGCGTCTGCTTTCATTGCTCCAATCTCCCCAAGCACTTCTTCAAGGACGTGAGGATGGACTACCAGGAGATCATTGCCGGAACAGTGGGCAAGGAGAACACCTTCGGCACCTGCGTGGGCCGCGTCAAGGCCGGCGCGATGTGCTACGCGCGCTACTCAACCGACGATCGCCGCGGTGTGATTCGCGGCTACACCGGCGCGGGCAAGTTCACCGACGATCCTCTCGAAACCTTCGGTGGCGCCGGCGTGGCGGAGATTCCGCAATTGCAAAAGCTGCTCAAATACATCTGCCGCGAGGGCTTCGAGCACCACGTAGCCGCCAACTTCAGCGATGTTTCAAAGGCCGTGCATGAAGCCGCCCGCTACCTGGGCTGGGAGAGCCACTACCACCCCGCGCTTGAAGACTGAGTAGAACAGGAAATAGCTGGGTGCCCCACCGGGGTACCGGGGCCCGGGGGTGCCCTGATACAAAGCGGCTGGTAGAACCATGCTCAACGCTCTGTAGGCAAGTGCGCTACTTCCTGGCCCCGGCCTTCTTCGCCAACGGCACTACGGGGAAGTACCCGGTACGGGTGCGGACAGTCAGCTTGCCTCTTCCCTTGGCTTCCGCGGTCACCTCCACGCGGCGGAAACCGGGCTCCGTGGTCGGCTTGGTCGAGTGGTAGCCGATGGTGTATTGGCTGCGAATATCGCGCGCCACCTGGGCCGCGATCTGATCCACATCTTCCATCGACTTGGGGAAAAACGCCAGGCCGCCGGTCTCGGTGGACAGCATCTCCAGCGCGCGCCGCGCATGGCGCACCTCGGCGCGGCTCATCTCGTCGCCAAACAACAATCCAATGGAGTAGATGACCGGGCCTGACAATTCCTGCACCCGGCGGATGGTCTGCTCCAGGTTCAGGGTAGAGGCGTTGTCTTCACCGTCGGTAATGAGCACCAGGACCTGCTTGGGGCGCTTGGCATCGGCCACCAGCTTGTCAGCCGAGGCGACCACCGCATCGTAGAGCGCCGTGCCGCCCCTGGAGTCGATGTGCGAAAGCCCGTCGCGCAGCCTGTTCACGTCGGAGGTGAAATCCTGGTCGATAAACGCCTCGTCGGAAAAATTCACGACAAAGGCCTCGTCCTGGGGGTTCGAGGCCTGAATCAGATCCAGCGCGCTCTTGTTCACCGAGGGACGTTTCCGGTACATGGAGCCGGAGTTGTCGATGACCAAGGCAATAGAGACCGGCAAGTCGGTGTGCTGAAAGCTGATGATGGTCTGCTTTACCCCGTCCTCGGCAACCTGAAAGTCTTCCCTATTCAGGTCCATCACCAACTGGCTGCCTTCGAGCACGGTGCAATTGAGCACCACCTCTTCAACATCGGTGCGCAGCACGTAGCCTTCGCCCTGCTTGCGCAGCGGCCCGGCTCCGGATGCGGGCGCCTCCAAGTCCGGGGAGCGCACCGGGTCGCGGTCCTCGGTGAGGGAGGGCGGCTGGGCCGGAGCGGCCTGGGCGGGCGGATTTGAAGATGGGGTGACGGGCTTTTGTTGTGCGGGCAGGGTGAGCGCCGCTCCGGCCAGGAGAGCCGCAAGAACCGCGTTATTGCAAAGGCGCATAGTAGCCGGTACGTGCATAAACTGTCAGCGGTGGCAGCCCCTGTGGAGGATTCACCTTCACCTTCACTTTACGCCACTTGCCGTCGCGGGTCAGGTCCCCGGGGCGGTAGCCGATCACATACTGGTTGCGCAACTCGGTCGAAATCTTCTCCGCAATATCGCTCATTTCGTCGATATCGTCCACCCGGAACATTCGTCCGCCCGTCACTTCGCTGACATCGTCGAGCAGTTGGGGGCCGGTGCGCTCCTCGGGCGTGGGCGCATAGGGGTCGAAGATTCCGATCGAATAAATCTCCACATCGGCCTCGCGCACCTGGGCCCTGACCTCGCCCTCGGTGTAGCGGGAGCGGTTATCGCCGCCGTCAGAAACCACCAGCAGCGCCTTGCGCTCGTGGCGGGCATCCCGCATCTTTTGCACGCCGTAGTAAATAGCGTCAAGCAGCGCGGTGCGACGCCCGGCGCGCACCGTCGCCAGCCGCGCCTGGATATCTTCTACGGAGCTGGTGAAGTCCTCAATCAGCTCCGGCCGGTCGTTGAACCCGATCACGAAGAACTCGTCCTGCGGATTGGCGGTCTTGATGAACTGCAGAATCGATTCCCGCGCCCGAATCAGCTTTGACGTCATGGAACCGGAGAGGTCGAAGATGATGCCGATCGAAACCGGTGCGTCCTCGCTGGCAAAGCTCAGAATCTTCTGCTCGTGGCTGTTTTCAAAGATCTGAAAGTCGTCCTTTTCCAGGCCGGTGACCAGCCGGTTCATGGGATCGGTGACCGTGACCGGCACCAGAACCAGGTCAACGTTCATGCGGATGAACGAGCCGGGATGAATCTTGAGCGCGCCGGGGCCGGATTCGGCCGGCTTCTCCGCGCCCTTGGGAGCGCCCGAATCCGGTGTGGAGCTGGCTGGCGGCTGCACGTGGACGTTGTTGAGCTGGTCGTCCTGGGAATGGGCGCGCGCGAGCATCAAGGCCGCCGCCAGTGCAAGCATGAACAGCCTGGGAATCAAGCACTGGCGAGTGCGGAGCCAGGGCCCGCAAAGCCACAGCCGGCTGCGCAGCAGTTGCTGCTCGCCGCACCGGTCTCGGGAACTCCGCTGGAGAGGAAGCTTCGTCATGTTCGACCACCACGACTTGAACGCGATAGTAGCACGGCGGCACGACTCCCGGCTTGGCCGTGTTCATCTCTTGAAATCCCGCATTCCTATTTCCGGCAATGGGTCAGTTTGTGGAGCATTCCCTCAAGGGCTGAAGTCCGAAGTCATTTTGCAAGGTCTATGTACGGGCTGAAGCCCGTACTCTTCAAACCAATCCATTAACGGATTTCAGGCAATCCAGGCCCGGCGCGGACGCTGGGATACAATCGACGCTAAGCGTGCCGGCCCGCCAGAGTCTTGAAAAGTGGGATTCCAGCACGCACATTCCACCGCTTCAACCGGGAGCAAGACCTTCCTCATGGCCCGCATTTATCCGTTTCGCGCCTGGCGTTACAACCCCTCCGCCGTGCGCCTCGAAGACGCCGTCACCCAGCCCTACGACAAGATCTCGCCGGCCATGCAGCAGGCTTATTACCAGCGCAGTCCTTTCAACCTGGTCCGCATCATCCTGGGACTGCCTGAATTGTTTGACGCCGAGCGAGGCGAAAGCGTATATACGCGCGCGGCACGCGAGTTCAGCGCCTGGCGCGAGCAGGGGGTTCTGACCCAGGAAAAAGACCCCTGCGTGTTCGCCTACGCACAGCGCTTCAAGGTTCCCGGGACGGAGATTGTGAAGGAGAGGCGGGGCTTTATCGCCCTGGGCAAACTCCACGAGTACGCCGAGCAGGTGGTCTTTCGCCACGAGCAGACTTTGTCAAAGCCCAAGAGCGACCGCCTGAGCCTGCTCAAGGCCACGCGCGCCCACTTCGGCCAGATCTTCATGCTCTACTCCGACCCCGCGGGAAGCGTGGAGAGGATTCTTTACGACGGCAACGGCCCCGCCGAAGCGGAAATCACAGACGAGTACGGCGTGTTGCATCGCCTGTGGCGAGTCAGCGACCCGGCGGCCATCCTGCTGCTCTCGACCGCGATGGCCGACAAGAAGCTGATCATCGCCGACGGCCATCACCGCTACGAGACGGCGCTCAACTACGCCAAGGAGCACGCGCCCACGCCGCCGGGCAAATCCGAACACAGCGCAACCAAGTTGCCGCAGCCGCCGTATCCTGAAGCCGCGGTGATGATGACCTTCGTCAATATGGATTCCGATGGGCTGGTGATTTTGCCCACGCACAGGGTGGTCCACAGCCTGGCTGGTTTCGATGCGGCTGGTTTTGCGAGGGCCGCAGAACAATTCTTCACCGTTGAGGCATTGCCCGCGGCTGAGGCGGCAAATTACATCGAAACCCTGAAGGCCCAGCAGGGCACGGCATTTGTCGCGGTCACCCGCGCGGGAGCCTTGCTGCTGCGATCGAAGACCGAGGCCGTGAACGCCGCGCTCGCCGATCTGCCCGAACGGCAGCGCCAGCTCGACCTGAGCCATCTTCACTCCATCATCCTCGAACGGCTGGTGGGGCTGGACGCCGAGAAAGTCCGCGAGCAGACCAACATCCGCTACCTGCGCGACGCCGTGGAAGCCGTGGACCAGGTCCGCCGCGGCGAAGCCGATATCGCCTTCCTCACCAACCCGGTCACCATGGAGCAGCTAAGGGAAGTCGCTTTCGCCGGTGACGTGATGCCGCAAAAGTCAACCGACTTCTTCCCCAAGCTGCTCAGCGGCTTGACCATCTATGCGCTGGACTAGACTCGGAAAACGGAAGTAACCTATTTCAAGGCGCAAGAACCCGGGGGGACCGATGCCGACGATCAGCAGGTTCTATGGAATCTTGATTCAGATGTACTTCGGTGACCATGTTCCACCGCACTTTCACGCGCTTTATGCCGAATTCGAAGCCCTGATCGATATTCAGACATTCGAAGTCATCCGCGGCGGTTTGCCCAGCCGCGCAATGGCGCTTGTCCTGGAATGGGCTCAACAACACCGAGAGGAACTCAGGCAGGATTGGGAACTATGCGTACAGAATCAACAACCGATGAAGATCCTTCCGCTTCCTTGACCGCTGAGATCGCGCCGCGGTCACCTTGGCGCGTTACGGCAGTCGAAGCCCTTTCAGGATTCCGGCTGCGGGTTGCCTTTGCCGATGGCCTTACGGGGATGGTCGATATGTCGCGCATGGTGCACTCGCCAAAGGCAGGGGTATTCGCAGCGCTTGCCGACCCTTCTCTGTTTGCACAGGTCAAGCTGGATTACGGCGCTGTAGCGTGGCCCGGCGAACTGGACCTTGCCCCCGATGCGATGCACGCCGCGATCCAGGAGCATGGCAAGTGGTCGCTTTAAGCCAGTGGATTGGAATGCTCCGAAAGGGCACAGCCTGTTTAGCCGCCAATGGAACCAATTCAACCACTCGCATCCCATTGGCGTCCAAGACGTAAAATCGGGGAATAGCGGTCGGCAGGGGAGATTCACAACCATGTTTCGCCGGAGACCTACGATTCCCAGTCTGCAGGTCTCGGCCTGTGTTGCGGTTGTTGTGGTGGGCACACTGGCGGCGTCGGCTCAGACTTCAAACCCGACGCCGGCAGCGACTGCTTCCGGGCAAACCGATCATTCTACATCGCCGGCCGCGTTGCCGGATGCACCGCCGCCAGCCTCGAGTCAGGTTCATCCACAGGCGCGGGCTCCTGAGACTGTGGAGTCTTTATCCGCGCAACCACCGATCCCGGCCAAGACCGCTCCCAGCGCCCCGGTGACCATCCTTGAAGACACGTTGATACGGGTGGTGACCGACGAGCCGGTGAACAGCAAGCGAACCAAAGACGGCACGCCGGTGCATTTCATGGTGAGCGAGGATGTGTTCATCGGCGATGTGCTGGCCATTCCCCGCGGCGCAATGGTTCACGGGATGGTGGTGAAGTCAAAAAAGGCCGGAGTGCTGACGGGAAGCCCCGAGCTGACATTTGAACTGGTGTCGCTGGAGCTGGGCGGGCGGAGCTACCCTCTTTACAGCTACCCGTTCAATGTGAAGGGGACGAGCAAGACCAAACCGACGGAGACAAAGGCAATTCGAGGGGCCTATGTGGGCGCAATCGCCGGCGCTTTCGCTCAGAGCAAGAACGGTACGACTACAGAGACCGGCAGGGCCGTGAACATGACGGCAGGCGCCGCGCTCGGGGCCGGCGTGGGTACGGCGGTTTCAGCGGCATCGCCGGGACCGGTAGTATGGATTCCTGCCGAGGCAGAGTTGAGTTTCTACCTGGCGGCTCCGATTACAGTGATGCCGGTGAGCGCGAAGGAGGCGGCACGGCTGGCGCAGGGACTGAATTCCGGCGGCCCGAGCCTCTACGTGCGCGGCGATGCTCCCTGATCATGGTGGGTTGCGAGAAGACGCGCAGACAGCGAAGGCAACGGTACGGGCAGTGCGCGCTGCTCCAGGGCCGCGGTTCTTTCACAGTTTGTTTGGCGGCTGAGGTAAGCTTTTTGTCAGTCAGGTTCAGAATTCGGAGTCTTTCCGGAGCCTTGAAGCAAGCGCTCAAAATCAGGGAGTATAGCTGCGCGTGCCGCGATTTTTGGATCCTGGCAGCTCTTGCAGCAACCGGTTCCATTCCCGGCGCAACGCAAGCGCCGCCCGCTCCCGCGGCGCGTTTTGTCGTGGTCCTGGATGCCGCGCACGGCGGCGACGACGCGGGTGGCCGCCTCACCGGTCAAGCCGGACGAAGCGAGCCGGAGAAGACCTTCACGCTGGCCCTGAGCGTCCGCCTCCGTTCGCTGCTGGCCGCGCGCGGCATTTCGGTGGTCACCACACGCGAGTCAGACGCGAACGTCGATTCCGATCGCCGCGCCGAGATCGCCAACCGCACCTATGCCCAGGCCTGCCTGAGCCTGCACGCCTCCCAGAGCGGCTCCGGCGTCCATCTCTATACCTCCTCGCTGGCCCCCGCCGGGCCTGCCCGCCTGGCGCCCTGGAAGACCGCGCAGGCCGCCTGGGTAACGCGCAGCCTGGCCCTCGCCGGAGTCCTCAACTCGGCCCTGCTTCATGCAGGCATGACCGTCACCCTGGGCCGCACCGCCCTGCCCGCCGTCGACAGCATGGCCTGTCCCGCAGTGGCCGTCGAGATCGCCCCTGAAATCTCCCCCGGACACTCCCAGCCCACCGCTCTCGACGATTCCGGATACCAGGCGCGCGTGGCTGAGGCCCTGGCAGCCGCCATTCTGGAATGGCGTGCCGATTCCTGGCATGCGGAGGGCCCTCAGCCGTGATTCCCCGCCACCAGACCGTTATCTTCGTCATCCTGCTGGTGGCGTCCGTCGTCATGGGCTCGGTGCTGTGGCAGTTGCGCGAACGCGCCCACGAGCGGCTGCTGGCAGGTGAGGACTCGGCGCCCACGCAGGCCCCGGAAGTGGCTCCGGCTGAGCAGGCCACGCTTTTCGTCGCCAACGACGCCGACAATTCGCTGATGACCCAGTTTCTGTCGCTGCCTCTGCCCCAGGGCCCCGGCGCGCGCGCCCACGCGGTGCTGGGCAAGCTGCTCGACCTTTACGCCGCCCCCGATGCCACTCACCCGGTTCCGGGCGGCGCTGCCTCCATCGCCCAGGTGTTCCTGTTGCCCGAAACCGGCAACGACTATGGCCCAATCGCACTCAATTCAGCCGCCCGAGAATCGCAGACCGGCCCCCAGCTCGCGGTGGTCAACTTAACCGCCGCATTCGCCGCCAACCATCCTTCCGGGCTGGAAACCGAGACCCTCACCGTGCTCTCTATCTGCGCCACGCTCCACGCCAACCTGCCTCGCGTCTCCGAAGTCCGCTTCCTGGTCGACGGGCAACCCCGCGCAACCCTTGCCGGCCACGCCGACCTGACGCGCACCTACCTGGCCACTGAAGCCGTCCCCACCGAAGGAAATCACCCATGAACAGCTCTGGGAACCCCACCATCGGCGTATTCGATTCCGGCTTTGGCGGACTCACCGTCCTGCGCGCCCTTTTAGCGCGCCTTCCGCAGGCCCGCTTCGCCTTCCTGGGCGACACCGCCCGCCTGCCCTACGGCTCGAAGTCCCGCCGCACCATCGCCCGCTACGCCGCGCAGAGCGCTCAGTTCCTGGTTCGCGAACAGGGCGCCGAGTTCCTGGTCATCGCCTGCAACACCGCAAGCGCGCTGGCGCTCGACGCGATTCAGGATGCGGTGCCGGTTCCCGTGCTGGGCGTGATCGAGCCCGGCGCCACAGCCGCACGCGCCGCATCCCGAACTGGAGACGTGCTGGTGATCGCCACCGACGCCACCGTTCACAGCCACGCCTATGCAGCGGCCTGCCGGGCCCATGGCCTGCGCGCCATCGAGAAGGCCTGCCCGCTGCTCGTGCCGCTGGTCGAGGAAGGATGGACGAATCATCCCGTCACCGCAGAGGTCATTGACATCTATCTGAACGAACTCCGGGCCGAAGCAGCCGCTGAGGGCCTGAAACCCGACACGCTGGTCCTGGGCTGTACCCATTACCCGCTGCTGCGGCCTCTTATCGAAGCCGCCGTACGGCCCGGGGTGCGCGTCATCGACTCCGCCGAGTCCACCGCCGAAATGGCACTGCGCCAGTTCGGCAGCCATTTCGCGAACAAACCCGCGCTTGTGGAAGCTGAGATCCGCTGCTTCGCGTCGGACTCGGTGGAAAAATTCGAGCGCCTTGGTTCGCGATTTCTGGGCCGCCCCACCGGAAACGTGGAGTTGGTCGACCTGGGCGGCTGAGCGGTTCGCCAGTTGGCGCCTGCCGGCGGCAGCGCCGCTAAGTGGCATTTTCCTCAAGAAAATGCCGCCATGCACAGAGCTCGCAAGGCCACGTGAATTGGAGAAACGCTCTGATATTCTATTGGCTGGCCCGCCGTTCCCCTCACCAGTGGCGAGCCATGGAGGACGAAAGCAAGCATGATCGACTTGGCAGGTAAGACGGCCGTGGTCTTCGGGTTGGCCAACAAGCGTTCCATCGCCTGGGGCATCGCCCAAAAACTCCACGAGGCCTGCGCAAACCTGGCCATCTGCTATCAAAACGAACGCATGAAACTGGAGGCCGGAAGCCTGATCGACGAACTGCCGGGCGCCACGGGTTTCCAGTGCGACGTCTCCAACGATTCTGAGATCGAAGCCCTGTTCGCCGCCATTAAGGAGAAGTACGGGAAGATCGACATCCTGGTCCACGCGGTGGCCTTCGCTCCGCCCGCCGAGCTGCGCGGCGACTTCCTGAATACCAGCCGCGAAGGCTTCAGGGTGGCCATGGACGTGAGCGTCTACTCGCTGATCGCGGTCAGCCGCGCCGCCGCGCCGCTGATGACCGAGGGCGGCAGCATCATGACGCTCAGCTTCTACGCCGCGGAAAAGGTGGTCCCCAACTACAACGTGATGGCCATCGCCAAGGCAGGCCTCGAATCCACCGTACGCTACCTGGCCTGGAACCTGGGCCCGCGCAACATCCGCGTGAACGCCATCTCCGCCGGCCCCATCAAGACGCTGGCGGCCCGGGGCGTGGGCGACCTGACGGACATGCTCAAGTCCCACGCCGACCGCGCGCCGCTGCACCGCAATGTAGACCAACTGGAAGTCGGCGGCGCGGCTTTATTCCTGGCCAGCGACCTCTCCAGCGCCGTGACCGGCGAAGTGATGTACGTGGATTGCGGATACAACATTATGGGGTTCTGAGGGCGCGCCTCAAGAGCTGGCTAGGAGAGTAGAGCTGTCATCCCGGAGGCCGCTCTTCTGGAATCCCCGTTTAGCTCCAGGTGGATATCTGCTCCCACACCGCCGGCTCCACCGGCAACCCGAGCTTTTCATTTTCCGCGCGCATGCGCAGCGTCTGCTCGCCCGGATAGCGCACCCTGCCGCCTTCCTTTGTAGGTTTGCAGCCGTGCAGCGAAGCCACAACTTCGCCGGCAATCTCCTCGGCGCGCGGCGACGGCCCGAACGCCTGAGGATTCATGGCCAGGAACATCTGCGATATACCTGCCTCCAGCAGAGGATCGGCGGGAATCTCGTGCGTCGCCCGACCCAGCGACATCATGGCGGCAATCATGTCAAGCACCACGGAAAGGCCTGAACCCTTCCAGTAGCCCACCGGCAGCGGGCGCCACGACTTCTCGATGGCCGCCGGATCGCGGGTCAGGTTGCCCGCTTCGTCGAACCCTCCGTCCACCGGCAGCATCTCGCCTTTTTTCCGGTAGCTTTCGAGCGATCCATAGGAAAACTGCGACATGGCCATGTCCAGCACCACCAGCCCGCCGCGGCGAGGCACGGCAAAGACCAGGGGATTGTTGCCGATCACCGGGTCCAAGCCGCCCCAGGGGGGCAGATTAGGCATGGTGTTGGTCCAGCAGATGCCGATCATGCCCGCCTCGGCAGCCTGCCAGCCGTAGGTGCCCGCGCGCATCCAGTGGTTGGTGTTGCCCAGCGCGATGCATCCTACTCCATGCTCGCGGCTGAGGCCAATGGCCCGCTCCATGGCGGCCAGCGCGTTCAGATTTCCAGGGCCCCGTCGGCCGTCCCAACGCTCGAGCGCGCCGAATCCGGCAACCAGGCGCGCCTCAGCCTTTACGTCCACGCTGCCGTTCTGAATCGTAGCCACAAAACGCGGAAAGCGGTTGATGCCGTGAGTGTACACGCCGTCGCGCGTGGTCTCGGCAAACAGCCGCGCGCAGGTCTGCGCCCGCTGCGCGGACATACCGCGCCTGATGAGAACGCCGGCCAGCGTCTGCTGGACTTCTGCGAATGGAATTCGATTCATAGATTAAAAGCGCAGCGGACTCGCTGACCCTGGTGCGGCGCAAGCCGCGTTTGCCCCACCGCAGGCGGCTATTCTTTCAGCGTGACCGTGATCTTACGCGCATCTCCGCCTGTTGAGGTGATCAGAATCTCTCCCGTAGCCCGCTTGCGAATGCTCTTGAACTTGTCTCCCCATTCGACCAGGACCAGCGCATCCGGCGTGAGCAGATCGTCGAGCCCCAGCGTCTCCAGTTGGCGCTCGCCTTCGAGGCGATACACGTCAAGGTGATAGAGCTTGACCGCGTGCCCGTCCTGGGCGCCGTCATACTCGTGAATGAGCGTAAACGTGGGGCTGGTCACCTCGCCGGCATCAGCCGCGTCAAGAGCCTCGGCAATGCCCTTCACCAGAGTGGTTTTGCCGGTGCCCAGGTCGCCCCGCAGCAGCAGCAGTTGCGGCGGCTTTAGCAAGCGCGCCAGCTTGCGCCCCACCTCGATGGTGTCCGCGCCGCTCTCGGTAGTGAACTCGTGAATTCTGCCTTCTGCCGGTGGGGCGACGTTGCTCATTCGTTTGCCTCGCGTGAGGCCGCCGCCGGTAACGTCTCTGCCGGCAGCCCCTGCATCCAAAGATATCCGTTCGGGCCACGAACACGAAAGCGGAAAACCTGGGCGAGATGTTGAAGCGTGTCGGTGGCCAGGAGGGTATGCTCCTCGGCCTCACGGCAGGCCAGATCCGCGGCCAGCCCGTGGAGATAAACCGCCGCTTCGACTACTCGCCCCGCTTCGACTGGATATTGCGCCAGCAGGCCCGCAATGAGGCCGGTCAACAGGTCGCCGCTGCCGCCCTTCGCCATGGCGGGATTGCCGGTCGTATTCACGGCAACCTCTCCGTTGGGATGCGCAATCAGTGTCCGCGCCCCTTTGAGCACCAGGGTCACACCCAGCCGCTGGGCAAAAGCGCGTGCAGTCTCGAGGCGCTGGGACTGTACCTGGGCCACGGTCGTCCCTGCCAGCCGCGCCATCTCGCCCGGATGCGGCGTCAGCACCAGCGTCCGTCCCTTGGCGAGCTTGGCCAGCAGCACCGGTTTCGCGGCCAGAATGTTCAAAGCATCGGCGTCGATCACCGCCGGAATCTTGGTCGCGGCCAGCAATCCGGTGGTAAACTTCACGGTCTCCGGCGACTGCCCCAGTCCCGGCCCGATGGCCAGCACGGTTTTGCCTGCCATCAGCGCCGCCACGCGATCCGGCGCGAGATTTTCGTCCGAGATGGAGCCCACGGCGGTCGATTCCAGCGGCCAGGTCATCAGCTCCGGCGCAACCGCGGACACGACAGACAGCGCCGGCGCGGGAACCGCTGCCGTGACCAGGCCCGCACCAACGCGGAGCGCCGCCAGGGCCGCCAGGGCCGGCGCGCCTGCCTTGCCGCCCGCGGATCCAAAGGTGCCGCCGACCACAAGGACGTGGCCGAACTGGCCCTTGTTCGCGCCAACTGCCCTCGGCTTCTTCACGAGCGCCAGGGCCGACCCCGCCCAGTGCAACTTTTGCGCGGAGACAATCGCCGCTTCCGGCGAGCCAATCGGAGCTACCACCACAGGCTGGTCCCAGCGCCGCGTCAATTGACCAAAAACATGCGCCGGCTTAGGCGCGGTAAATGTGATCACCGCATCGGCGGGAAAAACGGCGGAGTCGACGCCGGCGCTGGCCGCATCGGCCGGCCACCCGGAAGGCAAATCAATAGATAGGATGGGAGGCTGAACCGGTGACTTGCCGGCCTTCATCCACTTGAGCGCCGCCAGCGGCAAGCCCTTCAGCGGCGGCTTGAAGCCCGTTCCCACCACCGCGTCCACAATCAGGTCGGTATCCAGAGCGGCTTTCAGACGGGCCAGTTCCTCGGCGGAAGTGACAACGTGAATCTTGCCGCGCGGCGGATTGGTGAGCTCTGCCCAAGCCTCGGCCGCATCGCCCTTCAATCCGTCAGGCTCGCCGAGCAGCAGCGTCGTCACTTCAAGCCCGGCATCGGCCAGCAGCCACGCAGCCATCATCCCATCGCCGCCGTTGTTGCCCCTGCCGCACAGCACCGAGACCCGCCGCGTGCGCGGGAACTGCTGGCGCGCAAAGGCCGCCACGGCCGCGGCAGCAGCGCGCATCAGATCGAGCGACGCCACCCCGTACCGCTCGGTCGTGACGCGGTCACAGGTTCGCATCTCGGCTGCGGATAAAACTTGCATCGCTTCCATGGTAGCCGATGTCAGAACTCGACCCTGACCTGAAATGCAATCATGCGCGGCGAACTGTCTCCGCCCAGGCCCACACCGAGCAATCCCGTCGGCGGCGAGATGGTGCCTTCGAGGGTTCCGAATTTTGGGGGAATGTATGTACCGGGGAGACCGGCCTGCACATTGCCGGGCAACGCGAAGTTGGGATGGTTGAAGGCGTTGAACATCTGCACGTCGAAGCGCGTTGATATCTTTTCCCAGATGGGAAGCCGGCGCGAAAGGTAGATGTCGGAGTCAGTAAAGTGCGGACCACGCACGGTATTGCGGCCAGAGTTGCCGAACTGGCAGTTGGCGGGCGTATCGGGAGTACCGGAGGGGACGCCAGTGCAGTCGCCGGTGGTGGGATCGACGACGGAGACGAATGCGTAGGGATTGAGCCATTGCCTTGTACCGGGAAGCGTGACGCCGGAGACCGGGGATTTTTGATAGACCGGCTGATCGGCAACGCGGCGGGCATACTGCGGGCCGACGGACTGAAAGACGCCGTTGCCATTGGCGGTGTAAGGCTGGCTGAGGACCGAGAATGGGAGGCCAGAGTGCAGGAAGGCCGTCTCAGAAAATGACCAGTTGCGGAAAAGAGCGCGCAACAGGAGATGCCTGGACGCAAACGGAATCTGGTAGATGCCGTAGGCGGAGAGGTTGTGGCGGACATCGTAGTCGCAGTTGCCGTATTGGCTGCTTAGCTCACCGGGCAGCGGGGTGAGAATGCCCTGCGTAGAAAAGGGGAGCAGGCCGCCGTTGGAGACCTCGTCGAGGCAATGACTGAATGTGTAGTTTGCATTGAGGGTGAGAGAGTGGAACTGCTCGGAAACGCCGGCCTGCAGGCCGGAGTAATTGCTGCCGGCGTCGGTGCGGAATTCGTTAACGCTGCCAAATCGCTGGTCGAGCGGCTGCTGGTATGAGTATGGCGCGAAGCACCCCGCGCAAACATTCTGATATCCGTTGAGGCCGACTTGAAACGGCTCGTGCAGGCCGCGGGTGCCGACATAACCGATGCGGACAGCGCCGTGCGCGCTCAACTTCTGCTCGACGCCGAAGTTGTACTGGTAGTAATAGGGCGTCTTGAGCGTGTCGGTGGGGAAGGTATTGAGGCTGACGGCGAGGGGGCAGGTTGGCGATCCGGAGACAAAGCCCGTGCAAGGCGGCCCACCGGCGCTGAAGAGCGACTGAAACTGGCGGTTGGCAGCGGAGGCTGCGTCTGCCGCGCTGTTGGGGACGCCAGGCGCAATGGCAAAACCGCCCACCTGGCCACCGATGCCGCCGACGAAGGTGGGCGCGTAGGGAGCATTGGTGGCGGCAAGATCGGCAATCTGGGCGGGAATGATGTCGTTGAAGACGCCGAAGCCGAGGTGAACCACGGTTCCCGGCGCGACCTGGTATGCAAGGGAGACGCGGGGCTGCCAAACAAGGAGGGGCGTGGATGGAAACAGAGCACTCAGCCCGGTCTCAATGGCCTGATTGAGCGGCTGGTTTACGGAGTGCGAAAGATCGAGGAACGAGCCGGCGGGGCGCGCGAAGAGGTGTTGTTGGTTGACGGGATCGGTATTCCAGGTCGTCCTCATGCCCACGATGAAAGTGGCTTTGGGCGTGGGCTTGTACGTATCCATCGCGTAGAGGTCGAGATTGCCGACGGCTACGCGCTCTTTGAACGAGACGGGGAAGGTCTGGCTCTCTGTGTAGGCCCAGCCGTAGGTGAACTCGGCCAGATCGTTATAGACGGCGGTGGGCACGCTGCCCACGCCGAGATCGTAGTCGCTTACGTCGACGCGGCGTGTGTTGACGCCGAAGCGGAACTCCTGCTTGCCGCGGATCCAGTCGAGGTTGTCGTTGATTTGCCATTGCGTGACGTTGCGGCCCTGCGGATAGGTATTGTTGTTGCCGCCGATGGTGGTGAAGGGCGCTTGATTGCTGCCCGCGGCAAGGATGATGGGAAATGTCTGCAGGGACTGGGCGAAGTTGTTTGGCGCAAAGATGCTGCCATACCAGCTTGCGCCGGGATTGAACTGGTTGACGAGATTGGGACGGAAGATGTGTGTGTACCCGACGACCAGCGTGCGCTGCGGCTGCGAAGAATAAGAGTTGAATATGACGTTTACGGGATCGGTCCAGGCAGCCTGAAGACCGGTGTCCGATTGAAAGCGGTACCAGACGCTGTTGCCGGCGTTGATGGTGTGGTCGATCTTGACCACCACTAGGTTTTCGTGGTCGCTGTTTTGAAGCGACTCCTGTCGCTGATTGGCGCAGCCGAAGCCGTTATCGAGGGGGCAGGAATTGACTTGGACGGCCGTCCCCGCTGTGTTGCCATAGAGGCCAAACATCGACTTGTAGAACGGCTCCTCAGCGGGCTCGGCGGGGAGATTGGTTCCGGTGATGGGGTCTACGCCACCGATGGGGAGTTGGCTCAGCACGTACTGCTGGTAGGTAGGAGATGGCACGACGACCTGAGTCACCACGATAGGAAGCGCGATGCGGACTCCCTCGTAGCTCGTAAAGAAGAAGAGCTTGTTGCTGCGGATGGGTCCGCCCACGCTGAAGCCGAAGTGGTTCACATTCGAACGCGGCTTGGGAGTAATGTTGCCCGGCGTGTCATTGGCGTGGAGGAAGTAGTCTTGCGCACTGAAGAGCGAGCCGTCCCACAGCTCGTAGACGTCGCCGTGAAGTTTGTTGGTGCCGGATTTTGTGAAGTAGTTCACCTGCGAGGCGCCATAGCGGCCTTGATCGACGGAGTAGGAGTTGGTATTGACAGTTGCCTGGTCGACGGCATCGAGGCCGAGGACGAGATTGGTGGAGAGGCCAATGTTCAGGCCCAGCCAGGGGTCGTTGGTGTCGTAGCCGTCGAGGATGTAGCCGTTTGAGGTGGCGGGAAGGCCGTTGAATTCGACGTTGCCGTAGCCGCCCGGGGCCTTTGAGTCGTTGGAGGAGCCGGCAGTGTTCATCAGCGCTCCGGGAGCAAACTGGGCGATAAAGGTGAGGTCCTGGCCAGCGTTGGGCAGGTTGGCAATGGTCTTCGACTCGATGGTGGTGGTGGTGTTGGGATTTTCAAGGGTGAGCAACGTTTGCTGTGCCGTGACTTCGATCGTCTGCGGAGCGGCAGATACAGTGAGGGTAAAGTTCAGAGCGGCGGTGCGGCCGACTTCGACTGCGATGGGCTGCGAGGTCTGCTCCGCGAAGCCGGTGGCGCGCACGGTCACGGTATAGATGCCGGGATTGACCTGCGAGAAAAGAAAGCGGCCGTCGTGATCGGTTTGCTCACTTCGGACAGCCTTGGTGTCGACCTCGGTAGCACTGATCTCGGCGTTGGGCATCGCGGCGCCCGAGGCGTCGAGCACGGTGCCGGAGATGGCGCCGGAAGTGCCGCTCTGCCCCCGGAGCGGAGATGGGTTAATCACGGTTAATGACAGAAGACAGATAGAGATGTACCCGAGTCTATCTATGCGCTTCATGCGAACCTCCGAGGGGAAGCGGGCGATCAACGGCCCCTTGCGGTTTCAATTAACAGCCAAGTATTCAGCCCTGCGATCAGGGCCGCCGTAAACCACGCCAGAGTTTGCAGCCAGAGCGCGTTCACAAACTCGCCCATCCACTTGCGGCTTCCGGTAAAGATGACCAGCGGCACCACGGCAAAACTGAGTTGCAGGGAGAGAATTACCTGGCTCAGGATGAGCAGCTTTTCAGTTCCCTGCTCGCCGGTAATGGCGACCACGATGATGGTGGGAATGATGGCCAGGGTGCGGGTGATCATTCGCCGCAGCCACGGCGACACCTTGAGGTGGATGAAACCCTCCATGACCACCTGGCCGGCGAGCGTGCCGGTGATGGAGGAGTTCTGCCCGCTGGCGAGCAGCGCCACGGCAAACAGAGTGCTGGCGCCGGCGGCGCCCAGCAGCGGGCTGAGCAGCTTGTAGGCATCCTGAATGGCGGCGACCTCGAAGTGCCCGCTGCGATTGAAGACCGCGGCCGCCACGATGAGAATGGCCGCGTTCACAAAGAGAGCCACGGTGAGCGCCAGCGCCGAGTCCACATTGGCCATGAAGATAGCCTCGCGCTTGCCCGTCGGCGTGCGCTTGTAGTTGCGGCTCTGCACGATGGACGAGTGCAGATAAAGATTGTGCGGCATCACGGTCGCGCCCAGAATTCCGATGGCGATGTAGAGCATGTCGGGGTTGGTAACGATGGAGGGCGAGGGGATGAAAAGATTGCGCAGCACCGGCCAGTAATCCGGCCTGGAAAAGAGCATCTGCACGCCGAACATGGCGATGATGGTTCCGATGAGCGCCATGACCAGCGCCTCAACGTAGCGGAATCCCCAGCGCTGCAAGAGGAGAATCAGCAGCACGTCGAGGCCGGTGATGAGCACGCCGTAGAACAGCGGAATGTGAAACAGAAGATTCAGCGCAATCGCCGAACCGATGACCTCGGCCAGGTCGCAGGCGGCGATCGCGATCTCCGCGCCGACCCAAAGGGCAAAGCTCACCTTGCGGCCGTAGGCCTGGTTGCAAAGCTGCGCCAGGTCGCGTTCCGTGGCCACGCCCAACTTCAGGCTCAGGCTCTGGAGCAGAATCGCCATCAGGTTCGAGGCCATGATGACGAACAACAGCGTGTAGCCGAAGCGCGATCCGCCGGCAATGTCGGTAGCCCAGTTGCCGGGGTCCATGTAGCCCACCGAGATGAGAAATCCCGGGCCCAGGAATCCCAGCAAGCGACGCCAGCAGATGGGCGAGCCCGAGATCTGGACGCTGGAATGCACCTCCGGCAGGGAGGGCTCGATGGGCTCGGCGAGGGTGCTTAATTCCGTGGCCATGGGTGCGGACGAAGAACCCGGAGGACCCTTCAACCTAAGTATGCCACAGTTTGTTAAGTATGGTTAATAGATTGTCTTATATTTAATTACAATGAATTCTCCGGCCGCAGCCAGACTGCTTCCGCTGCCGGACGCCCAAGAATCGTTTTGCTCTGCGGTTGATCAGATTTGCCCCCAATACTCTCTTTATTTAGTTCAATCCAAACGGTTTGGTCGTAGTTCTGGCTCATGACCCGCAGGCTCTTGCCTGGCCCGATGCCGGCCTGGTGCAGAAACAGAAGCAGTTTTGGATCTCGCTCGTGCAGGCTGGTCACGGTGTAGCGTTTGCCCTCCGCCGCCTCAGAAAGCGGCACCTCGCCGCGCCGTTTGCGTTCCAGGGGATTTTCAGGGAGCACCGCGTTGCCGTGCGGACAGGCACCGCCCTCGCCCAGCTTCTCTCTCAACTTGACCTCGAAGGCGGGCGAAACCGCGTGCTCCAGCCGCTCCGCTTCCTCGTGGATTTCGTGCCACTCCATCCCGAAGACTTCGCTGAGCATGCGCTCGATAAGGTGGTGGCGCAGCGCGGTGCGATATGCCGTTTCACGGCCGGCCGCGGTGAGCCGGACAATGCCGTCTTCGCCCACCTCAACGAAGCCGTCCCGCTTGAGCCGCTTGAGCGCCATGGTCACCGCCGGCGCCGAGACCTCAAGCCAGTGGGCCAGCATGGCCGGGATCACTTGATGGCCCTCGGCCTCAGCCTCGAGAATGGCCTTCAGGTAGTTTTCTTTCGAGACGTGAATTGAATCTTTCATTCTTGTGCTCAGAACAGTCTAATTGGTGAAGCACCGAAGCTCTGAATCGCAAGGGATTTTGCCCATGAAGCGTCCCATCTTGATCGCGCTCGCCGGTTTGTCAGTGGTCAGCGCGGAATTCGCTGCCCGCGCACAACCGGCGGCTCCACAGGATGCCCAAACTCCCGCTCTTAGCTCCCAAACCACACTGGTCGTTGTTCCCGCGCTGGTCCGCACCAAAGCAGGCGAACCGGTTTTCGCTCTCAGCGCCGAAGATTTTGCCCTCACCGACGATGGAGTGCCGCAAAAACTCACGCTGGAGCAGGAAATGGGCGCCCAACCGCTCGCGCTGGCGGTGGTCATCGAAGTGGGCGGCGCCGGTGCGCGTGAATTCGACAAGCTCGGCCCATTGACGCCCATGCTCGAGTCGATCGCCGGCAACGTCCCGCACCAGGTTGGTATCATCTCCTTTGATAGCCAGCCGCAGCTGGTCCAGGATTTCACCTGGGACCCGGACCGCGCCGCGCAGGCCGTCGCCAGCCTCACAGAGAATTGCCAACGGAAACACTATCTGGATGCTTGCAAAGACAAGAGTTCGATCCACCACCTGAGCGACGGCGACAACGGCGCAGCCATCCTCGACAGCCTGAGTTATGCCGTCGATCTTCTTGATTTGCTGCCGACGAACTATCGCCGCGCCATCCTGCTCATCAGCGAAACAGTGGACCGCGGCAGCCACACCACAGTGGAAGAAGCGGTGCGCGCAATCAGCGACACCAATACCACCATCTACAGCGTAGGATTCTCTACCGCAAAGTCCGAGGCCGAGCACTACGCCAATCGGGAGTTTCCAACCCAGCGGAAGAAGCGAGGAGCGGGGATAGCGTTTGAGAATGCATACTCCAACCCCGCGCACGGTTGCATGGGCAAGGAAACCGATCCGGATCCCGACCTGACCAACAACCGGTTGGCAAGATTTTATGACTGCGCCGGGCAGTTGGCGCAGCCGCTGGCATTAGCGAAGATAGCTGCCATCGCCGCCACCGATGGACTGCGCGGCAATGTTCCCGAGACCGTAGCCCGGCTCACGGGCGGCGAGTACTTCAAATTGACGAACGCAATAAGCCTGGAGCGGGACCTTACAAGCGTTTCGAACCACATTCCCAACCGCTACGTGCTCACCTACCATCCTCAAGCGCCGCATCCCGGCTTTCACTCCATCGGATTAAGCTTGCCGAACCATAGCGATCTCCAGGTCACGGCCAGAACAAGCTATTGGGTAGACACTCCGACGGCGCCGGCCAGGTAGATTGCCAGCGATTGGAGGCAATCTGCCAGAAGCGCCGTCTCACTTCACGCGCACCTTCGGCTCAACCGACAGGCCCGGCCTGAGCAGATGATTGGGGTCTTCGCCGGGCAGATCGGAGAAGTCCACGCGCACCGGAACGCGCTGCACTACCTTCACATAGTTTCCGGTCGCGTTTTCGGGCGGAAACAGGCTCAGCACCGACCCTGTCGCGCCGCCGATCTGGGTTACCTTGCCGTGATAGGTCTTGCCGGTCGCGTCCACGTCTATCTCCACTGATTGCCCGGCGCTCATGTGCCGTAACTGCGTCTCCTTGAAGTTGGCCGTCACCCAAAGGTCTTCAAGGGAGACCAGGGTCAGCAGGTTCTGTCCCGCCGAGACGTTCTGGTCGATTTCCACGCTCTTGCGGGTGATGATTCCGGCTACCGGCGCCACGATTTTTGTATAGCTCAGGTTCAGCGTGGCCATGTCCAGTTGCGCCTGCGACTGTTGGACCAGGGCCTGCGCCTGCCTGGCGCGAGCGCTCTGCGCGGCCACCTGCTGCGGCCCGGTTTCGGCGTACTTCAACATGGCCTGCGCTCCCATCTCCCGCTCGTGGGCAACGCGAACGCCATCGCCGGCAGCCTGCTCGTTGGCGCGAGCGTCTGCCAACGCAGCCTTGGCGGCGTCGGCCGCGGCCACGGCGGCGTCCCACTGCTGCTTGCTGATGACGTCCTTCTCCACCAGCGGCTTGTAGCGATCCAGATCGGCTTGGGTCTTGATCGCGTTGGCCTGAGCCTGCGCCACCATGGCATGCGCCGCTTCAA
>Ga0326727_10011274_pt1 | contig 20905 bp, 13 predicted proteins | sample MB2enrmetagenome_FD_207643 | JGI IMG/M metagenome (GOLD analysis project Ga0326727, IMG submission 207643) | Lab enriched peat soil microbial communities from McLean, Ithaca, NY, United States - MB29MY | ecosystem: Environmental > Terrestrial > Soil > Wetlands > Peat | place: USA: New York...
CGACGAAGGAATACACGTTCAAGTCAACCCGAAACAGGGCCAGTGTCAGCAGCGCGCCAAACCCAGCCGACGGCAGTCCCGACAGGATCGTCAGCGGATGTATGAAGCTTTCGTACAGCACGCCGAGCACGATGTAGATGAACACGATGGCGACGATCAAGAGCAAACCCAACCCTTTCAACGATGATTGGAACGCCTGTGCAGTCCCCTGAAAAGTCGTTGTCATCGAGGCGGGCACGGTTTGACGGACAGTCGCCTGCACCTTGGCCACGGCGTCGCCGAGCGACACGCCGGGGCGCAGGTTGAACGAGATTGTCACGGCCGGCAATTGGCCGAGGTGGCTGATTGCCTGTGGCCCGACGTTCTCGTCCATGCGCGCCACCGTGTCGAGACGGACAAGCTGGCCGCCGGAAGATTTGATGTACAACTTCGACAGCAGGGCCGGATCCGCCTGGTATTTCGGTTCGAGTTCCAGCAGCACCTTGTACTGGTCGTTTTGCGCGTAGATGGTGGAGATCCAACGCTGGCTGTATCCGTCGGAGAGCGCGTTCTCGATTTGTCCCGGCGTGACACCCAGCGTGGACGCCTTATCGCGGTCGATGACAACGTTGATCTGCGGGTTCTTGATCTGCAAATCACTGGTCACGTCCTGTAATTCCGGCAATGCGCGCAGTTTTGATTCCAACACCGGCGCCATACGGTACAATTCATCCAAGTCGGGGCTTTGCAGAGTGAATTGGTACAAGCTCTTGCTGAGTTGGCCGCCGATGCGGATGTTCGGCGGGTTCTGCATGAACACCGAGATATCGGAGAAATGCGAGAGTTTTGCGCGCATTTCCTGGATCACGCCGTACACGTCCAGTTTGCGATGGGCGCGCGGCACCAAATGGAAAAACATGCGGCCAAAATTCTGTCCACCCATGGTGGCGGCGCTCGCGCCGCCGATGGAGGACATGAACGCTTCGACATTCGGATCTCCCTTCACCACCTCCACCAGCTGCCCTTGGAGCTTGGTCCGCGCCTGGAACGACGTGCCCTGAACGGTCTCGGTGACGACAAAGACCTGATCTTTGTCATCGTCGGGAATGAAGCCGTAGTGAGCGAAGAAAAGCATCGCGATTGTCACCAAGAAGACGCCAACATTGACCAACAACGTAATCAACCGGTGCTGCAACACCCACTGGAGACTCACCTTGTACAACTCGAACATGCGGTCATGGAACCGCTCGAACGCGCTGAAGATCACCCCGTGCTTCTCACCGCCGTGGGGCCGGAGGAACCGGCTGCACAACATCGGCGTCAAACTCAACGAGACGATTCCCGAAATCAAGATTGCCACAACGATAACCACCGAAAACTCGCGGAACAGGCGGCCAATAATCCCGCCCATGAATAACACAGGGATAAACACCGCCGCCAGCGACAGTGTCATTGAGAGGATGGTGAACCCAATTTCTCGCGAGCCATTGAAGGCGGCTTCCAACGGTTGCTCGCCCATTTCCATGTGGCGGACGATGTTCTCAAGCATGACGATAGCGTCGTCCACCACAAACCCGATCGAGAGCGTCAGTGCCATCAGCGAAAGGTTGTCCACCGAGTAGTTCAGTCCCAACATCGCGGCAAACGTGCCGATGATGCTCAACGGCAGGGCGAGACTGGGGATCACCGTCGCCGACAGGTTGCGCAGGAACAGGAACACCACCAGCACGACCAGCGCCAGGCTGATCAGGAGCGTGACTTCCACGTCGCGAACTGATTCGTGGATGGACTTCGACCGGTCATACAGTGTGTGCAATTCCACCGAAGGCGGCAGGTAGGCCTCCAGTTGCGGCAGGACCTTCTTGATGTCGTCGGCCACCGCGACGGTGTTGGCACCGGGCTGCCGCTGTATGGCCAGAATCAGCGCGCGTTGCGGCCCTTTCTTGTCCACAAACCAGGCGGCTGTCTTGTCGTCCTCGACGCTGTCAACGGCGCGGCCGATGTCCTTCAACCTGACCGGTGCGCCATTGCGGGAGGTAACGATCACGTCCTCGTACGGATCGGCGGTCATCAATTGGCCCGTTGCGCGGATGGTGTACGTCTTGCGCTGTCCTTCCAGCGTGCCGATGGCCAGGTTTACGTTGGCATTCTCAATGGCTTGTTCCACCTCGTTGATGCCGATGCCGCGGCCGGCAAGACTGTCTGGATCGAGCTGGACGTGGACAGCGTAATGCTGCGTTCCGAACACGAGGACTTGCGCGACGCCATTGATCATCGAAATACGCTGGGCCATCATCGTTTCGGCATAACCGTCCAGCGTCCACAGCGGCAGCGTGCGTGAAGTCAGGGCCAGGTATAAAATCGGCGTGTCGGCCGGATTGACTTTCTGGTACGTGGGCGGCTGCGGCATGCCGGCCGGTAACAGCGATGATGCCCGGGTAATCGCTGCTTCGATGTCTGGCGGGACATCCTTGATGCTCCGGCTAAGGTTGAACTGCAATGTGACCTGAGTGAATCCGAGCGTGCTGATCGAGGTCATCGAGTCGAGACCGTCGATTGTAGAGAACTGGCGCTCCAACGGCGTGGCCACCGCCGAGGCCATTGTCTCCGGGTTTGCGCCCGGCAGGCTTGCCGAGACGATGACCGTTGGGAAATCTACGTTCGGCAGGTCGCTGACCGACAGAACGCGGAAGGCCATGACGCCAAACATCAGCACCCCCGCCATCACCAAGGTGGTGGTGACGGGCCGACGAATGAACAGTTCGGAAACATTCATGAGCGACGGTCTTTTCGAAACCACATGTTCTTTGCAGCCACCATAATATCGCCAGCAACCCGATTGTTCAGTTTGCGACCGACGTGTTTCCGCTGCCGTGCGGATTACATTTTCGTGCGTTCCCCTTGTGTCGTCAAGCAGCGCATGACATGCGCGGCCACTATTCCAGACGCACCAAGCCTGCCGCCAACGCGGCGGCAAGAACGATCATGCCAGTGGCCCATTTGAGAGCGCCCGCCTTCAGTTGCCGCCGGTGCCACAAGTCACCAACTGTTTTCTGAAAGGCATCCATGTACGTGTACACGACCGGTGTAAGGTACAACGTGATCAATTGGGAAACCAGCAGGCCACCGACGACCGCCAGACCCAGCGGACGCCGCGCTTCGCCACCGGCGCCGTAGCCGAGCGCGATGGGCAGCGTGCCGACCAGCGCGGCCATCGTGGTCATCATGATCGGACGAAAACGAACCAAGCAGCCCTGGTAAATCGCTTCGGCGGGCGATTTGTTCTCCTTGCGCTCCGCCTCCAGCGCGAAGTCGATCATCATGATCGCGTTCTTCTTGACGATGCCAATCAACATGATGATGCCCACGATGGCGTAGAGACTCAAATCGACCCGGAAAACCATCAACGTCACCAGTGCGCCAAACCCAGCCGACGGCAGTCCCGACAGGATTGTCAGCGGATGGACATAACTCTCGTAAAGGATGCCGAGGATGATGTAGATGACCATGACCGTCATGATCAACAGGACGCCCATGCCGCCCATCGAAGAGGCGAACGCCTGCGCCGTCCCTTGAAACTGGCTGCTGATGGTGGCGGGCAACGTTTCCCGGGCCACGCGATCCACTGCGGCCACCGCGTCGCCGATGGAGACGCCCGGCTTGAGATTGAACGAGATGGTCGCCGCCGGCAACTGCCCGAAATGATTGATCACGAGCGGCCCGTAGTCGCGCGTCAACTTCGCCACCGTGTCCAACGGCACCAGTTGCCCCGTTGAAGAACGCACGTACAACAGCGACAGCACCGACGGATCCGCCTGATATTCCGGTTTGAGTTCGACAATGACGCGGTATTGGTCGTTCGGCGCCAGAATGGTGGAAACCTGGCGCGTGGCGTAGGCTGCGTACAACGCCTCTTCGATTTGCGCCGCGGTCACGCCCAGCGCCGACGCCTTGTCGCGGTTGATGTCCACCGTGACCTGCGGGTTTTTGATTTGGACATCGGTCGTCACGTCGCGCAATTCGGGCAAGGCTTCAAGTTTGCCGACCATTCGGGTTGTGCGGTCGAACAGTTCCTTCGTATCCGGTCCTTGCAACGTGAATTGATACTGCGCTTTGGTGAACGTTGCCGAAATCTGGATCGGTGGTGGATTCTGCGGGTACGCCTGGATGCCAGGAATGGCGGCCAATCGCGGGCGCAGCCGCTCGATATACTGGTCCACGCTGCTCCGGCGCTGGTCGCGCGGTTTCAGGAGGATAAACATGAAGCCGGAATTCATTGCCTGCGAAGTCGGCCCGCCGCCGGCGGCGGTCATGGCGGATTCCACGTCCGGATCGGCCAGAGCCACATCCCGCACGGACTTCTGATGTTCCACCATGTCGCTGAAGGAAATTCCTTCCGCCGCTTCCGTCGGCATGAACACAACCCCGCGATCTTCGTTTGGCAGAAACCCCTTCGGAATCTTCACGAAACACCAGCCCATGAGCACGAGCGAGATGACCCAACTCACCATCATCGCGCGCCGGTGGCGCAACACCGATTGCAGCGTGGTCTCGTACAAGTGCAGCATCCCATCGAAAAACCGTTCCAACACCAGATACGCTTTGCCGTGGTGCGCCTCCTTCGACGGACGCAAAAACTTGCTCGCCAACACCGGCGTCAACGTCAGCGACACAAATCCCGACACCAGAATCGCCGCGCCGATGGTCACCGAAAATTCGCGGAACAACCTCCCGGGCACGCCGCCCATGAACAACACCGGCAGAAACACCGCCGCCAGCGACAACGTCATCGAGATGATGGTGAACCCGATCTCGCGCGAGCCGTCCAACGAGGCTTGCCACGCGTTCTTGCCCGTTTCCATGTGGCGCACGATGTTCTCCAACATTACGATGGCATCGTCCACCAGGAACCCGACCGCCAACGTCAGCGCCATCAGGGAAAGGTTGTCCACGCTGAACCCGAGCGGATACATGATCGCGAACGTGCCAACGATGGAAAACGGGAGCGCCAGACTCGGGATCAGCGTGGCCGAGAGATTGCGCAGAAACAGGAAAATCACCAGCACCACCAGCAGGACCGTTAACATGAGCGTGAATTTCACGTCTCTCACCGACTCGCGGATGCTGATCGAACGATCATAAAGGACGTTCAAATCCACCGAGGGCGGCAGTTGGCTGCGAAATTTCGGGAGCAACTCCTTGACGCGGTCGATCACGCGAATCGTGTTGCTGCCGGGCTGTTTCTGGATGGCGAGCACGACGCCGCGCGTGCGGTTGTGCCAGGCGGCGATCTTGTTGTTCTCCACGCTATCGATCACGTCGCCGAGTTCCTGCAACCGCACCGGCGAACCGTTGCGGTAGGCGACGATAACGGGACGATACGCTTTGGCTTTCTCCAGTTGGCCGCTGGCTTGGATCGTGAAGGCCTGTTTCGGACCGTCGAGAACGCCCGTGGGCAGATTGACATTGGCGGCATCGACCGCATTGACCACTTCATCGATGCCGATCTGCCGCGACGCCAGCATGCGCGGATCCAACTGGACGCGCACGGCGTATTTTTGTGCGCCATACACCTGCACCTGCGCCACATCCTGCACCATCGAGATACGTTGCGCCATCAACGTCTCCGCGTATTCGTCCACGTCGGACAACGGCAGCGTCGGAGAACTCAACGCGAGATAAAGGATCGGCTGGTCCGCCGGGTTCACCTTGCGGTACGTCGGCGGGCTGGGCAGGTTCTGCGGCAATTGCGGCTGCGCCTGCGCAATCGCCGTCTGCACGTCCTGCGCGGCGGCGTCGATGTTCCGATTCAGATTGAACTGCAGGATGATCTGGCAGGAACCGAGCGCGCTCACCGAGTTCATCGACTCAATGCCGGCAATGGTGGAAAACTGTTTCTCCAGCGGCGTCGCCACCGCCGAAGCCATCGTGTCCGGGTTCGCGCCCGGCAGGCTCGCCGTCACCAGGATCACCGGGAAATCAACGGTGGGCAGGTCACTGACCGGCAGTGCCCGATAGGCGACCACGCCGAACATCAGAATCGCCAGCATGACCAGCGAGGTGGCGATGGGCCTGCGGATGAACGTTTCGGCAATGTTCATCTGAATGTTCTATTTTCCTTGCAGGCCACTCTTGATCTCGACCTTGCCGCCGGGGAGGACGCGCAGTTGACCATCGGTCACCACGAATTCGCCGGGCCCCAATCCTTTTTCGATCACCGTGTCGCCGCCGACGCTGCGGCCCACGACCACAGGACGCATTTCCGCCGTCTTGTCCGACTTGACGACGAACACGTACTGCCCCGACTGGCCGACTTGGATCGCCTCGGAAGGCACAGCGACCGTGTTGTGCTCGACGGTGAGCGTCAGCGTCACGTTCACGAATTGGCCCGGCCAGAGTTTCTCGTCTTCGTTCGGGAATTCGCCGCGCAGCACGATGGTGCCGGTGGTCTGGTCCACGGTGTTGTTGAGCACGGCCAGTTTGCCAACCGACGGCTTCCCGCTGTCGTCAGGAATGCTGGCTTCGACTCCCAGGGAACCTTGACTCATGTGCCGGCGAATGCGCGGCAGTTCCTGCTCGGGCACGGAGAAATCCACGTAGATCGGCCTGAGTTGGTTGATCGTGGCCAGCACGGAGTCGGTGTTCTTCACGATGTTACCCTCGTTGACCAGCAGCAAGCCGATGCGTCCATCAATCGGCGAGCGGATATAACAGTAGGCGAGTTGCAGCTTGGCGTTATCGATTGCCGCCACGTCCGCCGCGACGGTCGCCCGCAGCGAATCGGCTTTCGCGCGCGCCTGATCGACCGCCGAGGGCGACATCGCCTTTGTGTTCTCCAATTCCTTCGTCCGCTGCCAGTCGGCCTCGGCGCTTTTCAGCGAGGCGGTGTCGCGATCGAGGAACCCTTGGGCCTGCGCCAAAGCCGCATCAAACGGGCGCGGATCGATCGTGAAAATCAATTGGTCTTTCTGCACCTCGTCGCCCTGCTTGAACCCGACCCGCGCCAATTGCCCGTCCACCTGACTCTTGACCTGAACTGTCGAGTACGCATGCACCGACCCAATGGCGTTCACGACCACGGGCACATCCTTCTGCACGGCGGTCGCCACCGTCACGGGCGCAGCGGGTGGACCGGCTTGCGTCTTACCCTGTCCGCGCGAACATCCCGTCGCGGCCAGCACCGTGAGCGTGCCGATAATCGCGCCCCAACGTTTACTTGCTTGCTTGATCATTTCCATAATCGCCTTCCCATCCACCGCCGAGCGCCTTGTACAGCGCCACCAGGTTTTCGCTTACCGTGCGTTCGCTGTCCGCCAGTTGGTCTTCGGCCTGATACAGCGACCTCTCGGCGTCGAGCACATCCAGAAATTCACCGAGACCTTTTGTGTAAAGTTCATCCGCCAACTCGAGCGCGCGCCGGTTTGCCGCCACGGCGTCGGTGAGCGCACGGTAACGCACCTGCTCGTTCGCATAAGCCACCAGCGCGTTCTCGACGTCCGCGAACGCCGTGAGCACCGATTTCTCGTACGCCGCCAGCGATTGCTGCTGCACCGCGTTGGCCGCCTGGATCTGGCTCCGGATGCGTCCCAGATCAAGTATGCGCCACGTAATCATCGGCCCGGCCGACCAGTAACGGCCACCGGGCACGAACCAATCGCTGGCGCTCAAGCTCTGGAATCCGCCCGCGCCGACCAGCGAGAATTTCGGAAACAATTCCGCCGTTTGAATGCCGATGTTGGCCGTGTCCGCCGCCAGTTGGCGTTCCGCGCGTCGTACGTCGGGCCGGCGCCGCAATAAATCCGATGGCAGACCGACGGGCACGGTCGGCGGCGGCGCGGGGATTGGCGCTTCCTTCAACAACTCCGCGAGCAACGCGCCGGGCGGTTGTCCGATCAACACGCTGAGTTGGTGAATCCCCTGCTTCAAGGCTGTTTCCAACGTGGGCAGTTGCGCCTGCGTCGCCGCAAGAAGCGACTCGGCCTGTTTCACATCCAGCTCGCTCGTCAACCCCGCGTCGAACCGCGCGCGCGCGATGTCCACCGCCTCCGCCTGCGCCTGGATGTTGTTGTTGGCGATGGCGAGCCGACGCTGGAAACCGCGCACTTCGATGTAATTGCGCGCCACCTCGGCCAACACGCTGACGAGCACGTCGCGCCGGTTGTCCTCCACGGAAGCGAACAACGCGGTCGCCTCCTGCAACTCGCGCCGCTTGCCGCCGAACACGTCGATCTCCCAGCTCGCATCGAAATGCGCGTCGTACAGGTAGGAGTGGAATGGGGACGCGGTGTACGGCGCGTTCTTGCTGATCTGTTGGTCGGTGTAGGCCGCCGAGCCATTGATCGTCGGACCGAGATCCCAATAAGCCCCTGACCGCAACGCGCGCGCCTGGAGCAACAGCCCTTCGGCGATGCGCAAATCGTGGTTCGCCTTGACGGCGCGCTCGACGAGCGAATCCAATTCGGGATCCTTGAACGTTTTCCACCACTGGATGACTTGGACGGCGCCGTTGGTCGCGCCGCCGAGTTGCGCCTCGCTCCAATTACCGGGCACCGGCGTTTTGGGCGGGTGATAATCCGGCCCGACCGCGCAACCACCGAGCGCCAACGCCGTCAACAACACGATCGCGGCAATCCGTTTCATGGTTCCTCCGTGCCGTTGGCCGGAGGCGCCGATGCTCGCAGGGCGGCTAGCGAAAAGCGTGTGATGTGATTCGCCAGTTGCTCGATGTCCTCCGGCTCGAATCGCAGTTCGGGATGCAACCGTTGAATGGCGGGACGAGCAAAGTGATAATGCAAGCATTGGCCGATGACGCTGGCTGCGCAGAGTCTGACTTGATCGTTCGTTGCCCTTGCACCGAGAATGCTCCGGATGATCGATTCCAGCAGTTCGTTCAACGGGCGAAAGTCTTCGTCGATCAGTCGATCCAGTGCCGCTGTCGGGTCGGCCATTTCGCAGGCGATTAGCTTGCCGACCCAGGCCGGGCGACCTTTATCGGCGATGCGGTGGAGGAATGACCGCACAAATGCGTACAACTGTTCCTCCAACGTAGGGTTGTCTCCCAGCCCCAATGTTGGCGGATACTTTTGTGTTGCCAGCCTGGCGTACTCACTGATGACCTCGGCGTAAAGCGATTTCTTGTCGCCGAAATGGTAATTGATGGCGGCCACATTCGCATTGGCATGATCGCAGATTTCGCGGATCGTGGCGTTGCGGAATCCGCGCTCAGCAAAGACTTCGCCTGCGGCTTCGAGCAACCGTTGGCGCGTTTGCACGGCTTGTTCGTGCATTCTCATGAAAAGTCACACAGATGTTTCAAACAAGCGATTAAAACAAGCGTTTGAGATTGTCAAGAGCCTTTTCTAAAAAATTCTAGATTCAGGCAATTCGCCATCCATCGGAGGGATATTCAGAGCTATTCGACAGAGCGGAATAGCATCTTATCTCTTACCCACCGCTGAGGTGATGGTCCTGATGATGACCGAGGAAGCCATCAAACGTTAGGCTGAAGTGAAGTACAAAGAGCGGAAATCTCTCAGATAAGGCTGGCGCAGCCGGCCCCCCCACCACCTATTAAGGTGGAGAAAGAGACGTCCACTTCGTAAAGTTCGTCTGAACGTCGGCCAACGGTTTCCATTCCACGTGGCTGTCACAGAAAAGGAGATTCGCTCCGCCAGAATGACGGTTGGTCACCGCCAACACATCGTCAATACCCCCACCGTTCCCGCCTATGTACGCCAAGCTGTTTGTCGGGACGGAATCCACCATGACCAAAAGCTCGTTCACTTTCTTCACATCTTTCAGGTAAAAGCCCCTAAAATCTGGTGTGGCAGGGTCTGGCCGGATCATGCTGTAGCCGGGGATCGTGCTCTCTGTTGGCGGTGTGGTCAACTGCATGGCCGGGCACATCTTCGCTTTGACAATCGCGGCTTGGGTTTGCGCGTCAACAACTCGATTGGTTGACCAATACTTTGCATAAACCCCGCGGGGGCTGTACCAATTCGGATTGTAATTCGTCTGGCCACGGTAATACACCATGATCACGCCGTTGTAGTCATGGGCATATAACTGCAAGACTGTTCCCCATTGCTTCAGGTTGCCAGCGCAGGCCTCTTGCAGCAGCTTCGACCGGTCCTGGCTCAACTCAGCCAGAGCCAGGCCCGTCAGCACGGCGCCGATCGCCACCAGCGCCAGCAGTTCTGTCAGCGTGAATCCTTCGGAGCGTTTCCGATTGCGTTGCGGTGCTTGCTGATCGCCGTCTGCGCCGCCAGCGGGTGCCGTTTGTCTTGCGGTGATATTGCGCATTTTTATCTCCTTGTTTAACGTGGGTTAACCATCACAAACTTCTCCGCCGCGCAAAATAACAACATGGAAATGCGGGCTTTGCAAGGAGAATTCGGCAGTGGGCAAGGTCACGCTTTGGATTCTTCGGCGCGCAGGTATTGGAGGGGCCAGGCCAGGGATTTCTCGAAGGCGTCGTGATTTTTCCAGTTGGAAAAATCGGGGATGAAGTACTCGCGCACCCCGACCGCCAAGTCCTTGCCGGTGTCGGCTCGAAGCAGGTCCAATCGCGCAACGTGTCGAAGTCCACAAGCCGGATGGGGAACAGTGTGCGGCGCTGTTCCTTCTTCTCCACTTCCCGCGCCTTGCCGATTACCAGCGCACGGCACAGCGCAAAGATTGCCAGGTATGCCCGCGGGGGTTAATGAACCGCGTGTGGCGCGGGCGAAACCCGAAACGGCAAGAAAGAAATCGCTTCCGCATTCCACCAGGAGAAAGTTGCGCAGGTTTTCGTTGCGAGAGAACACCGGCGTCCATCGTCTTGAAGCCGCGCCGGCGACCAAGGAAACGCGAAAGCCGGGCTACCCGATGTATCACGTGCCTCGTCGCCTTAAATGGTGGGACAGACCTCCGTGCCTTTCCATATCCGCCCGCACTTGCAGGGACGCCTGTGCCACCGGAAATTCAAGAGGCACAATAGTACCGCCGGTTCCATGCGTCGGTCGTGTATTTCTCCTGCACGAATTTTTCAGCAAGCGCACGCTCGGCTCGGGAAAGTTCGTAACTATGAAAGTCAGCATCGAACGCGTCGCAGAATGCCTGTTTCAATCCATCCGCCGTGACGGGCGCGGCAATTGAACCTTGGTGGAGCATCCCGGATTTGTTGCGACGTTGCGCGCCGCCAGCGAGTTTGCGGCCATCGTCAACCACATCACCGGGAACCGGGTTCTGAAAACATTCGTACTGACCACGCGGGGAAACGGCCTGCGCCTGGTGCAGACTGTAGATTGCAGGCGCGAAACGTTTTTGCGGGATGGGGTCGGAAAGCCGCGAATGAGATTCGCGGCTACAAAGTTCACACGCAGCGGCAACAGCTTTGTGAATCGCGCAGTACGCGTCAGCCGTTTTCATCCTGTACAGCGCGTGCGGCGGCGGCACGACGACGGTGTAGGTTGTGTCCACACCGTCGCCATGATAGACGAGGCCGCCACCCGTGGGGCGGCGCACAATCTCATACTTTCCCTGCAGGTGTGCGGGGAATTTCTGGAAATAGCCGATGGAGACGGCCGGTTGCCGCCACGAATAAACGCGGAGCAGGGGACGACCACGCTCCGCCGCGGAACGCAGCAACGCCTCGTCCACGGCCATGTTCATCGCAGCATCTGCAGCGGGTGACTTCAAGAAGTCCCAGGTTCCGGCCATGCGCGCAAGTGTAGCGCGGAGGTTGCGCTGGCTCAACTGCTCGTGTATCCTGTCGCGTCCCGGAGTTTCTTTATGACATTGACGGAGAAAATCATGGCCCGCGCGGCGGGCAAAAAACCGGTGCAGCCCGGCGACAACGTCTGGGTGAACGTGGATGTTTTGATGACGCACGACGTGTGCGGCCCGGGCACGATCGGCGTGTTCCACCGCGAGTTCGGCAAGAACGCCAGGGTTTGGGACAGAGAAAAGATCGTCATCATTCCCGACCACTACATTTTCACGGCCGACTCGAAGTCGAACCGCAACGTGGACATTCTCCGCGATTTCGTCCGCGAACAGAAGTTGAAGTATTTCTACGACGTGATTGATGATCCGAACGGGCATTGGGTGTTCGATGCCAGCAAGGGCCAACTCAAACGTCAGTACGGGAGTGGATATGCGGGCGTGTGTCACACCGCGTTGCCTGCAAAAGGTCACACGCGGCCCGGCGAAATCCTGCTCGGCACAGACTCGCACACTTGCATGGCGGGCGCGTTCGGCGAATTCGCCACCGGCGTCGGCAATACCGACGCCGGCTTTGTGTTCGGCACAGGCAAGCTGCTCTTGAAAGTTCCCGAGACGATGCGGTTCTGGCTCGAAGGCAGGTTGCAGAAAGGCGTGATGGCCAAGGACGTGATTCTGCATTGCATCGGCGACATCGGGTCCGATGGCGCGACGTATCGCGCCATGCAATTCCAGGGGCCGGGTGCAAAGGCGTTGTCGATGGACGAGCGGATGACGATCGCCAACATGGCCATCGAGGCCGGAGGCAAGAACGGAATTTTCGAGCCGGACGAGAAGACGTTCGCTTACGTGGACGAGCGGACGAAAGCCAACGGCACGAAGTCGAAATACGACCCACCTTACTGCGACGGCGACGGCAACCAGAAATTCGTTTACGACAAGAAATTCGATCTCTCGAAGCTCGAGCCGACGGTGGCGTGTCATCCAAACCCCGGCAACCGCAAGCTCGCGAAGGAACTGGGCAACGTCGCGCTCGACCGCGCCTACATGGGTTCGTGCACGGGCGGCAAGACGAGCGATTTCCTAGCGTTCGCCGAGGTGATCAAAGGCCGCAAGGTCAAGATCGACACCTTCGGCGTACCGGCGACGCCGGACGTTGTGCGCGAGTTGCAGGCGACAAAAATGAACGGCAAGACGGTCTGGCAGGTGCTCGAAGACGCGGGCGTGCAGATGACCGAGAACGCCAGTTGCGCGGCGTGCCTCGGCGGGCCGACCGACACGTTCGGACGCCTCAACAAGCCGATGAGGTGCATCAGCGCGACGAACCGGAATTTCCCCGGTCGCATGGGCCACGCCGAATCGCAGGTGTTTCTTGCGTCCCCCTGCACCGTCGCCGCCAGTGCGATCACGGGCAAGATAACGGATCCGAGGGAATTCCTGTAGCCGCGAAACTTGTTCGCGGCGTGAAACCGGTGGCCGCGAACGGGATTCGCGGCTCCAATGTCGCCATGACACTTTGCTTTCTCCGCCACGCCTCGGCGTCGGACATCGCGCCGAGCGATGCCGGGCGCAAGCTGACGAAGGAAGGCGAAGAGGAATCGCGCATCGCCGGCGCGGCCCTGGCCGAACTCGGTGTCAAACCGGCGCACATCTTTTCCAGTCCGCTTGTGCGCGCCCGGCAGACCGCCGAGATTGCGGCGAAAGAACTCCGGTTCTCCGGCGACATCGAGCTTCTCGACGAACTCACCAACGACACCGCCACTCTTGCGTTGCTCAAAGCTCTGAGACCTTATGGTGACGCGAACGAGTTGTTGCTGGTCGGCCACATGCCGAGTCTCGCCGGGCACATCGCCGCGTGCATCGGCGCGCGCGCGCCGGGCGGGTTGGGACTGGGCAAAGGCGCCATCGCTTGCGTTGAGATGAAAGAGTTGTGTGCGGGTGCCGGCACGCTCCGCTGGCTGATGCGACAGAAGCAACTCGCCAAGATCGCGCGGTAAGCCACAGTCCACGCCTGACAAGCGCGGCTACAAAACCTCCAATGAGTGGATCTCGCCCTGAAAAGGCCGTTCTTCTGCTCGTTTGACCAAGCCATGCCTGATAGGATTGCCACGCTGAAGTAGTGAACGCACGAGAGCTCGGCGGACTCAATGACACGGGTGAGTTAGTCCCTGCTTCCCACACCGGCGGTCTGCAATATCCGTATGGCTCCACGCTTGCGAGGGAGCAATCGACTGCATCGCCGATTTCGGCCGGAGCCTGTCAGCGTCTTCGGCTCGATGGGTCTTGACGGTGCCTGTAGCGGTTCACTTGCGTTGGGCCTATCACTCAGACCATCCCGCCGGCCAGCGTTGACGCTGCCAGCCGCGGAGACCTCCTCAAAGAGAATCTCCTCATTCCCTGAATGTCGGGACCCTGTCTCGGCAGCTTCCGACCAGGCCGTTGCCAGTCGCGCCGATGCCGATAGTCTATTGCGGACGGAACCGCAGGTTCGTCGTACGACTTCTTGTTCGTATCGAACAATCATTGATACCCCACTTTTGCGCACAGAAGCCATCTCCCGCGGAGTCAGGAATCCGGTCCTGGAGCCGCAAGAAAGGCTGGAAAGGCACTGGCAGAGATGATACGATATTGGTCAACGAGACTGAATGGCCCGCGATGGTCGCAACGCGCAGGTCATATGGGAAATGTCGGATGAATACGTTCCTTGTTTACATAGGCGACGACAACTTCTGCCGAGTGCTTCCCAGAGAACTGACTCGGTCAATGTCTGATAATGGGCGGGTCAAAGTGATGGCGTTTCCGCCCCTGGGTATCCAGACGCTCGCGCCAGTGCTGCGCCAACGGGGACACCGGGTGCGGATGTTTGACACGTGCCACCCGCAGATGAAGGCGGAGCACATCGCCCGGGCGGTTGCCCAAGAGCCACCCGACGTGACGGCGCTCTCGTTTCTATCGACGACCACTTACCCGGCCGCCAAAAGCATGGCCCGGCGAATCAAGGCCGAGGCCCCGAAGATCCCGATCATCGTGGGCGGACCATTCGCCACGTTGAATGCGGATCGCATTCTCGGGGATTGCCCGGACATCGACTGCGTGGGAGTCGGTGAAGGCGAGGAGCTGCTGCCGGATTATCTGGACCACCTCGATGATCCGGGTTCCGTGGCGGGCTTGGTCTGGCGTGAGGGAGAAAGAATCGTTCAGAACGCCCCGCGTCCACTCCTCTGCGATCTGGACCGGTTTCCGTATCCCGACCGGACCAGTCTGCCGATCGACTACATCGAATCCCTGCCGCTGGATGTTCCGGCGGTGCTTTCGTTGGACAGTTTCTGCACGGTGCAAACGTCGCGCGGCTGCCCGTATTCCTGCATCTACTGCGATATTCCGGCCCTCGGGCAGGGCCGGTGGCGGAGCCGTTCGCCGGAGCATGTCCTGGGAGAACTGCAGGCGCTGAATGATATGGGCTATCGCTCGATTTACCTGACCGATGACCATTTTCTCATCAACCGCCAGCGGATTGACAAAATCTGCCGCGGCATCATTCAACGCAAGCTGGAGTTTCACTGGGGCTGCGAAGGCCGCGTGGATTCGGTTGGAATCGAGCAGTTGCCCGTCCTGCGCGAGGCCGGCTGCAATTCCCTGGCGTTTGGTGTGGAATCAGGCACGCAGAAAGTGCTGGACCGGCTCAAAAAGAAGCAAACCCCCGCGCAGGTCGAGCACGCAGTCAGGGAAGCGAAACGCCATGGGATCGAACGGGTCCACGGATTCTTCGTCGTCGGCTCGCCCGACGAAACCAAAGAGGATATTGCAGAGAGCTTCCTGTTTGCCGCCCGGTTGGAGCTCGACACTTTTTGTTTCAATCGTCTGTGCGCTTACCGCGGGACGCCGCTCTGGCAGGAGTACGTGGCGCGCGGGATCATCGACGATGAGCGGGATTGGCACAAGTGGTTCAAATGCTCGGATATCGATCCCACCGCTCTGCCCAGTGCGGTGGTGAACCGACTGCGGGCGAAAGGATATGGTCTGCTGTTTCTCCACCGAATCTTCAAGCGTCCGATCCGAACCTGGAAACTGCTGCGCGCCTTCGGCCGCCATATGAAGACGTCCGACATCCTCAAATTGCTCCACAGTCCTTTTCACCGACGGACGTTGACGCGCAAGCCCGAACTCCCGGCCCGGATGATGGATGTGGGGTAAGAGCAGCGTCTTTCTGTTACCCGGTTTACGCCCTGGCTGGCTCGGAACCTGTATGCATGTACGGGCATGCCTACATGCGAACTCACCAGAACCCGGACGGTGGTCGCGAACACAACCACCGGGACCACCGAACACGATGCTGTGGCTGCCAAAGTCGATGCATCAACTCACCGCATCAGACATCCGTTGCAGGCGTTCCAACTCATCCACCGTTTCATTTGGCTTGATCTGGTTTGATTTGGTTTGACTCAGTCGGAGCGGCGGGAGTGGCGTCAGGAACCGTCTCCGAGGATATTTCATCTTCCGGTTCATGCGGCATGTCCTCCACCGAGATGCCGAAAATTTCGGCAATGCGCCGCCTCTTTTCCTCGTAGCTCAGTCGTCCGCAAATCCTGGCCTTGTTTTCCGGCTGCTGGGCCCATTCCATGAACATCTTCTCCAAACGCGGCTGCAACTGTTGGCGGTCGAACTCTAACCGCTCGCGTTCGAGTTGCAATCGTTCGGCGCTGTGGTCGCCCTTGCGTAGCGCGACGATGTCGCCGCACAACTCGCGCAGCAGTTTCGGATCGAGTTCGCCGTCTCCGTTCGGCTGATTGAGTTTGCGGGCCACAAGGACGTATCGTGCAGCCAACCGTTGCGCCAGAAGATCGGTCAACCGAATTTTGCTGGCCTGACTCAACTCATCCGAATCGGCGTCCATGTGTCGGACAAGCTCGATGGTTTCCTGCTGGAGGACCCAGTCACGGTAGCCGCCGGTTTTCCATTCGGAGAGATTTTGTTTACTGATGGGGCGTTCGTCGAACTCGGTTTTCAGGACGGCCTGGACTTCGGGCAGCGAATTCAACCAGCCAACGAGGGTCTTGCCGGTTTCGCCGTCGTCGAGACGGCGGTTGAGTTGCTCGCGGATTTCGCGGGGCAGGCGGGCGATTTTGCCGGTTCTTGTCATGGGATAAGCCTCATAGTTTTAGCCACAGATTTACCCTCCACAGGCGTGGTACACACGGATAGCTCCTTGCTGGCGAGACACAAAAAATCCGGTAGCGGATTCTCCGCTCGTTTCGTTGGGCCCCGCTCTGTGTTCTTTTTCACAGTGGCGCAACTTTACAGCGTGCGCCAAGATTGGTGAGAACCTGCAAACGGCAAGATGTTTCGCGGACTGGCCGGCAAATGCGCCGGGGTTTACCGGTACTTGGCGGACTTCGCGGACTTGCGCCGCTCGCCTTCAGTCCCCCAGTGGTAGGGCTTTTCATCTTTCGGCAGAAATGGGAAAAGCTGGTGGTAGGTCTTCCAGGCGTCGCGTCGCGCCTCATACCATGTGTGTTCATTTAGCCATTGGTCGTCGCTGAATTGCTTTGACTCTAAAACGGGGGCGCAATCGGGGCTTGCCGGTAGAAGTTGAACGCGCACAGCTTTTCCGCCGCGCACGCGCACGCGAGTTGCGCTAAGCAATTCCGTAAGCGTGTAGGCGTTCAATATGCGCATTGCGGCCAAGCAAGTGAGATCGGCGCGCACGTCTTTGAGTTTGTGGCCGCGCCTGTCCGGTGCCGGCATGGCGTGCGGGCGCAAGTTCGGCAACACCTTGCGGAAGTAGTCCGCAATTTGATCGTTGGTGAAATGTTTCCATGCGATTCTCAGCAACAGGGCTTCGCCCGTGCCGCCGGTGAAAATGCCGGGGCGGGGCGGCACAAACTCCGGCGGACCGGGCGCGCCGGGGATGGACACCAATCTGCCCTTTTCATCGGGGCGGAAGTTCTTTCGTATCCACTCTTGCTGCCGGCAGAGGTGGTCTTCCGCTCGCATTTCGCACCGCTCCGCAATTTCCCTTGCCTTCCAAAACGTCCCAAGCTCAACCGGCTTAAGGCTCGCGGCTTCTTTGTAGCTGCGGATGTGCGCCCGCGCCTTGCGCTGGTCTTCCCCTTGCGATTGCCAAGGATCGGGAAAGCTCTCCCAAGCAGAAAGAAACACGTCCGACTCGTAAGGGATCGCGCCATGTATCTGCCGCAAGTTGCGGTCAATTTCTTCAAAGCCGGGGTGTTCCCGCATACAGCCGTCAAATATCCACTGCCGGAAACGCCGCTCCGTGTCCACGATGAAAGCCGACTCGCGCGCGTACTCCCACCAGCAACACGCCACCAATTCGGAGTCGGGCACGTTATCGAAATCCCACTCGATGCGGGGAATAGCGGAGAGGGATTCAGGGCTTCCGTCGTTCATCGCGGCCAAATCATAGCTGAATTGGCGGGCGGTGAACAGACTCGAATTCCGACGCTGACCCGATTTGCGGCGGTGTCCTAATTTGAAATTTTCTCAAAAACTTCTGGTGAAGGCACAGCTTTGCTGAACCAGTCAAACACAAATACCCGGTTTTGTGCGGACAGAACATTCTTGGTGGCAGTGAATCCATAAGCAGGCCGTCCGGTGGCTTCTTCGACCAAAATTACGGTCAGTGGGGGTAAGCCTTCGTCAATGCAATATTTCTGTATCGGGCCAAGGAATGGACCTAGGAACGCTCTGGTAATTCCAGTGAGGTGTTCAATGGTCTTGTAGCTGACAAGTTTTTGATGCCTCGCTGATAGCACAAGAATTGACCATAGCTGGGCTGCTGGGTTAGGTCTCTGCTTTCTGATTTGTCCTCCGTTAGATCCCGCAGCCACTTCAGGTTGTCGCCAAAGAGCAGGCGGTTCATGCCCGCGCATTGTAGCGCGTTGGAGACCCTTCGACAATCCTCCGTTTCACTTTGGACTGGGGATCGTTTGGGTCGGCAGGTAAACCGTGCGACACTGGATTGATAGCCTTTTCGTCGAATCCTGCTGCGTCGAATTCGCGGCTTGTCGCAAAACCGCCGCGCTCCTAGACTTGCGGCCATGAACCAGTCGAAGCCAGCCAATCGGCTGACGGACTTGGACGAGGCGTTGTGGCTCAAGACCGACGATGCCGGGACGCGCGCCAGCTTGGAACTGGCTCGACAGGCGCTCACGAAACTGCAGGAGCACGGGGACTCAGGCCAAAGATGATCGACAACAGACCAGATCGCTGGGAGGCCAACACATCTGGAGGAAAGTCCCGGTGGATTCAGCGCGGAGTCTTGGGCGCAGTGTGCGCGCTGGTCGTCGGAGTTTACGCGTACACGGCCCACTGGGGCGTGTTGGGAAACGCAGTTGACGCTTACTACAATTTATTGGTGCAAGGTTTCCGCGCCGGCCAACTCAGTCTGAAGAAAGAGGTGCCGCCCGGACTCGCGCGGCTAGCCGACCCCTACGATCCGGCCGCCAATGCTCCCTATCGGTCTGCGTCCTACGGGACGTACGACCTGAGCTACTACAAGGGCAGGTTTTACCTCTACTTCGGGATTACACCAGCCTTGATCTTGTTCTGGCCGTTCGCCGCACTAACCGGCCACTATCTTTTCCACAGACAAGCCGTGGCGATCTTTTGCGCGATAGGGTTTCTGGTCAGCGTGGGTTTGCTGCGCGGGCTGTGGCGGCGCTACTTTGCCGAAGTGGGCGTCGGGGTGGTGGCGGCCTGCGCGTTGGCACTCGGCTTGGCGACACTCCTGCCGGTGATGTTCCCGCGATCTGAGGTTCATGAAGTGTCGATCAGTTGCGGGTATATGCTGACGATGCTGGCGCTGGGGGCGCTCTGGTGCGCGTTGCACGAGCCGGAGCGGAAGTGCCGGTGGCTGGCGGCAGCCAGCCTGGCCTACGGGCTGGCTTTGGGGGCGCGGCCCTCCCTGCTGCTGGGCGCGGTCATCCTGCTGTTGCCGGTGGCCCGAGCGTGGCGTGAGCGGCGACCCCGAAAGCTTTCGGGGCTGACGGCGGCGACCGGTCCTCTCATGCTTATCGGGTTGGGGCTGATGCTCTACAATTATCTGCGCTTTGACAGTCCGTTCGAATTCGGTCAGCGCTACATGTTGACCACGGCACGCCAGGACACGCTGCAACACTTCAGTTTGGGTTATCTCTGGTTCAATTTCCGGGTCTATTTTCTAAAGTCGGTGGGCTGGAGTCGGCATTTTCCTTTTGTGCAGAGTATGACGGTGCCGTCCCTGCCGCCGGGCCATGGCGGTGTGGAGAAGCCTTTCGGCATCCTTATGAACGTTCCGCTTGTGTGGCTGGCGCTGGCGGTGCCGCTGGCTTGGCGCGGCCGGTCGGCGGAGACGCGCTCCGTCCTGCGGTGGTTCCTGGCAGCGGTGGTCCTGCTTTTCGCGATTAGCGCGCTGACTCTTGGTCTCTATTATTACGCTTCCAGTCGCTATGAGGTGGACTTTCTGCCGACGCTGGTGCTGCTGGCTGTGGTTGGCATCCTTGGAGTGGAGCACACGCTGGCTCCGGCCCCGGAGTCAGGGCTGGGCGGCCGGCCGGTCTGGCGGGGTGCGGTGCGCTTGGGTTGGGGCCTGTTGCTCGGCTTCTCGGTGGCGTTTAACCTGTTTGCGAGCGCTGAGCATTATGCCGAGGAATGCGACAACCTGGGGGCGGCCTTGTGGCAGGCGGGCAGGATCCAAGAGGCGATCAAGCATTATGAGCAAGCGCTGCGGATCAAGCGTGATTACGCTGACGCCCGTAACAACCTAGGGGTCGCCTTGGTGCAAGCGGGCCGGGTGCAGGAGGCGATTGAGCACTTCGAGCAGGCGCTACGGCTCGACCCCGGTTTCGCTGGGGCACACAACAACTTGGGAGCCGCATTGGAGCAGGCGGGCCGAGTGCAGGAGGCGATCGGGCAGTACGAGCAGGCGCTGCGCATCAAACCCGATTTCGCCGAGGCGCACAACAACTTGGGAGCCGCCTTGTTGCAGGCGGGCAAGATCCAAGAGGCGATCAAGCATTATGAGCAAGCGCTGCGGATCAAGCCTGATTACGCTGAAGCGCACTACAATCTCGGAGACTCCTTGGGGCAAGAGGGCCGGGTGCAGGAGGCGATCGGGCAGTACGAGCAGGCGCTGCGCATCAAACCCGAATATGCCGAGGCACGCGCCAAGTTGCAACTGGCTCGACAGGCGCTCACGAAACTGCAGGAGCACGGGGCCTCAGGC
>Ga0326727_10011276_pt1 | contig 20901 bp, 14 predicted proteins | sample MB2enrmetagenome_FD_207643 | JGI IMG/M metagenome (GOLD analysis project Ga0326727, IMG submission 207643) | Lab enriched peat soil microbial communities from McLean, Ithaca, NY, United States - MB29MY | ecosystem: Environmental > Terrestrial > Soil > Wetlands > Peat | place: USA: New York...
CGAATTCGGAAGGATAGATGTCCTTGTTAACTGTGCGGGAATCCCCGGCAGCGAGAAGCCCGTCATTCGGATGACCGACGAAGATCTCGACGAAGTCATGGATGTCGATTTCCGCGGCACTTTCCTAGTTTCCAGAGCTGTAGCACAGATAATGGTGAGGCAGAAAAGCGGAAAAATCATAAATGTTTCATCCATTCTCGGGAAAATTTCCGCCCGCAACATGACCGGTTACTGCGCAAGCAAGGCCGCGGTGCTTCAGTTGACCCGCGTAATGGCACTCGAACTGATGAGGGACAACATACAGGTTAACGCGATGTGTCCCGGCTATTTTCTGACCGATCTCAATGCGAGTTTCTTCGAGTCCGAAGCGGGCAAGGGTTTGATCAAAAAAATGATCCCCATGAACAGGGTTGGGCAAGTCGATGAACTGAAGTCTCTGGCGCTCTATCTCGCGACCGCTCCCGCATTCATGACCGGGTCGGAGATTTACATCGACGGCGGGCACACGATTGTCTGAGGCGGACCCGCTGCCCCTTTTGCTTCAAACCACATTCCGGAAAGGCTCTAAAACAGTGATCAAAGATGTCGTTATAGTCAGCGCGTGTCGGACAGCGATCGGCGATTTTCTGGGCAGTCTGAAGGACGTGCAGGCAAGGGATCTCGCCATGACCGTAGGCAGGGCCGCAATCGAAAGGGCCGGGATCACGCCGGAGAGCATAGACGAGATCTGTATGGGACAGATTTATGGTGCCATGCAGGGGTCCCTGCCGGCAAGGCAGGTCGGGATGAGAATCGGCCTTCCTGCCAGGAGCAGCGCCGTTTGTGTGAACCAGAACTGTGCCTCGGCGATGAGGGCGCTGGAAATTGCGAGCCACAATATCATGCTGGGGAAGACCGAGATCGGACTGGTAGTCGGTGCTGAAAGCATGAGCAACGCGCCCTACCTCCTCTCGAAGGCGAGACAAGGATACCGGATGGGGCCGGAAACTGTGCAGGACCATATGCTCTATGATGGACTCGTGGACGAACTCGTCCCCGGCCATATGGCCCTGACGGCGGAAAATGTCGCCGAAAAGTACGGCATAACCCGCAATGAGTGCGATGAACTAGCTCTTTTGAGCCACAGCCGGGCATCCCGCGCCATCAGGGAAGGGACCTTCCGGCAGGAGATCGTACCGGTCGAGGTGAAGGTCAAGAAGAGCACTCAGATCTTCGATACCGACGAGCATCCAATCCCGGACGCCAATACCGAAAAGATGGGCCGCCTGAAAGCCCCTTTCAAGGAAGGCGGGGTCGTAACGCCGGCTAATGCCTCCGGCATAAATGACGGGGCTTCGGCGGCAGTTCTGATGTCCCTCGATAAGGCAAAAGAGCTGGGTATCCAGCCCCTCATGAAACTGGTCAACATCTGCAGCGAGGGCTGCGATCCGAAACTGATGGGCATCGGCCCGGCTTTCGCCATTCCGAAATGCCTCAAACAGGCGGGCATCCAGTTTGGAGATATCGAGTACTGGGAAATCAACGAGGCCTTCGCGGCGCAGTGGCTCGGTGTCGGCAGGGTGCTCCAACGGGAGTTCGGCCTGAAGCTGGACCTCGACAAGGTAAACCACAACGGTTCCGGGATAGCCCTGGGACACCCGGTGGGAAGCACCGGGCTGCGAATCATCGTGAGCCTCTACTACGAGATGGAGAGGCTCGGCCTGACTATGGGCGGGGCGTCTCTTTGCGTGGGCGGCGGGCCTTCAATGGCCTCTTTGTGGACACGGGAAATTTGATTTGCGGTGAGGCGGCAGCCGATTGTGAAAACCTGGTAGCGATTATGAAAAGGATAGCTGCGAAATACTGCGGTGGATGCGATCCAGGGTTTGATCGAGTTGGGTATTTCCAGGAGATTCAAAATGCGGCCGGTGACCTGATCGAGTGGGTCACCCTCGACGACCCTGACTTCGAATGTGTTCTCGTCATCTCGGGCTGCGACACCGCATGTCCCACACAAGACATGGTTCTAAAGGCCTGTCGAAGAATTGTATCGATCGGCGATGATAAACGCGATCCATCAGAAATTGTCCAACATCTTCTCAGTGAGGTAAGACCATGAAAATCAGAACCAAAGAAGATTACATCAAGAGTTTGAAGGAACAGAACACTCTGATTTACTACAGCGGGAAAAAAGTCGAAGACCGCACAACGCATCCTGCTTTTATCCCTCATATAAATTCCGCGGCCAAAACATACGAACTCGCCCTCTTGCCCGAGCACGAAGACCTCCTCACAACAGTGAGCAGCCTCACCGGCAAAAAGATCAACCGCTTCACCCACATTCATTCGTCAGTGGACGACCTCATAAAAAAGGTCCAGATGCTCCGAGTCATCGCCCACGAAACGGCGAGCTGTTTCCAGCGCTGCGTGGGATTTGACGCCATCAACGCTATCTACATGACTACCTTCGAAATGGACGAGAAGCACGGCACGCAATACTTCAAGAGATTTCTCAAATATCTCGAAAGACTCCAGGACGAGAATTTCATGCTCGTAGGCGGAATGACGGACGCCAAGGGCGACCGCTCCAAGAGGCCGAGCCAGCAGGCCGATCTCGATCTCTATACCAGGGTAGTCGAGAAAAGGGAGGACGGCGTCGTAATCAGGGGAGCCAAGGTCCATCAGACCGGCGCCGTGAACAGTCATGAAATCATGATCATGCCTACGCAGTCGATGGCCGAAGGAGATGAAGACTACGCAATCGTAGCGGCCATACCTCTGGATGCCAAAGGCATCACGATGATTTTCGGGCGCCAGACGAACGAAGAGAGAAAATTCGAGTGCGGAATCGATGCGGGAAACTGTGAGTTCGGTATGGTTGGAGGAGAGGCCCTCGTAGTTTTCGAAGACGTCTTCGTTCCATGGGAAAGGGTCTTCATGTGCGGCGAGGCCGATTTCAGCGGCCTTCTCGTCGAAAGGTTCGCGACACTTCACCGGCAAAACTACGGTGGATGCAAGGGCGGTGTTTCCGACGTCGTTATCGGCGCCAGCGCGCTTGCGGCACAATATCAGGGCACTTTGGGCGCAACCCATATTAAGGACAAACTCGTCGAGATGCTCCACCTGGCCGAGACCGTCTATGCGGGTTCGATCGCCTGCTCGGCCCTGGGATCGAAAACCAGGAGCGGAGCTTACTATCCTGACCCGCTTCTCGCAAACTGCACGAAGCATAACATCACGCGGGTCATCTACGAAATATCGAGACTTGCCCACGATATCGGCGGAGGCATCATGGCTACGCTCCCGTTCGACAGCGACCTGCGCAGCCCTGAGATCGGCAAGTACGTGGAGAAATACATGCAAGGCGTCGAGGGCGTCTCCACGGAAACCAGGATGAAAATCCTCCGCCTGTTGGAAAACATGACCGGTGGGACCGCGCTGGTCGAAAGCATGCATGGTGCAGGCTCGCCTCAAAGTCAGAGGATTATGTATCAAAGGCTCGGGAAACTGGGCGAGAAGATGAAGTATGCGAAAAAGATCGCCAAAATAAAAGACAAAGAATAACGCTGAGGTAACGAAATCCGGACAGGCAATTCGAGTCGTAATCATGTGAAGGGATGTTTTTACAAACATTATGACCCATAAGGGAGCACTAAGATGGCCGAGCGCATCAAAACAGTATGGGGATACCGTCACTTAATACTAGGCATCATATGGCTGCTTTACCTGATCAACTATTTCGACCGGATTAGCGTACTCACATTCCTTCCATATATTCAAAAAGACCTCGCGTTGACCGCTGTACAAATCGGGTGGCTGGGCTCGATATTCTTTTTCGGCTACTCGCTTGCCCAGTTTATTGCCGGATACCTTGCCGACAGAATCGGGCCGAAGAACACAATGAACATAGCAATCTGGGTCTTCACCCTGATTACTTTTCTAACCGGCTTCGTTCGCAACTTTACGCAGTTTATTATTCTTCGCCTGGGCCTGGCGGTCGGTGAAGGACAGCACTTTGCGCCCGCGATAAGAATGATAGCGAACTGGTTCCCGAGAGAGGAAAAGGGCCGGGCGAGCGGCTTCTTTTCCACGACATGGGCGGTTGCTCCAGCGATCGTTCCTATTCTGGTCACTCAGCTCGCAGCGGCTTTTTTCGGCGGAGCATGGCGGCCGGTGTTTTTTGTGCTGGCCGCTCCGGGTTTGGTCGGCGTTTTTCTGCTGTGGAAGTTCACCAATGATTCCCCAAAAGTGATGTACGAAAAAGGAAAAGTGAAGAAGGAAGAGTACGACATGATCACGGCCTCCGTAAACGTTGAGGCCGGCGAGCACGGAAAGACCTACAGCACCAAAATGTTTTTGACCGACCTCCAGTTCTGGCTCTATGTCATAGGACTCTTCATCATGCTGATGATCTACTGGGGAATGACTACCTGGATCAGCACGTTCCTGGTTAAGCAGCATGGATTGGACCTGAAGACCATGGGTTTTTATGCATCGCTCCCTTATATCGTGGCCTTCTTTTCGATGTACCTTGGCGGGACTATGGCCGACAAGTGGTTCGGCGGAAAGCCCAAGGTCGTAACGATGATTGCCTTCCTGGGATGCATCCCGGCCCTCAACATGATCGGGCATGTTTCCAAGGGGAATACCGCGATGCTGCTGCTCTGCCTGGCGATCGGCGGTTTTTTCGTTAATCTGGCATGGGGCATGATGTACGCCTTCCCCTCATGGCGTTATCCCAAGGAACTGGTCGGCCGTGCGGTCGGGGTCTCCAACGGCATCGGACAGTTCGGGGCTTTTTTGTCACCGATGATAGCCGGTTATCTGGTCGTCACGCTTCCTGACAAATCGTACGACTTCAGTAATGTTTTCCTGTTCTGGTCTCTACTGGCAGTGGTTGGAGCAATCGCTATCGGGTTCCTGAAGGAGAAGTCCATTCTCGAAACAATCGAAGTCAAGGGGGCCAACCCTGCGGTGGCAGGGAAATAGAACGCGGTCGAGAACGAAGGTGCGGAATTAATTCTGACGTTTATTCTCGGGGTTTGCCCGTAAATAAGCCGCTTAGGGATCGCGCCCTATTTTGAGACCGACTTGGCCGCAAAGATTGAGCAAAACCGCAGGCGCAACTGGGCTACATCGAGGATTTTGCGATTGAGGAGCGGCCAAAGCAGCCCCAAAGCCGGATGCGAGCGCAAAGGTTTTATTTGCGGACAAGCCCCAATTAATAAAGCCCCCTTTACACAAGGGGGAATTAAGGCGCCCGCCTCGCGGGGGTGGGCGGGCTGCCGAGGTCCCGGCCGGCGGTCTCACCGCCCGGCCGCTGGCCCGATAACTCTACCGGTTTTCCGGATGACACTATTTAATGCTCGCCTGGTTGAATGAGGGACGCGAACCGAAGAGCAAAGGGGAAACATGGAAATCAGGAATGTATGCGTATTGGGCGCGGGCATAATGGGTGCGGGCATAGCCCAGGTTATTGCTGAAGCCGGGTTCAGTGTAAACATGCGCGACATTGAAGACAGATTCATTCAAAATGGGCACGCTGCGATCAGAAAGAACCTCGAACGCGCCGTTTCAAAGGGAAAGATGCAGGCCTCGGACGCTGAAGCAGTTGCCGGACGCATCAACGGGATGACCGATCTTCAAGACGCGGCATCCGGCGCTCAGATCGTCATAGAAGCCGTAATCGAAGTGATGAGCCTGAAGTTGGAAGTCTTCAAAGAGCTCGATTCCATTTGTCAGTCCGACACAATTTTCTGCTCGAACACCTCGGGCCTTTCCATAACCGAAATGGCATCCGTTACAAAGCGGCCCGATAGCTTCATCGGCATGCACTTCTTCAATCCGGTCCCGGTGATGAAGCTCGTGGAACTGACGCGAGGGTTTCTCACCTCCGATGCCACTTATGCGATCGCAAGAAGTTTTGTCGAAAAGACGGGCAAGACCCCTATCGAAGTCAAGGAAGCCCCCGGGTTTGCGGTCAACCGGATCCTTTGTCCAATGCTCAACGAGGCGATTTGCGCTCTCGCGGAAGGTATCGCGTCAGCCGAAGACATAGACCGTGGAATGGTCCTGGGCGCCAATCATCCCATCGGACCTTTGGCCCTGGCTGATATGGTCGGCCTCGACACGCTTCTGCACGTAATGGAAGGCCTCCATCAGGACCTGGGTGAGGACAAGTACCGTCCCGCGCCTCTGCTTCGCAAGATGGTCCGTGCAGGCTATCTCGGGCGCAAAACCGGCAAAGGGTTCTTTGATTATACAAAACAGCAATGATCGAGCAATCGATGGGTAGAGGGGCTGTAGTTCATGTCCGTTTTTCTCTTAATTAGACATGCAGACAATCCTACCGTTGGAAAGCGCCTGACCGGAACACTGCCGGGCGTGCACCTGAACGAGGACGGAAAAGCCCAGGCCGAAATGCTGGCCGAACGGCTCGCCCGGATATCCATAGACGCCATCTACTGCAGCCCTTTGGAGCGCGCGTTTGAAACCGCCCTTCCCCTGGCCGGACGTTTAGGCCTGGAGATACGTACAAACGAAAAACTATCCGAGGTTGATTTCGGCGACTGGAGCGGATTGGATTTCCGTCATCTGGCCGATGATCCCCTATGGCGGCACTGCAACACCTTTCGCACCGGAACAAGGCCGCCAAACGGGGAACTCGTGGTCGAAGTGCAGCAAAGGATGGTCACTGAGATAGAAAGACTTCGGAAAGAATACCCGCACGGCACACTTGCCGTCATAAGCCACGCGGACCCCATAAAGTCCGTCCTGGCACATTACGCGGGTATTCCCCTGGACTTTTTCCCGAGGCTGGAAATCAGCCTGGCCTCGGTCAGTATTGTTTCGATAAGCGATTACGGCGCCAGGGTCCTGTGCATGAACTGTCTGGGAGAGATCCCCGATTTTCTGCTATCGTTATGAAGCCGGCCGGCAGGGGTCCGGATCATCGGCTTACAAACCAGTGTTCTCGAAGGTTCATGAAGATGACGGACCCGAGTTTTTGCTTGATCACTCCGGTCATCATGGTCCTAAATAATTGATATAATGAATAGATTAATTTGTTTCCCCAGCCGGTAAAACATTCCCCGTCCGTGGAATATCTGCCTCAACGGCGAGTCGCGAAAGAAAACCCTGATGATTGGTGGCTCATCCCTCTTTTTCTTCGCGTTCTTCGACGTCAAAAAACGCGGCTTCGCGTGAAAAATATTGGAAATATTCGTTTGCTGGAAAGACCTTGTTACTAATACATCCCGGTTTTTGTCCAATCGATTGAATAGATCTTCCTGAATATTCATCCATGCACTTTTGCTGACCTTTACATTTGCCATACTCATATGGAAATGGCGATTTCTTATTATTATTCTAATTCTTATTCTAAAGTCCGGCACTATTCCTGCCGATTTTCAATCTGTTAGACAATCTTGCTCGTCCACAAATTCATCGATGAGATCCGGCGAGCCGCAACCCACTACGTTTTCCGGAGAAAACTATGGCCGGGGCTTATTTTTCCAGATTGCGCACGCGACTGATCCTGCTTGTCTTTGTGGCCATCATTCCACCTCTGGTTTTGACTCTATACTCCGATATGCAGCAACGCAGCAAGGCACTCGCAACCGCCGAAGACAGCGCCATGGATCTGGCCCTGAAGATATCACGATCTCAGAGAATCGTAATCGAAGGCATACGGGAAACCCTTCTTACCCTCTCACTGCTTCCACAGGTACAAGCGCTGGATGAAGCGGGGAGCTCAGCTATTTTTGCCAGGCTGCTTAATAGATCCGTTGGGCTCACCACCCTTATAACCTGTGAGGATACGGGCGAAATTTGTGCAAGTGCGCTCCCTTTCACTAAACCTGTCGATATTTCGGATCGCCCATGGTTTCAACGGGCCATTGAGACCCGTGACTTTTCAATGGGTGAGTATCAGGTTGGCCGTGTAACGGGTAAGGCGCAGATCAACTTTGGCTATCCTGTAGTCGATGATGAGGGTCAGGTAAAAGCTGTTCTCAGTACGGCACTCGATATCGAGTGGTTGAATTGTCAATTAGCAGAAACCAATCTGCCGCAGGGCGCGCGATGCACTATTCTGGACCGCAAAGGCAGGGTCCTGGCGCACTTTCCCGATCAGGAGGCCCTCATTGGTAAAGCGATATCCGAGTCGCCCGTTGTCAGCAAGGTCTTGCACCAGGGTGAGGGGGTTACCCAGGGAATCGGGCCGGACAGCATTGAGTCCGTATTCGGATTCGCATCTATCGGCTTTGGCCCGGAAGCGATGCATTTTCTTGTGGCCATTCCCAAAGAGATTGCTTTTGCCAAGGCAAACCGGGACACGTTGCATGATCTTGGTCTTCTGGGCGGCGTAGCGCTACTGGCGCTCTTTGCAACAATGTTTGGCGGCGAGAGATTCATCCTTCGCCATGTCCGCGCCCTCCTGGAGGCGACCGAAGAAGTCGCTGCCGGCAATCTCGGGGCGCGTACCCGTCTGCCGAATATCGAAGGCGAACTGGGCGGGCTCGCGCATGCTTTTGACCAGATGGCCGCATCCCTGCAACGGCGCGAATCTGAGCGCCAGAATGCTGAAGACCGGCTCAGGCAAGCCAATGAATACCTCGAAAATATTTTTGATAATTCGCCGGACTGCATAGGCATCGTGGACCGGCACGGGGAGTTCATTAGATGGAACAAAATGGCGGCCGAGCAATACGGGTACCAGTTTGAAGAACTTAGAGGAAAGTCTGCTTTTGATCACTATGCCGACAAAGATGAACTCGATAGGATGCTGGCCGAATTGCGGCGTGAGGGTAGGGTCAGGGAATATGAAATCAGGATGAAGAAAAAGGACGGGGCCGTTTGCAGTTTCGAAATCTCCATCAGCCTGCTGAAGGATGGTGCGGACGACGTGATCGGCAGCATTTGTGTGGCAAGAGATTTGAGCGGCATCAAAAAGGCATTGAATGAACTCGCAGTTTCCCATGAGCAATTGAATCGGGAAATCACCATCCGCGAGCTTGCACAAAGTGCGCTGAAAGAGTCTGAGCAAAGACTTGCGAATATCATTGATTTCCTGCCCGATGCGACTTTCGTGATCGACGATCAGGGAAAAGTCATTGCCTGGAACAAAGCGATCGAAGTAATGACCGGGATCAAGGCATTGTATATGCTCGGCAAGAGCAATTACGAATACTCGCTTCCCTTTCACGGGGAAAGAAGGCCCATACTCATAGATCTTGCCCTTAAGCCTCAGAAAGAAATCGAAGCGAAATATATGAGGGTGCAAAGAGGCGATACCGTCCTCACAGGCGAAACGTACACACCCGCACTAAAGAAAGAGAAAGCGTGTCTTGTTGGCAGGGCAAGTGTTTTGCGCGACTCAAACGGCAGTATCCTGGGAGCGATCGAATCGATACGAGACCGTACCGATATGAGAAAAGCAGAGGATGAGTTGCGCAGGACAAATGTTGAGATGGAGCAATTGCTCGCTTCCATTCCATCCTTCCTGATCGGTTTGACCCCTGAGTATCGTATAACAAGATGGAACCCCGCAGCGGAGAAGATACTTGGAATAAGCGGTGAAAGAGTTATGGGAGAGCTGATCGATCATTGCGGAATCAAGTGGGAATGGCAGCAAATAAGCGAGGCCGTTTCACTCTCTCAGAGGGAAGATACAACCATTAGACTCGATGACTTCCATTTCGTTCATCCGAATGGCAACGAAGGCTTTTTGGATATTACGGTAAGCTTTATTAAAGGATCGTCCGATGCGGGTTCGGGCATACTTCTGCAGGGCAGTGATATTACCGGGCGAAAGCACCTGGAAGAGCAACGGGACCGAGCAGAAACACAGCTCAGGCAGGCTCAGAAACTGGAAGCACTAGGCACGCTGGCTGGAGGAGTAGCCCATGATTTCAACAACATTCTCGGCATTATCATGGGCTACACTGAACTTTCCCAGATACAACTGGGGGAAGAAAAGGCGGTAGGGAAGAACCTGCAGGAAGTGCTCAAAGCATGCAGGAGGGCCAAAGAACTGGTGCAGCAAATCCTTGCCTTCTGCCGCAGGTCCGAGCAGAAAATAGTGCCGATACAGATCGGGTTGATCCTGAAAGATGCCATGAGAATGATCCGGTCATCGCTGCCGTCAAGTATTGAAGTGAAAACGGATATACAGAGCAAAGCCCTTGCCATGGCCAATCCGACTCAGATCCATCAGGTCCTGATGAATCTGTGCACCAATGCTGCTCATGCGATGCAGGACGGTGGTGTCCTCGATGTGAGCCTTACCGATTTCCACCTCGGGCCGCAATCCATTCCGCCTCATTCAGGCGCGCAACCCGGACAATACCTGAAGCTTACCGTTACGGATACGGGACATGGCATCCCTCCCGCCGTTTTAGACAGGATATTCGATCCTTTTTTTACTACAAAGAAAACGGGCGAAGGGACCGGGCTGGGACTCTCTGTCGTTCACGGGATTGTGGAAAGCCATGGAGGAACAATCGAGGCGAATAGCCGCCTGGGGGTGGGAACCACCTTTACGGTGCTTCTACCTGCCTGTGAAAGCCCCTTGACGTCACAATCCGTAGAGGTCGCAAGTATCATCTATTGCGGCAAAGAGCGGATTCTTGTGGTCGATGACGAACCCCTGTTGGCAGAAATGGTGCAGCAGATGCTCACGATGCTGGGATACGACGCGGTTTTTCGCACCGAAGGAAAAGAGGCGCTCGAGGCCTTTCGTCATCAGCCGAGAGAAAAAGCTTTCGACATGGTTATCACGGACATGACCATGCCCCATTTTACAGGTGAGGACCTTGTTCGTGAGCTTTCCGGGCTTCAACCTCCAGTCCCTGTAATACTCATGACCGGATTCAGCAGCAAAATCGATGCGGAAAAAGCCAGGGAACTCGGGATTCAGGGATTCCTGATGAAGCCGGTGGCTATGGAGGAACTTGCCAGAACGGTCAGGACGGTACTGGACCAGGGAGAAGTAAGAGTCTGTGTTTCCGGTGACCGGGGAGCACAATGAGAAACATGGATATCATAAAAGTTCTGATCGTCGATGCTGAAGAATCAGTGTGCAGTCTGATCGCCGATTTTCTCGAAATGAACGGCTATAGCTGCCGGGGCGCCACCGACCCGCTTAAGGCATTGGACATGCTTAAGCACCACGATTTCAATCTGGTGATTTCCAGCATACGTATGAAAGGCATGGACGGGCTCGATCTGACCCGTGAAATCCGCAAAACATATCCTTCCATAGACACTATAGTAATGTCGGGTTTCACGGGTGATTACGAATACAGCGACATTATAGAAGCAGGTGCAATAGATTTTATTGGAGAACCGCTCTCACTACCGGAATTAAAGGCGAAGATAGCCAGGGTGAATCAGGAACGCGGAACGCTTGCGGAATTAAGAGAGGCGAATGAAAAGATACAGCTCTCGCTCGCGGAAATGACGGACGTAAATGAACGCCTGAGACTCGAGATTGCCGAACGTGCCGGCATGCAGACTGAACTATATGAGGCGCATAAGGAAATTGAATCACTTTTGTCATCGCTGCCTTGTATTCTGATCGAAATCTCAAAGGATGGGACCATTAAGAGGTGGAATGCTGTCGCTGAGAGTATTCTACAAATCGAAGCGGAGGAGGTGCTCGGGAGAAGGATTTTTGAATGTCCGATAGCCTGGGAAACCGAGAAGGTAAACAGCGCTATTCAAGCCTGCGCTACAGAATACCTGTCAATGCGGTTAAATGAGATTCGGTTTACCCGTAAAGATGGGAAGGATGGAATACTTGATCTCATTATCAATCTCGTACGTGAGGGGGTCGCCCGGTTCTCCGGGTTCATCATTCTGGGGACTGACATAACCGAATACAAATTGATGGAAAGGCAACTTGCCCAGGCCCAGAAGCTGGAGTCAATCGGACAGCTTGCGGCCGGAATTGCTCACGAGATAAACACCCCTGCGCAGTACGTCGGAGATAACGTCCGTTTTCTCGAGGAAGCCTACAGCGGTCTGGAAGGCGTTCACGTTCTTTACGATCAGCTCCTGGGGGCACTTCGGTCCGGAAACCCGACGGAAGACCTGGTCCATAAGATTGAAGCGGAGGTCGAAGAGGTCGATTTGCAATACATCAGGCAAGAAGCTCCGAAAGCCGTTCTGCAGTCGCTCGACGGGATCGGCCGCATAAGCGGGATTGTACGAGCCATGAAGGATTTCTCGCATCCCGGAACCAATGTCAAAACCGACATAGACTTGAACAAGGCAATCGAGAACACGATCACGGTTGCCAGAAACGAATGGAAATATGTCGCTGAAATAGTAACCGACTTCGATCCATGCCTGCCGCTTGTCCCCTGCCTTCCAGCGGAGATCAACCAGGTCATTTTGAACATTATAATCAACGCCGGTCACGCGATTGCAGATGCCCTGAAGCAAAGCGGATCGGATGAAAAGGGAACCATAACTATAGGGACCCGCACTCTGGGCGAATATGCCGAAATCCGCATCAGCGACACCGGGACCGGAATTCCGGAAAACATCAGGGCCAAAATCTTCGATCCCTTCTTTACGACCAAGGGGGTGGGGAAAGGCACAGGCCAGGGTCTGGCCATTTCTCATTCGGTTGTCGTGGACAAACACGGCGGAACGATCACTTTTGACTCCGAGGTCGGCAAAGGCGCCACCTTTGTCATCAGACTGCCGCTAAACCAAAGCGGTCTCTAGAAGTGAGCGAAAATCATCTCACGCGGAGACGCGGAGGGCGCGGAGAAAAGCAATTTGGCTAACAAACAAAACTAAAAGCCGGGCCCCTGTTTGCTTCCGGTTTTTCCTGCATGCCCGTTCTGCTTTCTTCTGTACTCTCTACATAACTAAAATCGAGTTTTTTGAAATTCTATAACGATTTTTATCTAAGTAGTTGTTATCTCAGCGTCTCTAAAGATAGACCCTAGCCCCTCGAAGCGTGCCACCGGGTTTTTGGAATTATCGAACGTCTCCGCGCCTCCGCTAAACCAAAGCGGTCTCTAGAAGTGAGCCAAAATCATCTCACGCGGAGACGCAGAGGGCGCGGAGAAAAGCAATTTGGCTAACGAACTGAAACTCAGGTCCCTGTTTACTTCCGGTTTTTCCTGCATGCCCGTTCTGCTTTCTCTGTACTCTCTACATAACTAAAATCGAGTTTTTTGAAATTCTATAACGATTTTTATCTAAGTAGTTGTTATCTCCGCGTCTCTAAAGATAGACCCTAGCCCCTCGAAGCGTGCCACCGGGTTTTTGGAATTATCGAACGCCTCCGCGTGACACGGTTTTCGGCCTTCACTTGCTCTGTGCTCTCAGTGTCTCCGTGGTGAGCATCGTTTGCGGTCCCGCCGCCAGCGCATTAAATTGATAACAGGCTTATTAAATAAATAGTTCATGTAGATAGTGTCCATACGGAAAAAAGGAGAGGATTTCATGCCTGTTAAACCGATACCGGAAGGTTACCACACCGTGACGCCAATGATGTCCGTCAAGGGTGCGGCGCGGCTGATCGATTTTATGAAGAAAGCGTTCGGGGCCACGGAGAATTATAGATTTCCGGCCCCGGACGGCAGCGTGATGCATGCGGAGCTAAAAATCGGCGATTCGTTTGTGATGCTGGGCGAGGCGAGGAAGGATTGTTCTCCCGAATCCGCAACGTTTTATGTCTACGTGCAGGATGCCGACGCGACGTACAAGGAGGCCATTAGTGCCGGAGGCGAATCGCTGGAGGGACCGACCAATCAGTTCTGGGGTGACCGGGTGGCCACCATCAAAGACTTTGCAGGAAATAAGTGGATGATCGCCACCCACGTGGAGGACGTAAGTACAGAAGAACTCACAAAGCGAGCCCAGAAGATGATGGCCGCCTGACCCGCCCGACGCTCATGCCCGCCTCACACGAGATAAAGGTGGCAAACACCGGCCAACCCTCCTCCCTCCCTGGGGGAGGAGACCATCGTGATATACCTCAAGTGCAACTGCAGATGCAGGGGGCCTCATCTCCCGGCCCGGTAGTTGAGAAACAACTCGAAGATGCTCGTAAACGGCGTGATAAATTCTGTTTTTGGCGAATGATCCCTGCTATGTTCGGGGACTGGGTTTGATCTGGCGATCGCAGTCGGGATACTTGCCGCGCTTTGGATCGTGAACCCGGAGAAAGCAGCCAAAATGATCTTCTGCGGTGAGCTTGCGCTCGACGGCAGAGTGAAACCTGTTGCCGGATGTCTGCCGATTTCCATCCAGGCGCGGGACGGGCGCCACGGCGACATCATCCAAGAGGGCTTATTTATGATTAAGAGTATTGACGCCGTCGACATGACTCAGCGTATGGTGCGCGCCCAGAGCATCAACCCCACGGGGGACACCCGCATTGTGGCGCAGGTTTTGGCCGAGGCGCTCGAACCCGCCGGGTTCCGGTTGTCGTGGAGAGAAACTCCGGGCAAGGGGGTCAACCTGGTGGCTGTGCTGCAGGGTGAGGGCGGCAGACCGCCCTTGTGTTTCACGGGTCATATGGACACGGTGCCGTTGGGTGAGCTCCCGTGGACAGTCGACCCGTTCGGGGGAGAAATTCGTGACGGCAGGCTCTACGGCCGAGGCGCGAGCGATATGAAATCCGGACTTGCAGCAATAGCAGCGGCCGGAATCGATCTCTCCTCGGTAGCTCGCCGCGCCTCCGACGTGGTCCTGATTTTCACCGCGGGGGAGGAAACGGGTTGCGAGGGCGCAAAAGATCTGGCTGAGTCGGGGCTGTTGCCCTCCGGGGCAGGCGCCCTTGTGGTAGGCGAACCTACGGACTGCCGGCCGCTCCTGGGACACAAGGGGGCGTTATGGCTGCGAGCCGACTTTTTCGGCCGTGGCGCCCACGGCTCCATGCCCGAGGCCGGTGACAACGCTGTCTATAAGGCCGCAAGAGCTGCCCTGGCCCTTGAAAACTTCATGGCGACCTACCCGTCTCATCCTCAGTTGGGCAATCCGACAATCAATGTGGGAACAATCGGCGGCGGCGGAAAAGTGAACATGGTGCCCGACGCCGCTTTCCTCGAAATTGATCTGCGCACCATCCCCGGACTTGACCACCACAACCTGGAAAACTCGGTTCAAGAGGTCCTGGGGCCGGCGGCCAGGCTAACCAGCATGATAGATGTTCCTTCAGTACTGACGCCTCAGGACGATCCCTGGATCGCTTCTGTGCTGGATGTCTTGAAACGGCTGAGGGGAAGCGCCCAGACGCCGGGTACGGTCAGTTACTTCACTGACGCATCCATCCTTTACTCCGCTCTGGGCAGTCCGCCGACTCTTATATATGGCCCCGGCGTGGCCCGCCAGGCGCATCAGACCGACGAGTATTGCCACGTCGCGGCAATCAACGAGGCCCGCGAAGCTTACGCGGCCATTGCCGGGCAGTGGCTTTCAGGTTGATGCGGGTTGGGGATTTTGAAGGTATAACTTCCACACTCCGCAACAATCCATTGGCCGCAAAGGGCTGGTCAAGACAATGGCTCGATACTGCTGAGATAGTTCCAATGCCTATCACTGTAAGTATTGAAATTGCACGATCATCATTTCATTTTTAGGGTCGTTTCTCCCATTTTAAGGCCGGAGTTGCCTGAAGAGCGGCGCGCCCGAAACTTTCAATACCTCCTTTCGCTCTCGGATATAAAGCCACCAGATTCCCACCAGATGAGGCTTTAAGACAGGTGTCCCAGGGAGCCGGGTCTGGGTAGCGGTTATGCCCCACTTCAAAAAGGCCCTTTGAGCCCTTGGGGGTGCACCCGGTAAACGGAAATTCATAATCTGCGAAATTTGAATCAATTCAATAATATGTCGTTTTTGTTTTAAGTCGAGAGCTTCGGTTTAGGTCACTCAACCGTCCGTTGATTATCACCATTTTTTGATCTATTCTTCACAATGACGTGCATAGGCCGTTTCAGGTGGTTATGCGAGGGCATCGTTTTAAGATGAAGCGTTTCGATATGCTGAAACATCAGTAGATTAACCGATTCACAGTGACGCAGAGATTTTTTCATTCAAGAAAGGGGGAGATCGATGGCAGAGCTGGTGATAGTCAAGAAATCCGATGGTGTTGCTTCGGTGTTGCTAAACCGCCCGGAGGCATTCAACGCATTCGACATGGATCTGGTGGAATCCTTTGCAGCCAATGTCATTACTCTTGCGGCAGATGAGAGAGTGCGCGGAATCATCATCTCGGGAGAGGGTAAAGCGTTCTGTGCCGGTGGTGATCTCAAATATGCCCTTGCATTCCCTAATGGTCCCTCTGCCGCACTTCATGAATTGGCCGCCCGATTTCATCAGGCCATTCTGGAGATTCGCCGTATGCCTAAGCCTGTCATAGCTGCCGTTAACGGGATAGCGGCTGGAGGAGGTTTCTCCCTGGCCCTGGCTTGCGACTTTAGAGTCATGGCCAAGTCCGCCAAATTGCGGCAGGCCTACACTTCCAGCGGACTATGCAGTGATGGCGGGGGTACATTCATTCTCCCCAGATTGGTGGGATTAGCCAAAGCGATGGAGATCATGGCTTTCGACAGGCCCATCTCTTCAGAGCAGGCCCTTTCCTGGGGGTTGGTAACCAAAGTGGTAGAGGATGGGGATGCTCTCGATGAGGCAACCCGTATGGCTCTTGAGCTTTCAGGGGGCTCAATGAATTCCTTCGGATGGTCAAAGAGGCTCCTCACCGATTCCTTCAACAGCTCTTTTGAGACCCATATAGAGCGGGAGCGCAGAGGCCTTGCCGGTTGTGCCGCTCATCCTGAAGGTGCAGAAGGACTGAGAGCGTTTTCAGAAAAACGCAAACCTCTATTCAATCGGGGGAAATAGTGCATCAGTATCTTATCAGTGAGCAGTGAACAGAAAAAGCCACTGAGCGCCGGTGAATGGACGGATGCGAATTGGAATAAAAGCAGGTGAATAGGAGCGTGGCTGAATAGGTGAGCGGGTGAGTGGGTGAATAAAAAGTTTCCCCTTTTTGCCGCTTCCCACTTCTCGCTTCCCGCTTCATTGAAATGCTTCGAAGAGGGCTGATGGGTTGCGCTCCGCTTCACCCATCCTACAGTACTTTTCACGGTTCCGGGTGTCCCAACGGGACATGAAATGCTGCGTTGAACGCTTGCTTGGCATCCAGCAGAACTCTGATCATCGTGGTTGCCGGGCCTTAATTTTCCTGGCGGTTACTTTCTTGGCCGCAGCCACCGCTTCAGCAATCGCCCCATCAAGCTCCACTGGGTCCGCGTCTTTAACGCTCTCCCGAATCTGCTCCGTCATTTGAAAGAACCGCCCCCTGGCCAGCTCTCGATCAACGGCAGTCTTGGGCTTGATGGTCATTCCCGCTTCGCTGAGCTTTACCTCCAACAGGTCACCTTCTTCAATCCCCAAGGCGCCCTCAGCTCTTTGGGGATGGTGATCTGTCCGTTTCTGATCACTTTTAAAAGCGGCATGGCTTATCGTTTTCTAGTTTTAGGGTCCAAAACCGGGTGTTTTTTGAAGCAAGGTGATTAACTTGCGCTGGAAATACATATGTGTCCGCTCGGCTTCGGTACCACGTGAAGTCTTTGGGGAATTGGCTTAGTGTCTGAATTGAAATCGTTCTACTAGAGGGAGGATGCCATGAAGGTGAAAATCGACTATGGTCTGTGCATGGGTGACCGAAATTGCCACAAGGTTTGCCCTGAAGTTTTTGATTTTGACGAGGACCAGTTGCAATCAATCGTTCGTGTCGATAGCGTGCCTGCTCATCTGGAGGACAAAGTCAGAAAGGCAGCCGAGGAATGTGTGCCGGGAGCCATCCTGGTCGAGGAGTGATCTTGCCCGCCCATAAGACGCCTGGATAGTTTCTCAGTGAGCCCTGCGAACCATAAATGCTCTGATTTAATTGACCGCTCTTTTCGGGAACCGGGTATAAGTAGATAGAATAAAGCCACAAAAAGTGGATCTCGGCGGAGAGTGTGTTGCACCTCGCCTTGGGGCGAGGACTGAACGCCGGCGAACAGAAATTCTTTTTTTCTGAAGGCGATGAGAGGTACACCCATATGGACCCAAGGGATGCGCTCAGAGAAGAGCATGGCGCGACCATGAAGATGCTCGCGGCTCTCCAAAGGTGTATAGCTAAAGTTGCGGATTTTAAGGAGGGCGAGACAAAAGACCTCAAAGCGCTCATCGAATTTTTTGAGATTTATGTGGACCGGTATCACCACGGCAAAGAAGAGCAAGTACTATTCCCAGCGCTTTCCCGCACTCGAACTGCCGGAATTGATTCTCTCATCAACTCGCTCATGGAGGACCACCGCGAGGCACGCGCGAGCATGGAACAGATAGAATCCCATGCAGTGACTCTTCACTCTTGTTCCGAAGCTGACCGCTATGAATTCATGGAAAGGACCGATCGGTATGTGGATCTCGTCAGAAAGCACATCCGCAAAGAAAACTCGGAGTTACTTCCATTGATTGAAGAAAGGCTTTCTGAAACTGAAAGGTTGCAGATGGCCGTACAGTTCGATGATGTGGAGAAAGCGACTCTGGGTTCGAGCGGCCTCGAAATATTTCTGGTCAGCGTCCGAAGACTTTCGCAGAAGTATACCCCCCGGTAGATCTCACAACTATACACATATCTCGCACTCACGATACTCTGAAGGTTACTGGAAAGCAAAGATAACCCCGGGGAGTCGTGGTTCCTTATTCCGTGCCGCATACGTCAATAGTGTGTGTCAAGTTCTGTAAATGAGATAACTCCAGGCTCCGACAGGCGGAGCCTGGAGATTGGCGTGGCGCGAGTGCCGAGCGCTCAGCCTCACGCGATCGACGCGTGAGGCCGAAATCCCGGGGGGGTGCGGGGGAAACGTTCCCCCGCTCTTTTGAACTTTTCGCATGCTCTGAAGATTAGTGTGTCGTTGAACGAAAATCATTCCCCCGCACTTTTCTTAACGCTTCTCAACGTTACCTTGACGTCAACTTTCCTGCCGTCTTTAGGGACCGGGAAGCTCCACTTCCCCACCTGGCTGCCGACACAGTTGTCAGTGCCCCTGCCTGAGGTCACGCGAACGTTCACAACTGAGCCGTTCTTGTCGATAGTCCACTCCAGGGTCAGTCTGGAGGGTGGACTATGTCCGGCGAAGCACTGCAGGATCAGGGCCAGGTTCTGCTCGACAACCTGTTTTACCGCTTCTTTTGAAAGTCCTCCCTTGACCGTCAGGCTCTCTATCGCAAATTCTCCATCCTGCTTCATTGCCGCCGGCTCGGTCTTCTTATCCGTTGTCTGGTGAGGCGCGCCTGCGCTGCCCGGACTTTCTTCCTGGACTTGCCCTGAATTAGCCGGATTGGAACGAAGGTTCATGTCCGCTGTGGCCAAGCGTGATGCACCGTGGGCGCCCGATCTGGCCTGAGGCGAACCGCCGCCCGAGCCGTAATAGGACGGGGACGGGGCCAGAGCCGTGCTCATCTTCGCGTAGGGCCCGTGCCCGGGCAGTGCGCTGTCCGAAACTCCCTGGGGCAGGGGCAGGGGCTGCTTTACGGTGACCACATCCGCACCCTGGCGGCGCACCTGCGCATCGATTGCCACAAAGGAAGTATAGGCGGTGAGCAGGTTATAGCTGATGCCTAGGCCGGTAATTTCTTTCACTCTCTCATCGGTGTGCTCCAGCATATTATAGTCCGAAAGCTGGGCTATGCGCGACCGTGCCCATAGATACCTCAGGGCTGAATTGTCTGCCAGGGGCCTGGTACCGGCGACATCGATCCGCTTTTCCCATTTCTGCCGCCCGCTCGATCCGGATAAGGTGATCGTACCCTGGGGTTTGCCCTTCCACTTTCCGATGACCACCACCGGGCGCTCCGCAAAAATGTCCGGTACTCCGGAAGGCTCGACCTCATAGGCTTCGAAATTCCCGAAATCGAGCTTGATTTGAGTGAGCACCGGGGACTCTACGTATTTGCGGAACTTTGCGGCCATGCCCGGCGCTTCGTCGGCTCGTGTAATGACAAAGGGCTCTCCGGCGCCCACACGGGCCATGCCTTCGATCACGTACCGGTTTACGCTCGTGCCGATGCCGAATGGGAAGATGTTGGCATTGCCGATGTGTTTGCGGATGAGATCCAATACTTCGGGTTCAACCGTAACATATCCGTCCGTCGCAATTACGATGGTGCGGGCAAAGCTCTCGGTCTGCGGCAGTGTGAGCGCGCGCTGCATGGCAGGTAAAAGTTCGGTGCCTCCGGCCCCATGCTGTTGCTGGATCAGATCCACTGCGCGTCGAATATTGTCCGGGCCGGCGGGCACAGAGCGCTCGGAGAAAAGGTCGGATGCGCCCGAAAACGTCATTACGTTGAACATATCGGTGGGACGAAGTCCGGTGAGCAGCTCTTTGACAAGCTTTTTCGAAATTTCGAGAGGAAAACCGGACATCGATCCGGAAACATCCACGATGAAGATATATTCCCTCGGGGGGATGGAATCCGGCGTCACGCGATTCGGCGGCTGGGCCGTGAGAAGGAAGAAGTTCTCATCCTTGCCTTCATGGAGCAGCAGTCCCGATTCGATCCGGTCTCCGGCAAGCCGGTACCTGAGGATGAAATCCCGGTTGCCTCCGGAATGTTCGCCGGGGTCCAGTTCGACGTCCGCAATGCTTTTGTCCTGGAAGGCGATGGTTGTCTTGTGGGACGGACAGATCATCTCCTGAATGGGGACGCCGGCAGAAACCCTGGCTTTCATGTTGAAAGAATAGGGCGCCGGTTCCCCCTGGTGCAGATAAGGGTTCTGTGACCATTTCTCCGATGCGGGGGCCGTGGAGGCCGGTCGATTTGAATACCGGGGTCCGACGACGGTCGGGTAGACGAATTCATAAACACTCTCAGTCGGCACGACTGTTTCGGTGTAGCGCAGTA
>Ga0326727_10011278_pt1 | contig 20895 bp, 22 predicted proteins | sample MB2enrmetagenome_FD_207643 | JGI IMG/M metagenome (GOLD analysis project Ga0326727, IMG submission 207643) | Lab enriched peat soil microbial communities from McLean, Ithaca, NY, United States - MB29MY | ecosystem: Environmental > Terrestrial > Soil > Wetlands > Peat | place: USA: New York...
CGGTTCGACGAGCGGGAACAGGAAACAGAGCCAAGCCAAACCGGATTGAGGCGGGCGAAGCGAAAGCCCAGCCCAACAGCCACCGGGAGGCTAAAGCCACTGCGCCTGTTCTCGACTCTACTCATCATGCATTGACCCAGCCTTGGACCCGGCAGCCCATTTTCTGAGGTGTCATGCAGCGCCACCGAAAGACTCCAGCGCGACGCACGTTCGGGTGTAGAATACGGGCCGCTCACAGGGGGAGCAACCGATGTGGTGGCTAATAGCGGCGATTGTTGTGGCAGCCTTGATCTACCTTGCCACTCGCTCTAGTAGTTCTGGCGGTTCGGGTAGCGGAAGCGGCGGAGGTCACAAGAAATAGCGCCTCATTCGGCGCGGGTGACACCTCAGCAAAAGGGGCTTCTGAATCAAGGGTAGGTGCAGCGCCTTTGAGTTCCCTCACAATTCCGCACGCCGCTCGTGGATCAGTGGCATAAGGTTGATTTTTCGGAGTTTCAAAATTACTCCGATCCACGGCCCGGAAGATGGTGGGTGAATCAAGAGGAACCCAAGGCAGGAAATTGCCGAACGGGAATGGAGATGAGGCCGCAAAGCGTCGATAGAAAATTGCTTTTGCACTTGTTGACCAAGAACGAATTAACTCACCACGAGATTGCGAAACGGGTGGGGTGTTCGGCGGAACGTGTTCGGCAGTTGGAACTAGAACTCTTACATAGGACTGGACACCAAGCGCAACGGGAAAGGCGTGAACGAAAACTGCAGGAAAGTCTTGATAGGAACAAATTTGTTAAGGCCGCAAAACGACGAGGTTTCACTGTCCAGCCTTCGAAGAGTGCGACGCACGATTGGTATAAAAGAGAACTCTATGTCAATGGGAAGTTCTGTTTGTTAAGGCGGGCAGACGAGAATGTAGGTCATGAGGGCCGGTACACTGCAATTAGGAAGCCGTGGCAGAGGGCAGAAATCTGTGTCATGGAGTTGAGGCGGGGGAGATTTCTGATTATTCCGATGAAGAATATGCCGAGGTCCAGAACCATGTTCAGCTTGTACGACCCGGATTCCCCTAAGAGAGTGGGCAAATGGCGGTACATTTGGCGCAAATACCTTAACAACTGGGCGGCGTTTAACCAAAATCCGATAGCAAAGCAGAAAGGCAATCGAAACAGATAAGTAAAGTAATATATTTGTGGGCAGCTCGTGTGTGTGCCGTTGTGGTGGTTAAAAGAAATCGGCGAGATGCAGGTCGAGGAGTGGCGGGAATGAAGCAGAGCTATATTGGGATCGCCTTGGGCGCACTGGTGGCCGTGGGAGCGGTGTTGAGCCTGCCGAGTTGTGGGTTCAACAAAAAGGTGGTTTTGCTTGAGATTCAACCCGGGGCATTTACTTTTCTGGAGCCGTATCCGACGGGGACCGAACAGTACACGGCGATCGCTACCTACATCCATCCTCCGGCGACGATGGACGTCACCAGTCAGGCAACGTGGAAGATTGATGATGGAGTGGTTACGATGTCGACTCCCGGCTTGTTCACTCCCGCGCCTCCGCCCGCGGGCTCGCCCGCAGGGACGCCACCACCTTGTGGTGGTGGGAACATCTCAGCAAGTGTTCCTGTGGGTACGGGCGGTTCGTCGAACATTGTCATTGCTTATGCGACCGTAACCGTGGACAATCCCGCTGTTGTCAGTTGCCCCGGTGGAGGCACCCAAGCCACGTTAAGCGTGCAGATCACGCCGAACGGTACTGGAATGGTAACCAGCCTGACGTACGGTATCAATTGCCCATCGGTTACATGCATCTCCGTGGTCCCGGTTGGCTCTTCGATCGCGCTTACAGCCACGCCAATTTCTCCTTATGCTTTCCTGAGTTGGCAGGGCTGCACATCCTTTACGCAAAATGTCTGCACCATAACCGTCCCGACCGGCGGGGCCGGGGTGGTAGCAACGTTTCAATGAGAACCTTGCTGGAAGTGGTCGTTCACCCGCTAGCAACTGCACCACCGGGTAGCGCGGGGGCCGGAGCCATGAGTTCCCTCGCAATTGCCCGCGCCTCTGCTACATCCTCGGCACTGACGGTCAACCCAAAGGACGTAACATTGATCTGCTTCGCCGCGCGTCCGTCCCTGCGATCAGTCAAATACTTCAAAATCTCGACCATGCCCCGCACATCGCCCTGCTCTCTGGCTAACCGGTAGCACTCCAGCCAAGCCTTCGCATCGTTGATCTTGTCCAGAATCGAGGCCGCCGTGCTGCGCTCGACCACCAGCGACAGCGAATGGGGCTTGCGGCCTGCACCGAAACGGGCACCACCACGGGGCATAATACATAATTATACTACATTGGCGTTTGATTAGATTTGATAATGGCTGCCGATTCAACGGCTTGGCATCCTGCTGAACGTCTCGCCACAGCACCATTCTAGGGTGTGATCGCCACCGTCACGGATGGAACAGACCGAATCGATGATGATTTCTAAGCTTTTCGGCACAAATGGCCTCGCACTTTTTGCCGCGCCAACTCGCGCCGCCGAAGCCAAGCTAAAATCTCCTAGAAGATGCAATGAAAACGATCATCTGTTCTCCACCAACACGCGCGCGATATGACGAGAAAATTGTCGAGGTGTTCCTCCACACGTACGACGAGGGCCGTTTCGCAGGTTGCCCAGAGTGGCTGCCACAAAACCGGAAGAACGTCGAAGTGATCGCAACATCGCCTGATGGCACCAGACTGGCCATCGAGCACACAAGGATATTTGCCTTCGATGGCCACATGGAGCAGGAAGCAATTCTGCGGCCCATCGCGGAACAACTGGAATTTCTCCGGCTACCAGAACTGTCCGGCAAATGGGTGCAAGTGTGGTTCAAGCCAAACTTCATCGGCACGTTGCTGCGAAGGCACTCCCAGATAGTTCAAGACCAGCTTGTCAAATTCTTGACGGAGAGATTGCCGACCATTCCACCCAGTTTGCATCAACCCCACCATTTTTCGATTCCCATACCCATTCCCGCTGGAAAGTGTCCGATTGTCGAACTCGACATTGAGGTCTGGGAGAACATGAACATCAATCCGCCCATCTGTGTCAGCGGCCTCCTGCCGCGAGGTCGCAGGCTGGATTCGCTGGTCGAACACGCGTTGGAAACCAAACTTCAAAAGTTGGTCGACGCAGACGCGGACACTAAGTTCCTGCTGATCGACATGCCAAGCCACACAGACAGCGACATCGCAGTTGTAAGTGTCATACGTGGGCTTGGCGGACGTTTTTCGCTTTTGCCCAAAGTCAACGAAATTGTTTTTGCGAGGACGTTTGGATTCAAGAGTGAAGGCTACATCTTCTTCCGCATGTGGAACCCTAGAACGCAGGGGTGGTCTGACTTTATCAATGCGCAGATGGAGAGAACCGCGTCGCAAGCGTGAAACGCAAACGGACAATTCTAGTGGCTCAAGGCTAAGCGCGTGAGCATGATTCTCGCCCCTGAAAAGTTTGTCGCACAGTCAATGCACCGTACCTAACCCCTACCGACCACCGTTTTTGCCCCCTTCGTCGGCCCAAAGCATAAGCGGAGGGCCTAGAAAAAAATGTGCCTGCTCCGGAGGAAGGCCGCGAGTCCGTAGCATCAGCAAGGACACACCGTTGGGAGCTAGGCCAGTTTGTGCGAGCGTGGAGGCAGTGTGCCCACTGTGCCCAGTTTTGTGCCTACCACCAAACCCGACCAAGTGCTACCGATTGTTGCGGCAGCGCCGGAAAGCCTTGCTGGACAAGGAATCTGTAGCATTTGGTCGCAACTCATCGTGCTCCGTGCAAGTTGTTGAATCTTCGTGCGCGTCGAACTTAGGATCTGGCGGGGAAACCCATGGGGGTTCGAGTCCCCCCTTTCGCACCAACAACTTGCCTGGCATTGATTTTTGGGCTTGGTTACTGCTCCCAGTTCTGCGCCTGGCTGGCGGGATTTAACCTGCTCCGCATTGACCTTCACTAGCCTGTCGGCGTTTCCGAATCTGTTTATTTCTGTCCGGCATTTGGCCAGCCGAATCGCAGAGATTATAGTGTTTAAGGCGGAGTAAAGTTGGCCTCGAACACTATGGATTCATCAGCGCAGAGATTTGATGCCGTGAGTTGTCTGGTTGGAAATACGCCACTGCTCGGCATCCATTTCGAGTACCGGGCGCAGCACCGGACCATCTATGCCAAATCGGAACAACTGAACCTTACGGGCAGCATCAAGGACCGGATGGCGTTGCACATCCTGAAGGAAGCCTACGCGACCGGCCGAATTCGACCGGGTGACACCATTGCAGAAGCCACCAGCGGCAACACCGGCATTTCGTTCGCCGCCATCGGTCGCGCGCTCGGGCATCCGGTTAGGATCTTCATGCCCGACTGGATGAGCCACGAGCGCCAGGGCTTGATCCGCAGCTACGGCGCCGAGATCGTCCTCGTCAGCGCCGAGCAGGGTGGATTTCTGGGAAGCATCCGCATGTCGGAAGAATTCGCGGCGAGCCGTTCTGATGTCTTTCTGCCCTGCCAGTTTTCGAACCGCGCCAATACCGAAGCGCACGAGACAACCACTGGCCCCGAAATCTGGGCCCAACTGGAATCAGCGGACCTTCGCCCAGACGCCTTTGTGGCTGGAGTTGGCACCGGCGGAACCGTGATGGGAGTGGGTCGGTACCTGCGCGCTCGGAACCCCGACATCCGGGTTCATCCCGTCGAACCATCCGAATCGCCGACAATCTCTACCGGACACAAGGTGGGCAGGCATCGCATTCAGGGTATCTCGGATGAATTTATTCCGGCGCTCATTGATCTCAGTCTCTTGGACCCAGTCATTGCGGTGTCTGACGGAGACTCGATTTTGATGGCGCAGAAACTGGCCTCCAGTCTCGGCCTTGCCGTGGGCATTTCCTCAGGGTGCAACTTCCTGGCCGCGCTGCAGGTGCAGGAAGAACTTGGCCCGGATGCAGTGGTGACCACGGTATTCGCTGACGACAACAAGAAGTACTTGAGCACGGACTTGATGCACGTCGAGCCCGTGCGTCCGGATTACCTCGCGCCCGACGTCACCTTGACCGGAATCTCGGCCCTGCAGCGTGTCTGTGCCTTCTGCGAACGCGGTCAGGACTGATTGCAGGCAGCCTTGGCTGCCGCCGGAGGAGCCTCCGATGAATGAGCCGACCCTGGATAAGTTCCCAAAGAAAGTACTCGCGAAAATTAGCGCAGAGCGGGCCTTCATTGTTTCTCGTCTCATCGTTGCCGCCGAAAGGCTGCAAGTATTCCGGTTACTCCACGGGAAACAGATGAAGGCGGACGCGATCGGGCATGCGCTAAAGATCCACAAGTTCTATCTCCAGGGGCTCCTGAATTCGCTGGTTTCTCTCGGGCTTCTGCACAAATCCAATGACATCTACTGGAACACGCCTTTGGCCGAGAAATATTTCATTGCCGAGCGATCGATCTACTGGACACGTCAGTACTCGAAGGAATGCGTCCAGGCCTACGAGGCGCTCACCGTGCTCGAAAAGATGCTGACGTCAGGGAGAAACTACAAGTCCATCAAGGGCTTTCACAACCCCAGCTACACGGAGGCCATGAAGCGGGACCGGCATCAGGCCGAAGACTTCACTCAGATGTTATTTCACTTTCATCGGGAAGACGCCGAGGCGTTGGCAAACTACCTGGACCTATCCGGGCACAGGGCGGTGCTCGACGCGGCGGGCGGTTCCGGAGTGATGTCGATTGCTCTGGCCAAAAAGAACCCGCATCTGCGTGCCTGTATTCTCGACATCGCTCCCGTCTGTAGAATTGCCGCCCGAAACATCCGTCGCGCGCGCATGTCCAGGCGGGTCGCGACCTTGCCAGGAGACATTCGCCACAGCCTGCCCGCAGGTTACGATGTGATCATGTTTTGCGATATCGGCCCGGTATCGAAGCAGCTCTTGCAAAACGCCTACAAGAGCCTTCCGGCAAATGGGCTCATCGTCCTCGTCGATCGTTACCTTAGCAAGGATGGCACGCAGCCGCTCGATCGATTGGTCAGCCAGTTCGTTGGGTCTTCCTTCCCGCAGGCTACGTGGGCAGACATGGTCGAAACGATCAAGTCTTGCGGTTTCGGGGCGGTCAAGGCACGGAATGTGTACCGTGACCTGTGGTTCATCACCGGTATCAAGCCAAGTCGGCGACCGCCGCATATCTGATGTCGTCCGGCGTCGGTGCAACCGCGCCTGTAAGATCCCTGTGCTTTGCTCTGTGCTCCGCCGAGGCGTTACACTGCGGGATATGAATACGCCGAACCAACCGAATGTAAAGTTCGTGCAAACTCCCGATTACCGCGAGACCTACTCCAACAGTGTGCAGATCCGGGTGAATGTGTGGGATTTCTTCCTGGTTTTCGGGACCATGCAGCAAAGCTCGGAGACGCAGGTGGAATTGCGAAACTTTCAGGGCATTTATCTCAGCCCGCAACAGGCCAAGGCGCTCATGGCGCTCTTGCAGCAGAACGTGTCGAACTACGAGGCGGCGTTCGGCGAGATCAAACTTGATCCACGTGCCCCAGTCGGGCCCGTTCACTGATACGCCGTTCAACGAGGCGTGGTTCATCGATGGCTGCGCGGCCGGCGGCGCTCTCCGATCTGAAAACGAAATCTCAACCCGCATATTCGGCCTGGGCAGAGCAGTTTCTTCTGTTCGCGCTGTTCTTTGCCGGATTGATGCTCCTCCACGCTCCTCTTCTGCGGCTTCCTTATTTCTGGGATGAAGCCGGCTATTACATTCCAGCCGCGCGTGATCTGTTTCTGACCGGCACGCTCATTCCACAGTCCACACCCTCGAATGCCCATCCTCCGCTGGTGATGGCTTGGCTGGCGCTGGCCTGGCGCGTTGCCGGATACTCCACGCTGGTCACGCGCACAGCCATGCTGGCGTTGTCCGCATTCTCGCTGCTGGGATTGTTTCGACTTTCGCGAATCGCCGCCAATCTGCCGGTGGCATGGGCGACGACCGCGCTGGTCGCATTGTATCCCGTGTGTTTCACGCAGAGTTCCCTGGCGCAGGTCGACTGGCCGGCCGCCGGATTTACCTTCTGGGCACTCGCTGCTTATATAGAGGATCGTCCGTGGAAACAAGTGCTCTGGTTCTCGCTGGCGGCGCTGGCGAAGGAGACCGCCATCTTGGCTCCCCTGGCTCTATTAGCATGGGAACCGTTCGGTTATCTGATTCACCCGCGTTGGCAGGAAATTCTTCCACCTGTAGACAGGCACACACGCTGGTTTTATCTCCTGCTTCCCGTCGTGCCTCTGGCCGGCTGGTACGCCTACCACTACGTGAAGACGGGCTTCCTGTTGGGCAACCCCGAATTCTTTCGCTACAACGTTGCCGCCACGCTCAATCCGCTACGCATCCCGCTCGCTCTCGGAATGAGGCTCTGGCAACTCTTCGGATATTTCGGTCTCTATCTGCTTACCTTGGCGGGATTGCTGGCCCTGCTTCGTCGGCCACAAGAAACGAACGCAGGTGCCCGTCCGCGAATTCCATTCTGGATTCAAGCCGCATTTCTTGCCGTGCTGCTCGCCTACCTGGCCTTTATGTCGGCCGTTGGCGGAGCGGTGCTCGCCCGCTACATGTTGCCGGTTGTCCCGCTCGTCATTCTAGTGCTGGTCTCGACTCTGTGGCGGCGCGCACGCTATTGGAAATTGATTGTGGGAGCGGTTGCCATCGCATTTGTTGCGGGCCTGTTCAGCAATCCGCCTTATGGCTTCACTCTCGAAGATAATCTGGCCTATCGCGACTACATCGTGATGCACGCGGAAGCCAGCCAATTCCTGGCGATGCGATATCCCGGCGAGCGCGTTCTCACCGCATGGCCCGCGTCAGACGAACTCACCCGGCCATGGCTCGGCTATGTCAGTCAGCCGACGCCCGTGGCCCGCATCGAGGATTTCTCCGCCTCCCAGATCGACCTCGCCGCCCGGGCTCGCGACCACTTTGACGTGGCTCTGGTCTTCTCGACGAAGTATCAGCCGCCGCATCCGCTATTCGACAATTGGGATGCATGGCAGCGCATCAAGGAAAAGTTCTTCGGCTACCATCGCGACTTACTGCCTGAAGACATTGCCCAACATATTGGTGGAACGATTGTCTATCACAAAGAACAGAACGAGCAGTGGGTTGCGGTCATTGCGGTGGAGCGGTGAGCCTGGGTTGTGAGTGCCACGGCGATCTTGCGCCAACTGTACCCTGGCCGATATCGATGCTGTGTTACCGCATGGACCAGGTCCGCCCACGGTCCCATTCCGCTGCGGCGCCGGGGCTAGCGCTTGTTTACGGAGAGCCAGGGCACGCCGCGGTAGGAATCCGCCACTACCCAGGCGCCCGCCGTCAGCGCCAAAGAGTCGATGGTCTCGCTCCATTGGAAGGTGTCTTTGGTGACTGCCACCACGATGGGTACCCACACCAGCAGCGTGAACATGCCCATCTGCAACGTCGAAAGCGCAGCTGCCAGCCGTGCATACAGGCCGATGAGCACCGCCACGCCCGCCGCGATGAAGGTACAGCCGAAGAAATACGCCCAGGCCACATGCCATGGCAACCAGCCCGGCACCAGCGCGGCGGTGTCCTTGAGATAGACGAAATGCCCCACGCCGAAGGGGATCAAGGCCAGGCCGTAGAACACCCTCGCGATGCGCACACCCTTGTCGCCGGTGGCGAAACCGAGGCGTTGCCTGTCCCAGCCAGCGGCGAACCAGGCATACACTACCCAGGCGCCCGCCAACATCACCGCGGTCTCACCGCCGCCAAACCAGGAACCTTCCACAGCCGGCGCGTGGAAGATGCCGGGCACTCTTAGCAGCAGCAACCAGAGCAGGAGAAAGGCGAGCAGCACGCGGACAGTGGCGGCGGCCGAGCGCCGCCAGAGCAGGCCGACGCCAGATGCCAGGCAGATGAAGGCGCAGAGATAGACCAATACCTCGCGTGCGGGCACACCCTTCGGTACCGGCTGCCATACCGCGACGAAATCGCCTTTGACCAAGCCCAGGATTCCGAGGGCCATCAGGGCCGCCGCGAAGACCGCATGACCCACGCTTGCGATGCGCATCGTCCTCTCCTTCATGGTGTCCCACTTCGTCGACAGGACTTTACCTCGAAGTGCAGGATGTTTCCATACTTTACGAAGCCAGACGATTTCACTCAGAACTCGTGCAAAGCGGGATTCCAAACCTCTGTAACCATCGTGTTCACATCCCCATCAAGTGGCACGAATGCGTCTTGACTACGACCCAGACGGCCTTGCCAGAGCCAAGTTGCAGCGCGTCGCGCGCCGCCAGCGTCAGGTGTATTTCGAACTCTGTGCCGCCGCAATCCACCGTCGCCGCGATAATCACATCTCGCTGCTCCAGTCGCTGGATAGTTCCCGGCAATACATTACGAGCGCTCAACCCGCGCGGGCTTTCCGTTGCCAGCAGCAGATCGCCAGCGCGAACGCCCACGCGCAGGCGTGAGCCGACATCGGCGCGAACCAGCGGCGTTTCCAACTCAACTTTGCCGGTACCCAACTGGCAGGTCATCGTCCCGCGGTCTTCGTGCAGTGCCAGCACCGTGGCATTGAAAATGTTTTCGAATCCTGACAGGTTGGCGACCGTTTCCAGTCGCGGGACGCGCATGACTTCATGCGGCCGCCCTTGCGCCACAATGATCCCCCCGTCCAGCACAATGACCTCGTCCCCCAGGGCAAACACTTCCTCACTGTTGTGGGTGACAAAGAGAATCGGGACGCGATGCTGCTGGTTCCACCGGCGCAGGTCGCCGACCAGAGACGACTTCGTTGGCCGGTCGAGCGCCGCCAATGGCTCATCAAGCAGCAATGCGCGCGGTTCGGTCACCAGCGCGCGCGCCAGGGCGACGCGTTGGCGCTCGCCTCCGGAGATTTGCGCTGGCCGCCGGTCGCGCAAGTGAGCAATGCGGAACGCCTCAAGTATCTCGCGACTGTGCGTCATTCGCTCGGCCGGGCTCAGCGTGCGGAGACCATAAGCGACGTTCTCCCCAGCCGTCAGATGAGGAAACAGCGCCAGGTCTTGATGTACGTACCCGATCCGCCGTTTCCAAGCGGCGACGTTTCGGCGCTTCTCCGAGTCGTACAGGTCTTCACCGCCCACCGCAAGGCGCCCGGAGTCCGGATCAGTCAGTCCTGCAATGCAATCGAGCAGCGTGGTTTTTCCCGCGCCCGATGCGCCGAACAGAATCGTGAAACCGGCCAGCGCGCGGAAATGGACATTCAGGTTGAAGCTGCCCTCGGGATTCAAAAAGCGTTTGCGGATACGGACTTCGAGTTCGGACGAGATTGCCTGTGGCGACGATAGTGGTGCCGGAGCAACATTCACCGCCATGGACCCACCGCCCATGGACGCCGGTTCCAACCATATACAATCGACAGCACGACGAACGAGATGACGAGCAGCACCAGCGCCGTCTGGTTCGCACTGGAATAATTTGCGGCTTGCACTTGATCGTAAATATCAATCGAGATGGTGCGCGTCACGCCTGGAATATTGCCTCCTACCATGAGCACCACTCCGAACTCGCCCAGCGTGTGCGCGAAGCTGAGCGCAAATCCCGTGACCAGCCCAGCTTTCGAGAGGGGAAGCACGATACGGCGAAACGTCTGCACCGGCGAATGGCCAAGCGATGCCGAGGCGCGGAGCAGACTCGTGTCGACCGCGCCGAAGGACGCCGCGAACGGTTGCACGGCGAAGGGCAGGCTGTATAACAAAGACCCAATCACGAGGCCCTCGAAGGTGAAGGCCAGGGTATGGCCGGTGAGCGATTCCCACCAACGGCCGAAAGGGCTCCGCGAGCCGAGTGCCATCAGAACATAAAAACCGAGCACGGTCGGAGGCAGAACGATGGGAAGTGCGACCGCAGCTTCGACCACGAATTTCCAGCGCCAGCGCGAGTAAGTCAGCCAGTAGGCGATGGGAATTCCGATCGCGATCAGCAGCGTTGAAACGATGGCCGCCAGGCGCACCGTCAACCAGAACGCCTCCCAGTTCATTTCAACGTTTCTCCATGTCAGTGCGTCTCCGCAGGCAAGCTGAAGCCGTAACTCCTGAGCAGGGAACTGGCCTCGGCGCCGCGCAAGAATTCCAAAAACTTGCGGGCTGCATCCTGGTGTTTAGATCGCGAAAGCACGACCACCGCTTGATTCAGCGTGGGATAAGCATCAAGCGGAACCGTCCAATAACGGCCTTTGTCTTTAAGCGCGGGGGCTAGCGTGTGCGAGAGAGCGATCAGCCCTGCCTGAGCGTTGCCTGATTCGACAAACTGTGCAGCCTGCGACACGTTTTCTCCCAGCACAAGCCGATTGGAAACCTGATCGTAAATTGCGAAGTGCCGCAGCGCAGCCTCGGCAGCGCGACCGTACGGTGCGGTCGCAGGATTCGCAATCGCAATCTTCTTGACCGAAGGGTCGAGCACAGCCTTGATGCCCATCTTCGACAAGTCCAGCGGCGAGTCGCTCGGCACCCATAGTACTAAACGTCCGACCGCATAACGGTAAAGAGTATCTTTGGACGCCAGTCCCTCGGCGATCAACTGTCGAGGATATTCCTCATCGGCGGAAAAAAAGACATCGAACGGCCCTCCGTTCCGTATCTGATTGGTAAGATTGCCGGACGAACCGAATGAGAGCTTCACCGGTTGCCCGGTCTCTTTCGTGTAGGCAGCGGCGAGTTGCGGAAGCGCAGCACTCATGTCCGCCGCGGCAGCCACTATGATTTGCTGAGCGGCAGCGAGACCACCAGTAGACAGGAGCAGTAGCGCCAGCAACTTTCTCATGGCAGATTTTCTCCGTAGAGACGCGGCTTGCCGCGTCTCCGGCCCCCTCCTACACGCAAAAGATTGCAGCCCGTCACACCAGTTTCGTCTTCGACAGCGGAAGCTCGCGCACCCGCTTGCCCGTGGCCGCAAACACCGCGTTGTACAGAGCGGGTGCAAAGGGCGGCACGCCCGGCTCGCCAACTCCCGCTGGCGGTGCTTGGCTCTCCACAATGTGCACTTCGACGTGTCGCGGAGCGCGGCTCATGCGCGCGATCTGATAATTGTGGAAATTGCTCTGGTCGATGGCTCCGTTGGTCGCAGTAATTTCGCCAAACAACGCCAGGCTGGTCCCGAACACCGCCGCTCCTTCGAACTGGTTGCGGATATTGTCCGGACTGACGATCGTCCCTGCATCAACCGCGGTCCACACATTCGGAATATGCACCTGCCCCCTGCCGTCCACTTCGACTTCAACCACGGTGGCAACATAGGTCAGGAAACTGCGGTGAGCGGCAATGCCCATGCCGTGCCCTTTACCCATGGGCCTTTTACCCCATCCTGATTTCTCCGCTGCGATCTCGACCACGTGCCGCAACCGGGCCGTGTCGAGCGGATAGTTCTTGGCCTCTTCCGCTTCGTCTCCCTTGAGGTCAAGGTTGACGATCCGCGGCGACCCGATCAGATCAAACAGATACTGGACAGAGTCTCTATTGGCGGCCTTCGCCAGTTCGTCGGCAAAGGAGTGAATCGCAAACGCATGATAGATGTTGGCCACGCTACGCAGCCATCCAATCCGCACGTGGAAGTCGGCCGGACCATTTTCCGCGCGGTGATTGGGAATATCGAAAGGAAGATTGTTCCATCCCAGGCCCATCTCGTCGAGGGCATAGGTTGCCGAGGTGTCGAAAGTCGAACCGATGGGCGGATACACCGTGCGCTGCAGCCAAGCTGTCGGCTTGCCGTCCGGCCCAACCGCAGCCTTCATATACATTGCGGCGACGGAGTGAAAAAAATCGCAGTGAATATCGTCTTCACGGCTCCAGACAACCTTGACCGGCTTGCCGAGTTGCTTCGAAAGAACGGCTGCTTCCGCAACCTGGTCGGGCTTCGATTTGCGTCCGAAGCCGCCACCAAGCAGCGTGACATGACAAATCACATCTTCTTTCTTGATGCCGAGCACGCCGGCAATAGTCTCTTGCACAGCTTGCGGATTCTGCGTCGGCGCCCATGCCAGCACCTTTCCGTCGCGATACTCGGCAACGGCGACCGGAGGCTCCATGGAAACGTGCGCCAGATGTGGAGTGTAGTACTCAGCTTCGATAATCTTTCCGCCGGTTTTCGCACTTTGGACAAATGCGGCATCCACATCGCCGACGTTGCGAACAACTTTGCCCGGCTGCCGCGAAGTGGCTTCCAGCGTCTTGCGGAACGGCGCCGAGTTGTACACCGAGTGCGGACTGCTATCCCATTCGACCTTCAGGCTCTTGCGTCCCCTGAATGCCGCCCAGGTATTGTCGGCAATCACGGCGACGCCGCCCAAAGGCTGGAACATGTGCGGCGGTTTAAAAGTCTCGATGGCCAGCGTCTTCTGGACCCCGGGCACCTTGAGCGCGGCCTTGTCATCGTACGACTTGATCTTCTGTCCCAGCACGGGCGGATGCTCAATCGAGGCAAAGACCATCCCAGGCATGGCCGCGTCCATGCCAAAGATCGCCTTGCCGGTGACGATCTCGGGAAGGTCAAACAGGGAATTGCTTTCTTTGCCGATGTAGCGCCACTGTGAGCGGTCTTTGAGCGGAACATCTTCTTTCTTCGGAACCGGCAGCTTGGCCGCGGCCGCGGCAACATCGCCGTATCCCACCTTGCGGCCACTGGCGCGATGCACAACAAAGTGAGGTTCGGTTGCACAATCTTTCGGAGAAACTCCCCACTGCGCCGCAGCGGCCGTGATCAGCATCACACGCCCGGTAGCGCCCACCTGCCGCATCAGGTCGAAGTTAGCGCGAACCGAGTGCGACCCGTCCGTATCCTGCTCACCGTATTTCGGATCGCCAATCGCCTGCTCAATCTTGACTTTCGACCAGTCGGCGTCAAGTTCGTCGGCAACCACGAGCGGCAATGCCGTACGGCTGCCGCATCCCATCTCCGAGCGGTGGGCGACGATGGTGACCGTGCCATCCGCAGCGATCGACATCCAAAGACTGGGTTCAAACGGAGGCGCAACCGCGTCGCCTTCCGTGGCCCACAGCGTTTCGGGAACAAAGCGCGCGCTGAGCACAAAAACGCCGCCCGCCAACGCGCCTTGCAGGAATCGGCGTCGGCTAACGTTCTGACTGACATGACGGCTGACATTTTCAATGAGCTTCATGCCGTCTCCTTCGCAGCCTGATGAATCGCCGCCCGAATCCGCTGATAAGTCCCGCAACGGCAGAGATTGCCGGCCATGGCCGTGTCAATATCCTGATCGCTCGGATTCTTATTGTCTTTCAGGAGTGCGATCGCCTGCATGATCTGGCCGGTCTGGCAGTAGCCGCATTGTGGCACCCGAATCTCCAGCCACGCCTTCTGCACCGGATGCATGGGAGCAATGCCTTCAATCGTAGTAATCTCGGCGCCGCCGACCTCTTTCATCGGAGTGGTGCAGGAGCGTATGGCCGCGCCATTCTGATGCACGGTACATGCTCCGCACAATGCCATCCCGCAGCCGAACTTCGTTCCCGTCAGCTCCGCCACGTCGCGCAAATACCAGAGCAGCGGCATGTCAGGATCGCCGTCAAACGTCTTCTCTTTCCCGTTTACTTTAAAACGGATCATTGGCCCCTCGGTGACGATGGATGCTACAAAATTGATTTCCATATCCTAGTCGCAGAACGCGAAATGTGGAAGAGTGGAACCGGGTTTCCCCTGTGATCCCCTGTGTTTCCTGTGGTTAAGGATTTAAGTCAACGCCGTCATATAATCGTTTGTCCTTCTGGGAGGAATTTTGGCCTACGACGATTTGCGCGACTGGATCCAAGCACTCGACCGAGAGGGCGAACTGAAGCGCATCTGCACGGAAGCGAACCCAACTTTAGAGATCACCGAAATTGCCGATCGGGTTTCGAAGAGTAGGGACCAGCAGGGAAACATCGGCGGTAAAGCTCTGCTGTTCGAGAATGTGACGGGTTATCCCGGCGCGCGACTTCTCATCAACCAGTTCGGTTCCGCTCGCCGCATGCGACTAGCCCTCGAAGTGGACGCGCTCGACGATGTCGCCGAGCGCATCCGCGGTTTCATGGACGTGAAGTCGCCGCAAGGCTTCCTGGACAAAGTGAAGATGCTGCCCATGCTGGCCGAGATGGGCAAGTTCTTCCCCAAGACCGTAGCCACCGGCCCGTGCAAAGAAGTAATCAAGCGCGACAATTTCTCGTTGCTCGATTTCCCCATCCTGCAATGCTGGCCCAAAGATGCCGGACGCTTCATCACGTTGCCCTGCGTGATCACGCGCGATCCAAAGACTGGGAAACGCAACGTAGGCATGTACCGCATGCAGATCTACGACGAACGCACCACCGGCATGCACTGGCAAAGGCAGAAAGTAGCCGCCGAACATTACCGCGACCACATGCGAAATGCAGCGGGCGCCGCAGTTCACGTGGGGACCGCCCCCCCCGGCCGTCCAGCCGGGCAAAGCCCGGCAGCAGCGGCAGTCGATATCATGGCCCGCTCTTCCGGAGGCGCAATGCTAGCCCTTGGCGACCGTCCTGCCGGAAAGATGGAAGTAGCCGTAGCCATCGGCACCGACCCCGCCCTAACTTTTTCCGCCATAGTGCCCGCGCCGCCCGACGTAGAAGAATTCATCATCGCCGGATTTCTACGCCAAAAGCCGGTAGAGCTAGTAAAGTGCGAAACTGTCGATCTCGAAGTCCCCGCCAATGCCGAGATCATCCTCGAAGGCTATGTCAATCTAGACGAACTCCGCACCGAAGGCCCGTTCGGCGATCACACCGGCTTCTACTCGCTGGAAGATGAATATCCGGTCTTCCACGTCACCTGCGTGACCCACAGAAAAGACCCGATTTATACCACGACGGTAGTCGGCAAACCGCCGCAAGAAGATGCCTGGATGGGCAAAGCCGTTGAGCGCATCTTCCTGCCGCTGATGAAGCTGACCATCCCCGAACTGGTGGACATCAACCTTCCGATCGAAGGCGTGTTTCACAACCTGATGCTGGTTTCCATTCGCAAGTCCTATCCCGGGCAGGCGCGCAAAGTGATGAACGCCATCTGGTCGCTGGGCCAGGCGATGTTCACCAAGTGCATCATCGTGGTCGATGAAGACGTGGACGTGCAGGACATAGCCGACGCCACCCTGAAAGTGCTGAACAACATCGATCCCGAGCGCGACATCCAGTTCACGCTCGGCCCGGTAGATTCGCTCGACCACGCCGCGCGCCTCGCAAACTACGGCTCAAAAATGGGCATTGACGCTACGCGCAAATGGTCCACCGAGGGCTTCAATCGTCCCTGGCCGGACGAAATCGTGATGGACGCGAAGACTCGGGCGCTGGTAGATGGCAAGTGGAAGGCGCTGGCCAAAGAGTTGGCGATTGAATGAAGCCCACCTGGCACCGTCCAATACTCATGCGTTACAATACTATCGTATCGCGTTAGTATAGAACCATGATCGCGAGTTTCCGGGACCCGGAAACGGAGAGGTTGTGGCAATCTGGCAGGAGCCGTCGCCTGCCGCCCAATCTCCGCCGCCGGGCCTTCAAGAAACTCGCCATTCTCAATGCTGCGGTAACGCTCGACAATCTAACCGTGCCGCCGGGAAATTGTCTCGAAGCGCTTCGAGGAGACCGCGCCCGAGAATACAGCATTCGCATCAAGGATCAATATCGTGTGTGTTTCGTGTGGCGGAACGGCAACGCTTTTGACGTGGAAATTGTGGATTACCACTAGATCCGGAGCTAATGTATGACTAAGCCGAAGAGTAGAATTTTCGCCATTCATCCGGGAGAGATCCTCAGGACCGAATTCATGGAACCTCTTGGAGTGACCGCGTATGCGCTGGCGAAAGCGCTGGATTTCCCCGGCCTCTATGAAGTTGTGCGCGGGGACCGTGCCATCAGCGCCGATACTGCCATCCGCCTGGGAAAGTACTTCGGCCTGCCCGCGCAATTCTGGCTCAACCTGCAGAACGATTATGATCTGCGTCTAGCGGAGGGCAGCGGCGTCGGCAGGAAGATCAAGCCGCGACAAGCATCTCGGCCGGGACAAACAAAGCTTCCACCGGTCGCCGGCCTCATGGCAGTGCTTCGCGAGTCACTCGCACGGCATCGCCAGGGGGATTCGCCTTCGACCCGAACTCGACGAAATCGTGCGGTTTATTGAGTAACTAGGGTTGATCGCTGGCCTTGTCGGCTCCTTTCGGCCGAGCCAGCAGCCTCCCTTGAGTCGGACCCCAACTTATGTTCTCATATCCCTATCAACGCGGGCCGTGGGGGCTCGTCGGCGCGCTTTAACCTCAACCCTCAACCTCATTCTCAGAGGAGAAGAATCATGAAAAAGGTCCATTACATTCCCAAGGGATACAACACCATTACGCCGTACCTTGTTATCAAGGGCGCGGCGAAAGCGATCGAATATTACAAGAGTGTTTTCGGAGCTACTGTAGCCGTGCGCATGGATGGTCCTGACGGCCGGGTGGGCCATGCCGAGTTGCAGATCGGCGACTCGCGCATCATGCTGGCCGACGAAAATCCTCAGATTGGCGCCCGCAGCGCCGAGAGCATTGGAGCGTCTCCGGTAAGCCTGTATGTGTACCTCCCCGATTGCGACAAAGTCGTCGCCAAAGCGGCCGCGGAGGGGGCGAAAATTCTAAAGCCGGTTGCCGACCAGTTCTACGGAGATCGCTCCGGTTTCATCCAGGACCCGTTCGGACATCTTTGGGGCATTGCGACTCACAAGGAAGACGTGTCCGCCAAAGAAATGAAAGAACGCGCCAAAAAAGCAATGCAAGCCGCATAGCAACCGACAGCTCTTGGCTATTGGCTCTGAAAGATCAGAGGTCAGAGGTTAGATTGCGGAGGTAAGAACTGTTGTTTCAGGGTCTTTCACCTGTGCAATCTCACCTCTTACCTCCCGGCCTCGCGCAATTGAGCCCACAAACCCAGAAAGGACACTTTCATGCTTTCCGCTGGCAATCCGTTCCCGAATTTCGCCCTTCCCAATCAGGACGGCAAGATTACCAAGCTCTCCGACTTTGCCGGACACTGGCTGGTGGTTTATTTCTATCCGAAAGATGACACGCCCGGCTGCACCATCCAGGGCAAGTCGTTCACCGCGACCAAAGCCGATTTTGACGCTGCTGGAATCAAAGTCGTTGGCGTGAGTGCCGACGACGTGGCCTCGCACAAGAACTTCTGCAACAAGTTCGCCTTTACCATCGACTTGCTTGCTGATACCGATGCCAGCCTGATGAAGTCGCTCGGCATCGGCCAGGCGGAATGGAAAGGGATGAAGTTCTGGGAGCGCACCAGTTTCGTAGTCGACCCCAAGGGCGTGATCCGCAAGGTGTACGAAAAGGTCAACCCCGAAGGCAAGGAGAAAGTACTGCTCGCCGATATCGAAGGGATGAAGGAAAAAGCTGCCTAGCAGGAAAGTTTGTCATCCTGACCCTGAGCTAGCCGAAGGGGAAGGACCTGCTTCTTGCCAGTGCCGCTCCATTGACTGCGTAGCGTTCCAGTCAATCCCTCGGCGGTGACTGAAGGCAGGATCTGATACACCCGGGAGCGCAGATCGCGGTAGCTCTGAATCCCGGCAAACAGGTCGCTCATCAGGTCGCGGAAGCTTGTGCTTTGCGCGGTCAGAGATACCATGCGCTCCAGAACGCTGTCGCCGAAGATTTGTCCATGATAGAAGCGCTCGGAAACGCGCGCCGCCAGCTTCAACTCGGCAAGCACCTCTTCTTCCAGCAGGACTCGATAGTCGGAAGGTTGTCCTGTCAGCAGCGCGTTGGCGCACAACTCCGCCGATCGCAACGCGTAGTAGAGACCCTCCCCAGTAATCGGGTCCACCAGGCCTGCGCTGTCGCCGATCATCGCCCAGCCATCCCCGCAGACCTCGAGCGCTTCGAACGTCTGGGTACGAAACGACGGGAGAATGTGCGAATAGAAGCATGCGCCGTCCAACGGAAAGCCGTGTTCATCAAGCCAGCACTCCAAGATGCGGCGCAACTCAGCGGTAGGAGTTTCGCCCATCTTGCCCGCGATCCCGGCGGAAACATGATCCATGCGAGGGAAGACCCAGAGGTAGCCGGTGATCCCTTTCAGAAACTGAACCTGCATCAAAGAGCTGCGGCCGGGGATGAAGTAGCCCGCGGTTACCATCAGATCGCTCGCAGAAATCGGCGAGAGGAACTGCGAGCGGAACGGATTGCGCGCGCCCGCTGCCAGGATCAGGTAAGACGCCCGGTATTCATGCTGGGGCGTGACGAGCAGCCAGTTGCCATCGGCTCGCACAATCCGGGTCACGCGTTCGTGATGTACATCAACGCCGCTGTGCCGGGCTCGCTCCAGCAACAATGCATTCAGCTTCAGGCGTGAGAAGATTGCGACCGGGTGCTGCATGTGGAAGCGCACCCGCTGGCCCGATGGACTGATCAGTTCGCAGTGTTCAACAGGATTGCTTTCGCCCGCGGCGTCGGAAAGAAACAGATACTGCTGCAAAGCTTTGTGCGTGAGTCCGCCGCCGCAGGGCTTCTCCCAGGCAAGCTTTTCATCAAACAGAAGAACGGCCCGCCCCTCCGCCGCCAACTGAGCGCCTGTCAGAGCGCCCGCCGGACCGCCTCCGACAATTGCAGTGGGGTGTTGCGCCCTCATGATTATCCTGGTCACGGATTTTGTCGCGCAGGAAGAAGCTTGCGAGCCGGCGAGCAGCAACGCTCCGGCGCGATGCTTGCGGAGCCCTCCCCGCGCCGGGTTGGGCAAGGACTCCCGAGAATCGTAGCTTCCCGGCGGCTACTGCAGCGTGGTGGCGCTGTTCAACCCCTGATAGATGAACAATCCCGCAATGACCAGGATCATAACCCCCGACAAGGCGCCCAGCACCTTGACGATCGGAGTGATCTTGTTCATCTTGGAGATAACTTCCACCTGATCTTTGTGCATCTGGGATTCGGTTTCATTCAGGAAGATTGAATCGTCCTCATGCATGGTGAGGGTGCTGCGATAGATCAGGAGAATAATGAGGATCCCGGTCAGAACACCCCACGCGATAAGCAGCCCGAACATAGGAGACATACGCCACCTCGGAGCTGAGATCGAGCCAATCCCCGAGTTGCCTTAAGCTCCAGCGAAAACTGTCCTGGCACCGGCCGGCCTTCAGGAACGAGCTCCCTACTGCGCATGATTATAGACCCATTTGGCAAGAGGGATTGCGACTTCTTCTGTGGACGAAGCATCTAAGGTGCAGATTCGGGAAGCAGGGCAGGATTCGGAAAAGCCTTGCCGAGCTGGCCGAGCCCTTTGTTATAATGGCTAAGTACAAGGAGATAAAACAGATGGCAACTACTTCCGCACCCGGTGTACAACCCAAAACCTCGGCCCCGGTTCTAACCCCGGCCGCGATTGCCAAGGTCAAAGAGATCATGGCTGCGCAGACCCCGGTCCCGTCGGGATTGCGGTTGTCCGTCGTCGGCGGCGGTTGCTCCGGCTTTCAATATTCCATGGCCTTTGAGAACGGCGCCGGCATGATGGACAAGGTTTTCGACTTTGACGGCTTGAAGGTTTACGTGGATGCCACTTCCCTGATGTATCTTGGCGGAGCGCATGTCGATTACGTCGAGACCCTGGAAGGCGCTGGATTTAAGTTCGACAACCCGAACGTGAAGAGCACCTGCGGCTGCGGTTCCTCGTTCAATGTTTAAGCTTTGAAGTGTTTTCGGTTTCACGTCAAGCCCCGCTTTCGATGCGGGGCTTTTCTGTGTGTGCCGAGCATGTTCGACAGCTGGAGGGTGAAAGTCCCTTTGACAACCTGATGGAGGTGAAGTCATAGCGAAGCGCAAGGGTGAAATCACACTCGCCGCGAGGCGGGGCCTGAAAGAAGCGT
>Ga0326727_10011281_pt1 | contig 20886 bp, 13 predicted proteins | sample MB2enrmetagenome_FD_207643 | JGI IMG/M metagenome (GOLD analysis project Ga0326727, IMG submission 207643) | Lab enriched peat soil microbial communities from McLean, Ithaca, NY, United States - MB29MY | ecosystem: Environmental > Terrestrial > Soil > Wetlands > Peat | place: USA: New York...
CGGTGCATATATCCGCCGAGAGGCCTAACGCAGACCGTGACGATCGCCACAAACAGAAGGTATTGAGCTGCACTAAACACGTTCATTGCTGCGCCGGCTTGCAGGCTTTCACCGGGAAAGCGCCAAAATCAGCTTGGCAGAAAACATATAAGGGAATCGTATGAGATGCATAAATTGATTCTGTTTCGAAACCGCTGCTTTCGTGAAGCATCATGCCGCAGAGGGAGGCCCACAATATTGCGCTTGCGCGAAGAGGACGAGTGATCCCGGCGATACCGGAATCATCACTTCCCCAGGCCTGGAGAACGAAAGCGGCGAACTGACACTATCGATTGCCGCAACTCTTTGAGGTCGAGTTCACTATTCGTTTTTATGTCCAGTCTGTCGAACTCGGCTTCCATGAACTTTATGCATTCCTGCTTGCCGATCTTCCCGTCTTTGCCAGTACCTACCAGTAGCAACAACTCCTTATTGAACCGATACGACCCTTCATCCTCAAGAAAGGACCGATTACCGGCTTTGAAGCGTGAGCGAGAGGGGATAGTGGTCTGAAGCGCGAATTGAATTGTGCAACTTCGGCCCGCAAGCAATCAGCTGTCCCCTGGTCAAGATCCAGTCGATGGTGCGCGCGCCGCTGAATCGCGAGGGCACAGTGGTGGGAAGAGTGGATATGCAGGCGAATGGATTCGAGAATCCAGTTTTGCCGATGGCCGAATTGGCGGGTTCACGGCGCAAATCAGCGTTGAAGTCGCCCGCAACTACAACCTGGACGTCTGACGCGTGCCGAGAAGCATCTTCGAGAATCTCGCCCAGCTGACTACAACGCAAACCATCATTTCCCCTGCTTTCGAGGTGAACGTTGTATACCATCAATTTCGACCCGGGGAGTTCGATGCAGCTGATGAGCGCCAATCTTCCGCCCAGTCTTCTCTGGAAGGGCCTGGCGCGCGGAATGAACCATCGCGGATGCCAGAAGCCTGACTGACGATGGAACCTGAGGATGCGCGGATGCGACAAGGGTAATCGAGAGAGCGTCGCCTGGCCGTGATAAGCGGGGGCCCTGTTTTGTCCTTGTGCAAGTTCTTCGAACTCGCATCCAAATACATAGTTCATCTGAAGCGCCTGGGCGATTTCCCGAGCGACATTGCGATAATGAGTTCGCCGGGCTTGCAAATCAGCTTCCTGCAACAGAATCAGGTCCGCCGCTGTTTCACCAAGAAAGTCAATTACTTCCTTCAATAGCTGGCCGCGATTGATGTTCCAGCTTACGATCCTGATGGCATTCGGACACGCACACGCCTGCGGCGATTTAATGAATGACCCTGTTTCGGGTTGGTTCATCGACTTCATTGGCGTCGACCGGCTTAATCCAGCTTATTGGAATGACGCCCGGTTTCAAACGGCCAGGGGCTTGCTTTCAGGAGCGGCAGGTGTCTCAGCTGCTGCGCGCGGCTTTGACGAAAATGTCAAACGCGAATACAAGGAGACCATCCACGCGATATTGGCGCCGATTGCGGACATATACAACGCCAGCCAGTTCAGATCCAGTATTGCGAAGGCCAACAGAGCATAGGGCAGAAAGCAGCGCCGAATGATGAATTCCAACTGGCGCGCCATGCGCAGAAGCGGGTTGGATGAGCGGCTTTCTGCTTTCTTTTGCCAAACTGCCAGGAACTGCTCGGGATGCTTGCCGGAGAGCCTGCTTCGCTCGAACCACGCGACCAGAATCGTGGCTAAGGCGCCAAACACAAGCACTGCTCCCCACGCCCAATAGGAGCGATTTCCCGAAGCGCGCGCCAGGCCGATTGTCATTCCTGCAAAGATGAACAGGTAATAGAGGTAATCGCACGCAGTCTCAAGCCAGCATCCGAAATCGGAGGCCTGCAGCTTCAACCGGGCGACCTCTCCGTCGCAACCGTCGAGGATGCTGGCCCACACCGAAAGGATCGCTCCCAGAAGCGTATTCAGGTATCCGCCCGCTGCGTACGACGCACCTGCCGCAAAACTGACGCCCAGCGTAAACAGGCTCACCATATTCGGCGTGATCGGGAATTTTATAAGCTGGCGGCTGATGGGGATGGAAATTGTGCGATTCATCCGCGCAAATACGCCATCGGTGGGCTTGACCAGCCAGCGGTCGAGCTTTTGTTCGGCGACGGCGCAATCCTGCGGCAACGTAATCTGCTGCCACGAGTCTTCTTCGACAGGTTTGAAATCGCGAAACGATGGTCCCCCCGAGATGGCTTTCCGGGCGATCCAGCGGTGCAGATCGTGCACCGTGACCACGTCGGACTCGGACTCGGCGGCAAGTTCGAGAGCCGCTTCATGCGAGAAGGCAAACAGACCGGCGGGAAGGCCATCCGTGGCGAGCTCCAACACGCTGCTCTGACCACTCCATTCACTCACCAATCGATGCAACGATGGTTGGTAGGTGCGATCGCCCGCGACCAGGAGTAGGCGGGCAGTGCCGGAGTTCGCGATTACCGGGCGAAGGATTGATGACAGACTGGTGCCTGCGGCGACTTCGAACCATTCGATGCCGTCGGGGAGGCGTCGCGTCCTGTGCAGCTCCTGCCTGATCTGCGGTCCCGTGAACCGGTTGAAAACAACGATAATGCGCTCCGGTTTCGTGGCTTTCACTCCCAGAATGGCGCGCAGCAATACGGGCAGAGTTCCCACGCGAGCGGTGGCGGGGTCGAACCAGGGCGACCAGTAGAGATCATTGGCAAGAATGATCGCGACTTGCGCATTGGAGCGCAACAGAGTGGGGTCCTGCCGGTGTTCTTTTACTCGCATAGATTTACTCCCGTGACAATTTCGGTGCTGCCGTTTGACCTTGGTTGTTCATTTGAACGGGAATACCAAGCCAGGCAAATGACTCCGACAATGGCCCAAAAGATAGCTCTTGCCCGGCGGCAGAGCCCGAGCGTTAAACCCTGGGCGCCGCTGAGGCCGACAATCTTCCCAATTACCATATTTCCGCCCTCGTAGGTGCCCAGGTTCCCCGGGTTAACGGCTCCGATTACGTTGATGAGCTTGGTCAACGATTCGAGAATGAGCGCGTCAACGAAGCTGACCCGCGCACCCAGAAAAAGGAGGATCAGATAGACCTCAGCAATAGCGAGAAGGTGGCTTGCCAGGTTGAGGATCACGCTGAGCCAGAAGGCAGCGGGCGCCTGACGATGAAACTGAAGGAACTGGCGCTCTGAAGATTCAATCACGGCCTTCTTGCTGTTGATCCAGCCGCGAAACCAGGGTATGCGGCCGACGGCACGCGCGGGTTTTGAAAACAGCGGCCACCCTTTATGGAGGGCGAACCCGGCCAATGCCAACAGGAATACAACCGCGAGCACGAATAAACCGGCGTAAAGGCGTAAAGCCTCGGAGAACGCGGCCACGAAAGCCGCGGCGCAAAGTCCGGTAATCGTCACAACTGCGCCTGCCACGATGAAGAGGCCACGGTCCATTGCTACCGACGATATCGCGCTGGCCACGGGGACTCCGGAGCCCAGCAGAGCCACTCGCGTAGATTCGCCAAATACCAGGCCGACGAATCCAAGCTGTCCAATGGCTTCAGACACAAGACGCAGTCCCAGAGTCCGCCAGAAGGAGATTCTTTTCGCGTCGCCGAGCAGGGCGAGCCGCCATGCCCACGTTTTGACAATGTGGGCCAGGCCCGCAAGTGCGATTACCAGGACCATTCCCCAGGCGATGTTCTTCGCGTTTTGGAGGAGTACGCCGGGGCCTGCCCGTTCAACAAGATAAACAAGCAAGGCGGCGCCGAGAAACCCCGCGAGAATCTGCAGCGCGGGCTTCGATTTGCGTCCGGGACTAGGCATAAGCCGGCCTTGCTACCTGCTGCATCGGCAATGGGCGCATGCCGAAGGAATTCTGCACGTAATCCAATGCGGCCGGCGTGTCGACATCTTGCCAGAATGCTCCTCCAATATCAAAGCCTTTGAAAGTCCGGTTCTGGCCCATGATCCGCAGGCCGTCCGAAAGGGAGCAATTGCCATCGATCATGGCGCTTTCGAGCCAGTGGAAAAGCGCTGGCTGGCAGAGGAACATTCCTGTGTCCAGGGCGTTGTAGCGCTTTAGACTCTTGCCGATGTCGACGATGCGGTCCCTATCAAGCCTGACTTTGGTGGCATCGTCCAGATCAAAGACGCTCTCGATTTTTCGATCGACGCCGAGAATGACTTCATCAGTTCCCAGCGGCTGCCGGAGCAAAGCCTCGGCTGTGGCTGGTTCAAAGATGTGGTCTGCCATCAGCAGGAGGAAAGGCTCGTGAATCAGATCCTTCGCGCACAGAACGGAAACTCCATTGTTCTTCTTGCGATAATCGGGATTCTCAACCCAGGTCACATCCACGCCGCTGAGCGGCCGGCTTTCGTACCACTCTCGAATCATGTGGCCGTGATACCCAAGCACGATGACAAACTTCTCGATGCCGGCCGCGCAGGCGCCGGACATCACATGCTCCAGGAGAGGCTTGCCATTGAGCTGCACAAGGGGTTTGGGCAATTCGCCCGAGCAAGCAGCCAGACGGCTCCCGTTGCCTGCCGCCAGAATCAGAGCTAGTTTAGTGTTCGACATAACGAGCCTCCGCAACTTGGGGGTCTGTATCTCCGGCCGCCATTACCGAACGCGGCGAGTAATTGAAGTAGTGAATGTCAACCTCGGTCTTGCCAAAGATTTGCGCTTCGCTGATGCTGGTGGTTGACCAGGGGAACCAGTACTCACCGATCTTTCGAAACTCCTGCGCAAAATGCACACTGCGCAGCCAAATCGAGGGTTCCTTGGCGGGCGCGCCCTCAACACGCGCCAGCGCATAATCTTCGGCGTCGACCCAGATCCGTCCGCGAATCAAGTACTCATCCTCGCGTTTGGGGATCAAATCGATCACATAAGCAAGCCGGCCATCGAGAGGAGAGGCTGCGATCAAATGAAATGCGTAATTATCTGAAGTGAGACTGGCTCTTGAGCGCTCCGGCATACGCGAGGTTTCCGATTCCGATTCCAGCATCTTGCGCAGCACGAGGTTATTCGCCAGCTTCCAACCCTCTTCGGAAACAACCTTGAAGTTTTTCGTCCCATCCGGATCGCAGGTAACGCTCACAACCATCGTGGCTTCTTTGTCCAGGCGGTGGTTCTTTAGAACGTATTGCCGGTTGCCGGTGTAACCCCCGGCCGCAGTCTCGCGTTCCAGGTCGTGCGCGAGCATCCTGGCAACCACTTCGTCGGCCGATGGAATGGGGGGCGCGGCGGCCGTTTGACCCATCAGCGGCGCGAATGAGCAGGCAAGCAAAGCCGAGATGATTACGCGGTCTATCATGGTCAGAACTGAAATACCAGCTTCCCGCGGTACTCTCTCCAGGCGGGGTTAAAGAAATCGCCGAATGTGGAGCTGGCAACGTCGTTCTGAACGTCGCGCGGATTGTCGTGATTGAAGATGTTGAAGGCAGAACCGCCGACGATCACGTGTATCCGCTTACCTCCGACGTGGAGCGTGGCGGGCCGGTTGATCTGCAGGTCGCAGGAAGAAAACCACGGATACCGCCGGTCATCGCGCGGGCCGATGTACTGCCGATACTCGTTTTCGACGGAGTACGGGAAGCCTGAGTGTATGTCGTACACCGGTAGAATGTTCAGTTTCCACGGACCGACGATGGTGGGCCAAATCAGGATCCGGTTCGGAGCATCGAAGAGCAAACGTGCCTTGTCATCGGGCTGAATGACCGCCTGCGGATAATTCCCGATGAAGAGAAACGGGTCGTTCAGATTGCCATAAGCTCGCGAATGCACGTACGACGCATTCGCAGTGAAGCGAGAAGCCTGGTAGCGCCCCGTGACCTGGAATTCGTGGTACGAATCGCTACCACGGTTCGACAACGAGATAACGCCGGAATCCGTCGCTGCGATTGGCGACACCACGAAATCCCTGGAGGTGTTGCGATTTTCATAGCCCACCCGGGCGGTGAATCTGCTAGTGACCTGCCGCTCCAGTTCAACATTCCAAGACGTGCTGCGCGGATTATGCAGCCCGCCAACAATGCGGTTGACATAAGCGGTGGAACCTAAGACCTCGCTGGTGGAGTCGTACATGAGCACTGTCCGGTCGGGCAGTTTCGGGAAGGCGGGAAGCATCAGTGGCACGCGATCGTAGAAGATGCCCGCGCCCCCGCTGAGCAACGTCTTGCCGTCGCGGGTGAGTGTCAGAAGCGCGCTGCCGCGCGGCGCAAGGTGCGTGGAGCTTGTGATGGTATCGCTGTCCGATCTCACTCCGAAATTGAAGGACAACCGTTGGAAGGGTGTCCACTGATCGGAAACATACTCCGAAGTCTCGTTCTGGGTGATGACGAAGGAACCAGGAGGCGTGAACGTGATTTGTTCAATCACCGCTCCCGTGGATCCGATCAACTCAACGGGAAGATAGGTCTCCGTTCCGGTTAGCGAAGAGTGGGTGTAATCAAATCCCATCCTGATTTGATGGGTACCGAAGAAATGGCGAGGCGCTAACTGATAGCTCTCCTGTCCGTCGACCCGATAGGTGCGGCGCCTTTGCCGGTTGAAGAAACCGCCTTCCGTTGTGTCGATCATCAACTGGAACGGATCGTAGCTTTGCGGGTTGATGTCGACATCGTAGGTCTTGTAACTAAACTGCGAGGTCAGGAGGCTGTTGGTTCCGGGTAGATACCGGTGCTGTGCGTAAACCTCGTACCCGCGCTGATGGAAATCCGTGGTGGAGGGCTGGGGTGTGAAGGTGTTCAGCCCCATGTAGTCCAGTTTCTGCGGATAGATCGTTACCGATACGGTCGCCGTTTGTTTGGCGCCGTGAACCAGATCGAACTGCGTATACGAGTTGAACCCTTCCAGTCTGGTATCCCGCTCCAACGGGGGCAGGCTGTTTACCGGAGTCCGTATGAATCTGTACTCCATGGATTGGGTCCAGGCGGCCCGGTCTTTGAGAATTGGGCCGGTGAAAGTCATGCGCGGAGTGGCTGCGCCAAGGCCCGCGATGGTGCCGGCGCGATCGCGCCAGCGGGGAAGGACGTTCTGAATCGTAAAGTGGTACTTCTCGTAATTGCTGGTCTTCGTCTCAACCGTGGAGAGAGCCCCGGTCAGCTTGCCATATTGAGGGTCGTAGGGGTTTGAAATGACCTGAACTGAAGAAACCACATCGATAGGCAGGTTGATCGCCGGACCGCCGGAGGCCGGATCGGTGACGTTGGCGCTATTCACCAGGGCCCCGCTCTGGGTACTGCGAGCGCCCTTCAAGTTGATGCGGCCGTCAGGACCGCGAACCACGCCTGGAACCAGAGGAAGAAGGCTTTCGAAGCGCTCGTTCGCATTGGGAGCATTGGCAACGGTTTTCTCGCTCAGCGTGACTGACGTGGTTGAAACCTGTGCTTCGTTCGGAGTTTCGTTCACGGTGACCGAAGTGTTCACTGCAACCAGTTTCAGTTCCAGCGGCACATTCAGTCCGGCTCCGGCCGTCACAGCGACACTTTGTTCTGCGTGCAGACCGGGAAAGTCAGCTTCGATGGTGTATGTGCCGGAGTTGACTCCGGAGAAGCTGTACTTTCCGGCTGCATCGGTCTCTGTCTCCATGGTTGTGGAGCCTTTTAAGACGACCTTTGCGCCTGGCAGGAAAGAAGTCGCTCCGGAGTCGACCACAAAAACAGTGCCTTCGACAGTCCCCGGCCTGGCAGGGCTTTGCCCACATGCATGGATGGGAAAAAGCGCGTAAAGGACAAACAGGATCGCAAGCAGGGAAATGGCGGTGTGCTCGATCTTCCCCGCTGTGCAAATGCGCTCATCTTGTGAATAGACATATCTCATGCTTGCGTCTCGGCTTCTTCTGCACTCCCTGCCTTGCCATCTGCATAACAGCAAGAGGGTTGCCAAAGGCGAACTGAGCGTAATCGCTTAAGAATCAACGACGCGATCAGCGGCATCGACATGCGAGTCGAAAGTGTCGATGACAATCGAAACAGCTTGTACTTTGTAAACGGGGAACAGACGAACGCTCGCAGCGCCCAGAATCGCCGGCGGTGCGCAGCTCAGCCCGGCAACCGGGAGGGCCAGCGCCCGTCTACGCGGAGATGCCGCCGGTTCAAAAACTTCCGATCAGCATGCGGAAACGTGCCTTTCCTGATTCGTCCAGACTGAGAGACACTCCGGCAGCGCCGAGGGGAGTTGGCACGAAGACGCCTGTGGAACTGCTTTGATGCGTTTGCCATCCGCCGGACCCCAGATCGAACCGGCCGGCCTCGTACCAGGTCGCAAACGCCAGGCTGCGAATGAAACTTTGGGCAGACCGGTCTCGAAGAATCACTCCACCCCCGGCGATCGCGAGCGTGTTCGCGTGAAACTCCTGGTAACGGTACGCGGAAAGCCGATTCATGCCCCCTGCCGTGAACTGTTCGAAATAATCGAGCTTCCGGCCCAGGCTCGTGTCGACCTGATTTGTGGCAAAGAACGTTGTCAGCCGGCCAACAGGATGAAGGGAAGAGACCTCGTTTTCGAAGTAGGGGTACGAGACATTGCGAAAGCTGTATCCGGAGGAGCCTTCCAGTCTTGTGCCGTGGGTGGGCAGCCCGCCGGAATCCTGAGAGTTCCAGATCCAGCGGACCTCCGGCGCCACATACCCTCCGCCGATTGCCTTGACTCCATCGACTGCCGGGGCGCTGGTATAGGAGTCGTGTCCCATCTGGACTCCAAGCCGGAACTGGGCGTTTCGCCATGTTCCAGCTCCCGCATAGAAGGTGCCGCCCACGCGATCGCGTATGGCCGTGAAACGAACAGGTCCGGTGTAGCTGTTAACGTGGAATCGCTGCACCAGGAAACCCGGGGCGATGAAATAGGAGGATCCATCGAAGGGGTTGTAGTACTCGGCAAGATACCCGGGGTCGTAGCCGATCTCAATTGCGCCCACAATCCTGGATTTATAGGCGTTTTGAAATACAGCCGAAGTGGAGAGCAGCAGGCTGGTCTGGTCCGGTTCTCCCGACGACCATGTATAGCGAACGGAAGGCCGAATGAGAATCTCGTCTCCCGGCCGCGGAGTAAACTTAACGCGATAGCCTTCCGGTTTACCCGGCTCCTGCTGCCAACTGTAAGATGCTCCCGGAACCGCGGTGGAGGTGACCATTCCGTTGATCACGTCCTGCAATTCATGTTCCGGCACGACGCGGTCGTCGAGCTTGCTATGAAGCTCCTTCCGAGCCTTTTCTTCGAAGGATTTTTGAGAACTTTCAACGGCCACAATGGCGCCCTGCCGCTCAGCCGTGCGCGTGCGACTCCTGCGCTTGCGCAGATATGCGTCCCATTCCTCCCCGGATAGCTCGTATGGCTTCAAATCTGATGCGCGGGCCTGTGCGGCTTTGTAACCGCCTTCGATGATTTCTTCCGAACTTTTGTAACTCATCGTGGTCAGGTGGGGAAGGTCGACCAGAATCACCAGGTCAGCGGCTGCGAGGGAGCCACGCTCATTTTGAGCGGCGTCAATTGCCGCTGTCCGGCTGAGGATGTCGGGAAGTGTCTTGAGCTGCTCCGGCGTGGTGTCAGGCATTTTAAAGGCGACGGCAATGACCTTCTGGGCTCCCATTTGCCTGACGACCTCAACCGGCACCAGCTGCACGATTCCGCCATCAACCAGCACCATGTCGTCGAGTTTTACCGGGGTGAAGATGCCGGGGATAGACATGGTGGCGCGCATGGCAAGGGCCAGCGAGCCATCGTGCAGAACAACGGTTTTGCCGCTGATCAGGTCGGCGGCGACACAGCGAAACGGAGTGGGCAAATCGTCGAAGTCATGCAGATTGGAGTAAGCCAGGGTAGCCCGGCTGAGCAGCAGTGAAATAGACTCTCCCGAATTAATCCCCGACGGCAGAGAGAGTTTTTTGCCGAAGCGCAAGGTGAGATCGCCGAAGGTGCGATTCCATTTCTGCTTTTCGACGATTGGCTGGTCAGTGAATTTCGGGTTGGGACTCAGAATTGATTCGAAGTCGATCTGGTGAACCAGGTCAGTGATCTGCCGCGAATCCATACCTGTCGAATACAGGCCTCCGACGAGCCCGCCCATGCTGGTGCCGGCCATGTCGTCGATGGGAATGCGATGCTCTTCGAAGTAGCGGAGCACGCCGATGTGCGCCAGGCCGAGGGCCCCGCCCCCACTCAGCGCAACCCCGACCCGCGGGCGGCCGCTGTCCTGGACCTGCGAATCCAGTCGCATGGCGCAAACAGCCAGGAGAAGAACGGCGGCCGTGGAGGCGAGTCTCATCATGTCCTTCAGGCAGAACGCTCTTTCTTGCAAGGGATCATTTCACAGCAGCCCGAAGCGATGCCTTCGCCAGTTCTGCATCGTCTTCGCTCACAGTGGCCGGCGATTGCGGTTGTGCGATCTGATAGGGTCCGTAAGAGATCGTCATTACGGCCTTCCCACCGATGCGAACCTTCGTCTCGCTTCGATTCTGCTGCGGGAGCCAGAAATCGCCGATTCTCGTATTGGTCTGGTGAATCAGCGTTTGCGAAATCCAGAACGAAGGGTTTTTCGCGGGCTGCACTTCCATTTTCGATACGGCGAAGTCAGACGCATCGACCCAGATCTTTCCTCGATAGAGATACGGGCTGCCCGTGATCGGATCGACCTGCAGGACATAGGCCGGCCGCCCGTTCAGCGTCTCTCTTCCGAGCAACTGGAACTTGTAATTCGCCTGCGACAAGGCGTGGGCGCCATGATCCTGAGCTGCGTCCTTCTCGCTATCCAATGCACGCTTGATGACTTTTTCGCAAAGTGTATGCGAACCGCTTTGGGAAACGATCCTGAAGCTCTTTCCTGAAGCGGCGTCATACTCGAGCTCCACGTCCATTTTGGCGGTTATGTCCTTGAAGAAGCCTCGATACTCGATCTCGTAATGGCGCAGGGAGTGGTAGTGTCCCAGAGCCACTGCCTGCGTCTGATCGTGACGCTCGATGGCCTGCACGATCTGTGCAGTATCAGGCGCCGCCGGCGCGGAAACGCCTCCGTTTTGAGGCCAGGAATACGGAACAAGGACTAAGAGCGCCCCCGCAAGGAGCGCAAGTGTGCGTGGGGATTTTTTTGAACGCAAGATCAAAGTTGTACTCCTTCATGGTCTGACGAAGAGATCGCATCGGCGCCTATGGTTGGCCAGCCCGGCTGAATTCCGCAAACGGGCATGTCTGGCAACACGTTGAACTCCTTCTGGTCCGCGGCCCGCCGCGGCGGGCGATCGATTGGCGCCGCCGCTTTCAACTGCTCCCGGTAGTGCTTAAGAAAGTAGTGCATGGTTTCAACGCGAATACGGATCGATGCCAGAGGGCGATTCTCATCCAGGTCGCGGAATGAGAAGTGGGGCTTGCCCGATGCTGCAATTATGCGCTCAATCAGCCGGCTGATGAAAGCATCGTGGCCGCACTTGAAGTTCGACAGCTCCACCGAGATGAGATTCGGATGGCGGGCCACGAACTTCGCGGCCCAGATTTTATGGTTGGAGTTCGCCGAAAAGGTGTTTTTCCACACATCCGAGATGTCGAGGGGAGAACGGATGAGTCCGGCTTCGAAATCGGGACCGAAGAGGCGGTCGAGGAGGTCGGCATCGAGCGGCAACAGGCCTTGCGAAAAGATCGGATAGCCGAGCCGGTGAAGCTCTTCGAGAATGCCCTGATTCAGGCCCGGGTCGTGGTGATAAGGCCGGCCCAGCATGACGAGGCCGATTTTCCCGGTGCGTTCCAGTTCGTCGAGGGTCTGGCGAGCCTGGCGGCGGAAGTCGCTTTCAAAATCCGAATATGCGGCAAACGCGGCGTCGATGGCGCGTGCGTTCTCCTCCCAATCGAGATCCAGCAACTCCTTCCAGCATTCAAACATCTGGTACTTGAACAGGTCGCGGTCGGTCAGATCCAGGACCGGGTTGAGATACTGCACGCCCGCCTTCTGGAACCAGTTCACTTTGCGGTAGAACGCGGCCTTGACGGCTTCCGGCGTTGCCGAGCCTGACGGGCATGCGTTTGAGCCCACACAATGCTCAAGAGGAGACGCGAGCGCGTCGAACATCGGGAAAAAGATGGCGTCGAGCGGTTGCCTCTGGCAGTGCTGGAGCAGATCGTAAATATGGGCGAGAGCAACCTTGGAGGGGAAACAGGGGTCGATGGCGCTGAAGCCGGCAGCCTCTTTGTAGCGCTCCGGAGTGGAAAAGTGCGAGTAAGTGAGGTTTCGCGCGGGAATGCCGAGGTTTACGAAGTATGCAGAAAACAGAGGCGCATAGATGTAGAGATTAAGAGCCCTGGGGATTCCGATGCGGGTTTTGGCGCGAAGCTGCAGCCTCGACTTGGCCCTGCCCGAGGGCCGCGCGAAACGCTCCCGGCTCGCGATTGATGTCGCAAGAGCGTTCGGCGCCGGCTGCCAGACCTTCTCTGCCGCCGCTTGCACGTAATTCGGCGCGTTTTTTTGCAAAACATGCCAGGTGTTGTTGATCTTCCTCGCTTCACCCGCATCTTCTGCTTCTCCGCGCTCGCATGTGGCGATAATGACCCGCTTCGACGCGGCATCGGCGCTCAAATCAACAAACGTCCGCAAACAGCGATTGGCGCAGAATTGGCAGCGCGTCGATTCATCGCGGCAAATGGAGTAGCTGAGCCGGTCAAGGCACTCGAACCCCGGGAAGCTGGATGCGCCTTGTGCCCGGGCATTCTCCGCCGCTTCCAGCGCGGCGCCGATGGCGCCCGCCTCGCAGCAGTTCGGATGAATAACAACTTCCGGAGTTCCCTCTCCGTGGTAATGCTCGCGGATAAAATCCACTTCCGCTTTGACGACGGCGAGGTTCTTCTGCGTTCCGCCCTGGAGAACAAATCGGCTTCCGAGGCTGGCGACATTTGAGACCCCGGCAACGTAAAGAAACACGTTCTTGGGAAGCACGGTTGCCAGGCCGGCAAGGATCTCCTCCGGCCGCCAGCCCTGGCGTTGAAAATTGACAATGTCCGACTGCAAAAAGACGGCGCATCCATAGCTGAACGTGGGGATGCGCCGTGCCTTAAGCGCAACATCGGCAAAGTTTTCGACAGAGATACCGAAGGACTCCGCGGCGGATTGCAGAAAGTACCCGTTGCCCGCCGAGCACTGCGTGTTCAGCTTGAAGTCCTTCACCGCTCCATTCTCGAGAACGATGATCTTGATGTCCTGGCCGCCGACGTCGATGATGGCCTCTACGTCGGGAAACAACCGCAATGACGACCGCGCGTGCGCCACAGTCTCAACCAGGGCGACGTCGGCGGGGAGGACCTTTTTCAAAAGATCCTTGGAATAGCCGGTGGTTCCCATGCCAAGCACTTTTACCGGCCGCGTGGCCGCGCCCAGTTTGCTGCGCAAATCCTTTAGAACGCCTATTGCATCGGTAATGGGATCGGACTGGGACAGGCGATAGGAACTGGCCAGAATCTCCCCACCGGCTGTCAGCGCGACTGCCTTGGTGGAAGTCGAGCCGCCGTCGAGACCAACAAAGACTTCCAGCTTGCGGCCAGTCAGATCCGGGGACGGCGACGGCAGGAAGAAGGCCTTGCGAAAGCTCGCCAACTCGGCCTCATCGGCGCACAGACCTCCTGTTGCCGCGGCGCTCTTCCGCGATGCTTCATTCTCGCGGATGTGCGCTTCCAGCTGCTGGGTGCCCTGGTATTGCACCTCTTCTGTTTCGGCAGATCCGAAGAGGATCGCGCCCATCGCAGCAAAGTACTCCGCCATGGGCGGCACCGTAACCAAGGTCTCCGCGGTTGCACCCACCGGCAGGGATATCTCCTTGCGCTTCCAAAGGTCGAGCAATCCGGTTCGCCACGCGGCTTGCAGGCCCGGGAAATAGGCGTTCGGACCACCCAGCAGAAATACGTCGGGCATGAGCGTGTTTCCGCGCGTAAGCACCGAAAGATTCTGCAAAACGATGGCATGAAACAGAGAGGCCATGAGATGGCCGACAGGGACGCCTTGTTTCTGAAGCCCGGTGATGTCGGTCTCGGCGAAGACTCCGCACTTGCCGGCGACGGGATAGATGTGGGCGTCTTCGTATTTCTCAGTGAACAGTTCTTCTGAGGAGACATGCAGTTTGGCCGCAATTTTTTCGATCACCACTCCGGTGCCGCCGGCGCATTTATCGTTCATCGAAGCGATTTTCTTGCGCCGGCCCGGGATCTCGCTCTCCTGGAAGACGATCATCTTGGCGTCCTGTCCGCCGAGTTCAATCACGGAGCGGACATTCGGAAACGATGTCTCGACGGCCTGGCTCACCGCGGCAACTTCCTGAATGAAGCGTGCGCCAAGCAGTTCGGCGAGGTGCTGCCCGCCGCTTCCGGTCATAAAGAGGCGGATCCCCTTGTCGGCCATGCCAAGTTCGCGCTTCGCCTGTTGCAGGACGTGCAGCACCGTTCTGGCCTGCTCGCCTTCATGACGGCGATAGTCGCGAAACAAGATTTCTCCGGCGGGCGAGGAACGTACAACGGTTTTGACCGTCGTCGAACCGACATCGAGACCCGCCAGAAACCTCTGCATGCTTCCTTCCTTCCCTCTGCGTTGAGCCCGCTTTACCGCTGTCTACTCCATGTTTCCTGTCACGCCCTGGAATCCATGGGCGGCCTGCTTGAGCAGCCAGCGCAGCACGCGGGCGTCGTTGTAGCAGAAGGCAAGGATGTGATTGAGCGTCGAGAAGCAATTCGGCTCGCACTCATGCTTCATCGCGCGCAGTTGTTTCGAATCCATCCGAGGCGCTTCGATCGTACCCCAGTCGTGGTTGGACGAATACGTCGGGAAGCACGGCGCCAGCGTGCCGTCGGTGCGGATGATCATGCTGCTCTGTCCGGCGCGGCAGCCCCATTCTTCGAGCTCCTGGTTGATGAACTTCTTCATCTCGGCAAGACGCGTCACGGAGTTGACCATGTGCCAGCCGCTCTCCTGCTTCTCAATGAGCCAGTCGATGAGTTCTCCGATGGCCGCATGGTCTTCGGGGCGGATGAACACCGGGTTGTCGTCGAAGTGTTTGAACTCGGAGTGCTCCATCATCGGCGTCTCGCAGATGTGGTAGTCGGTTGCGATGTTGTTGTCCCGCGCCAGCTCGGTCAACATGCGCACATCTTCAAGATTGTTGCGGCAGATGTTGATGTTGAGAAAGACGGAGTAACCGTATTTGTGCTGCTTGCGGATAAGGTGATCGAAGTTCTCCCGGATCGGGACCATGGCTTTGGGGAGACCAGGCTTCAGATCCCAGGCGTCCACCGCCAGGTTCACCGTCGCCACCCCCGCATCCGCAAGGCGGTCGATCGTGTCCGGCTTCATCAACCTGCCGTTCGTGGGCAGATAAACCCAGAAACCTTTCCTGGTTGCATAATCGATCACTTTGTGCGCGAACTTGGGGCGAATCAGGACCTCTCCTCCCATGAGGGCAAGAACCCTGCAGGTAGTGGAATGCAGCCAGTCGATCGAGCGTTTGGCAACGTCTTCGGTCATGCCGGCGACGTGGTTGTCGTAGGCCCAGCAGTAGTGGCAATCGAGGTTGCACTTCGACTCGGTAAACAGATAAGTAATGAGCGGGTGGAACTCACCCGGCAACAGGCGCGAGCGGAAATAGGGAAACATCCAGCCCCGCATGGAGTGGTAAATCTGCGGGATTGTGTAGTGGCGCTTCCCGTCCTTTGAGATATAGTCCGCGTCCGTTGCGTAATACAGCTTGGGGTCCCGGGGAAAGACGGGATCGGGAAGAGGCTCGGGAATTCCACCCGGGGGAGGAGGCAATTTGGAGCGTGCTCCTCGTTTCAATTGCTCGTTGGCGTCCTCGCTCAAACGAAGCGTCGGAAATGACGATTCAGGGTTTGCAAACGGCCGCTGTAAATCGCTCATGGAATCAGTCTCCTTTTGAAGAAATAGAGCCGAGCGCCGCATTATTTGATTGCTGTTCGAACCAGGCCCAGGAGCGCGCCCTCGTCCTGCGGTCCTGGGACATCAGCCGATCTGCATACAAAACGAAATTTGCGGCGGTTGATACGATACCGGAGGTGCGCGGAACCGGATGGAGAGGATCGCGCAGTTCCGCGCAATTCTCGACAAACTCGCGAATCTCCTCAATCGAGCGGTGCGTGGACTCGAGCACCTGCTCGAACTCGCTCAGGGCTTTTGCCCTGGCATCGGAGAGGGCCATCTGAACGCGGCTGTAGGCGTGGATCTCACCATCTGCGGAGGTTTCGACGGGCAGGAAGCTCACTTCAGGAAATCGCTCCACGAGAGATGCCTGCACACCGTCGGATTGTACTGAAGGCAAACAGCCAAATGGCTTGAGCGCAAGCACCAGGTGGCACTCTTTGTTGTGCGTGTAATAGAGCGTCTTGGCGACCTCCAGGTGTCCTTCGCCTCCACGCAGATGCGGATCATAAAATGGCGCGGCCACTTCTGAAAGTTCGCGCTGCGAGGGGAGATGCTGAGGGGGAAATCCGAGCATCTTCGCCAGGCGATGGAAATGGTGACGGTAAATGCCCGCTCCGGCAGATAAGCCGAGAGATTTTCCGTACGCCACCAGGCGCGCCAGGGCCGCTTTCTTTGGAGACGTCCAGGGGGCGGTGTAGCGGGCCATCTGCCTGCGTTCGGCTACATTCGCCTTCTTTTGCTGGAGCAGGTAGAGGATCCACGTGCTGATCGGCTCGATGGAGACCTCAGCTCCCTCCTGTTCGAGGAAGTCCAGCATGCGAAAGTTGCCATCGCTTTCGGTCATCTGCGCCCAGAACTCGCCGATCACCTTGACGACCGGTTTCACGCGCAGCCAGTCCACTTCCACCTCGCGCAGCTCAGGCGACACGGCGGGAAGAATCGTGGTGAGAGCGTTACCGCATAAATGCTTCCAGGCTTTCACCAGCCGGTTGGGAACGAAGTAAGCCGGCGACTCGCGCGGCGGGCAAAGCCGCCGCGGCAGAATCTCATCGAATTGAAAATCGGGATAGGTCTTGAAGTGCCCGGCGATGGCGCCGGTCATGCGCGAGATGGCGCGTTTCGTTGCCCCGGCCTGCGCCTCGAATGGCTGGATGCGGCGTTGAGCGCAGTTCAGCAGATCGCCGAGGATGAACGAGTGCATCGCGTTGAAGCCGAAATCCACCGTGAAATCAAGTCCACTATGGCCTGAAGTCGCGTGGATGCCGCGATCCTGTGAAAACGACAGAACGCGGAATCCTTTAAATCCCGCCGCCGCCAGCGCGGTGCGGAACTCCGCTTCGTACATGCCGAAGCGGCAGGGACCTCCGCAGGCTGCGGTGAAATAGACGTACCTCTTCACAATCTCCGCAGCGCTGAGCCCCGACTCTTGAAGGCCGCGCAGATACCGGAGCAGATTGCCTACAGTGAAATAGACCGGATTGCACAGGCCGCTCGCGCAATACTCCTGCGCGATCTCGTGCGCGGTTCGATCGGTTTCCGGCAGGCGCTGGCATTTGTATCCAGCGCCGGCGAGCAGACCTTCGATCAAACGCTCGTGCTTCCAGGTGAGGCCGCCGAAGAGGATCGTTACGGAATCGCGCTCCTCCGCGGTAAAGGGTAGTTCCTGGGGCCGCAAGGGCGCCGATGCATGAGCCTTAAGAACCTGCGTGGTATTCCTTAACCCGGATTGTGTTTTCGTGCTCATCGGTATTCACAAAACTGCGCCGGTTTCTCTGACCATATCCGCCGGGCTCGCCGCGGCCCTGCTGTCGGCGCAACATTCAAAATTCGCTTCCCTCCTCGTCCCACAAGTCTTCCTCTTGCGTCTTTGTTTTGTACGAGGCGACAATCCGATCGATGGCGTAGGGCGCTGGCTTCCGTAACGTGTGGTGATGGCGCACCTGCAACTCGCCGAGCAGGCCGATGGCCAGGAACTCAATACCTGCCACCATCAAGACAGCGCTGATTACAAAGAGCGGTCCGTGCTGGAGCATCAAACTGACATCGGGATGAAAGATCTTGCTGGCGGCAAGATCAAACATGCCCACTCCGCCGGCGAGCGTAAACAGAATTCCGATCTGGCCGAAAAGATGAAGGGGCCTGTTCAGATACTTGACGAGAAAACGGATGGTGATCAAATCCAAGAAGACGGGGAGGGTTCGCCCGATGCCATAATGGCTTTTTCCATGCTGGCGGTTGATATTGTGAATCGGGATTTCGCAGATCGAAGCACCGTACCAACTGGCCAGTGCGGGAATGAATCGATGCATTTGACCGTAAAGCGGAATATCGTGAATGACCCTGCGGCGGTAGGCCTTGAAAGTCGTGCCAAAGTCGTGGATATCCACTCCAGATAGTTTGGCCATCATCCAGTTGGCGCACCTTGATGGAATCCGGCGCCAGAAGAAGTTATCTACCCGGATACGGCGCCAACCGGAGACAATGTCGTAACCCTCATCCAACTTCTTAACAAACTGGGGAATATCGCTCGGATCGTGCTGCAAGTCGCCGTCCATGGAAATGATGTACTCACCGGACGCAATGTCAAAACCTGCCGCCAAAGCCGGTGTCTGGCCGAAGTTTCTGCGCAGCTTGACCACCACCACCCGGCTGTCGACTCCGGCGACCTCCTTCAGTAACTCGTAGGTCCTGTCGCGCGAGCCGTCGTCGACAAAAATAATTTCATAGGAGTCGGTTGTCTGGTCCATTACGCGCTTCAGGCGAGCGTAGAACTCCGTTACATTCTCTTCCTCATTGTGGAATGGCACCACAATTGAGATCTCGAGCGCCCTTTTTGCCGTGGGGCGCTGTCCGCATAACTCGAGATCCTCATTTTGTCCGCCCGACGGCACATAATCATTCTGCATTTTCCTACCTCGTTTTCTGCCTGTCATTCACCCTTGGACGATCCGAGATTGGCCCGAATGGATGCGCGCGTCGATTCGCGCTTCTGTTGCGCGGACCCCCAATGTTTGTGCTTCCACGTCAAGAGTGGAAAAGAACGATCGGGGAGCCACCTGCTCCCGCCTCAAAAAGTCCTTACCGCGGGTCAAACAGACAAAGGCCGCCGAAGATGTTTTTTGCGGCTCGGCTCCGGGGAAAGCAGATTGGGGATGCAGATCACTCATATTTCAGCGCCTCCACGGGGTTGAAATGCGCTGCACGAGTTGCCGGATATGTACCAAAGATCACTCCGACCAGAATTGCCGCCGTAAGCCCCGTAACAATCGATAAGGACGAGATTGGAATGGCGAAATCGGTGAAGAAGCGCACCGAAATCGGGACCGCGAGGCCGGCAACGATTCCGACAATTCCTCCGCTCAGCGAGATAACCACTGCTTCAGTGAGAAACTGCAGCCGGATGTCGGTGATCGTGGCGCCCAGAGCCTTGCGAATGCCAATCTCGCGGGTGCGCGCATTCGTGTTGGCCATCATGATGTTCATGATGCCCACCCCTCCCACCACCAGGGTGACGGCTGCAACCAGCACCAGAACCGCAGTGAGAGCATTGGCGACGCGCGCGGCCATGGTCAAGAGCTCCTTGAGCGTTTGCGCTTTGTAGACAGAGCCGCGTCTGTGCCGGGCCTGAACAATTTGCTGAATCTGTTCGGCTGCCGCGGTCACCGCCTGCATGCTGTTCATTGAGAAATAGATCTGTTTCACATTCTCCGATCCGGTGAAGTACCGGGCGACGGAGTAGGGAATCAGGACGGTCTGGTCCGCGATCTCGGACTGGCCAAAGTCGTCTACGCTCTCACGGAAGATCCCGATAATCCTGAATGGAAGGCCCTGGATCGCGAATTCCTGACCAACCGCCGCATCATCGGATCCGTACCGGTCGCGGGCAAAAGGCTCGGTAACCACCGCGCTCTTGGTGTGTACGGCTTCGTCTTCCTCGTCGAAGAATCGTCCCTTGAGGATCAGCAGGTTCCGGATGTTTTGATACTGAGGGCTTACACCCAGCACCAGGTTGTCTTTAAGCTGGCCTTCGCCAAAGTTGATCCGGCTATGCATCTCAAGAACAGGTGAGGAGTACAAGACGGCCGGTACCTGAGCTACAACGGCCTTCTCATCCTCGCGAGTGAGGAAATCGTCGTACACCACGCGCTCCGCGGCAGTGGTGCCGGCGGCGGCGTATTCCAGCTCAACCGAGTTGGTTCCGATTCTCTGAATTTCGGCAAGGATGTACTGTTTACCGGTCAAACCGATGGTGACCACGAGAATCACCGAAGCGGTGCCAATCACCATCCCCAGGGCGGTCAGCGCAAAGCGCGTCTTGCTGGCGCGCAGACTATCGATTGCAAGCTTCAGAATCTCGCCCGGCGCAATCGCTTGATGAATCCCGGGCAGGATTCGGGGGATGTCCCATGGACGAGCCTGGACAGACAGACGTGTTCTCCCGGCGCCGGCGTGATGAATCTGCCCAGCGGTCCGATCCGCCGGGCGGGATGCCATCGGCTCCAGCTCCACCACGTCGTGTTGGGTCAAAAGGCTCGCCAAACCGGTCCTCACAAACAGGCTCAGGCCGTGCGGCCGGCAATATTGACCCGCGCACAAGCCGCCACGGGTCTTCGCAATGCCGCTGAAAGACTATGCCGTGCGCGGTGCAACCGTGACTTAGCCGCGCCCGGTGTGATGCCGAGCGAACGTGCTACCTGTTCGATCGGAGATTCATCGAGAACGCACGCCTGCAATACGAGCCGATACCTGGGGTGCAGTCTCAGAATCTCGCGGCGCAGAACACTGCGAAGCTCCTGTTGAACGTATGTCTGTTCCGGATTCGGTCGCACGTCTGAAAGATTCGAAATGCACATCCGGTCGAACTCCGTCATTTGCTCGTCAAGAACGACCCATTGAACGCACTTTTCCTTTCGCTTGACGGAAAGAGCTGCTCTGATCACGATGGCGACCAGCCAGGTTGCAAAGCGCGC
>Ga0326727_10011282_pt1 | contig 20886 bp, 15 predicted proteins | sample MB2enrmetagenome_FD_207643 | JGI IMG/M metagenome (GOLD analysis project Ga0326727, IMG submission 207643) | Lab enriched peat soil microbial communities from McLean, Ithaca, NY, United States - MB29MY | ecosystem: Environmental > Terrestrial > Soil > Wetlands > Peat | place: USA: New York...
CTCGATCCCGCCTATGATCTGCCCCTGTTCAATCTCGGGCGGCTGGCATTGGAACTGGGCGATGAGAGTGAGTGCAGAAAATACTGGTCGGAATATCTCGAATTGGACACAAAAAGCTCGTGGGCGGTGGTGGCTAAAGAATTCCTCGGTATGGAAAGCCCCGCGCCCCCTTCGGCACAGGCCGCCGGGCAGGAGAAGGAGAACGTCCGGGAGTTAAAAATCGGCGCCTATGACGAAGAGGTCCCGAAGGATTGGGGGGAGCCCAGGAACCAGATTGTGCCCGTGGAACGCTATCCCTATAAAATCAGCGCTTTCCCCAACAACTTGACGACCGTTTCACAGAACAAAGAGATTCAGATGATTGTCGCATCAAACGGCTTTACTGGAAAAACCGGCAAAGACGTTGGGATCGGCTGTTCAAAAGCAGATGTCGTTTCCCGATATGGCGGCCCGACCAGAACTCTGGATACTTCCCTGGGGTTCACGCTGGTCTATGACTTACCTGGCATCGCATTTAATTTCCAGGGAGGCAAACTGGCCTCGTGGGTCCTGTTCTGAATGGCAGGATCTGCTCGCCGATTATTTAATTCCAGCAATGAAGGGCGGCGTTTGGGTTCCCAATCCCTGTCCCGAGGCGCCTCCAGCGCCTCGGCGCAAAACTCGCGTATGATCCGCCCGAAGCCGAAAACCTTATTTTTTAACAAACATTGTGATGACGTCTTTTGCCTTTAAACCGGGAATATGCCCTCTGTTTAGAGGTCAAAGTGAGAATTTATCAAAAAACATTTCATTTTGAAATGTCGAGGGGGTGATCTGGAGGGGGTGCTCCTGATTGGCTAACCCCCCTGTATTTACAGAGCACTGACCGAGTATGGCAATAATAGCGACGGCTTAGCCATGATGGCCAGTAAATTCAAGAACTTACCAAAGCTGGCAACGGAACTATCCCAGTGCTTTCAATTAGTTCGTTCGGCCCTGCCCCCGTTTAACACTCATCTTCCTCAAGTTAGCGTCACGGGGTCCGATCCTGACCGGCAGGATTTAGCCGCTTCAAATAAGAAACCAGGTCTTTAAGGCTGACAAGCGCGATCGTATCCGGTGGGCGTCCTTTACCCTTTCCTTGAATTCTCTTAGCCTTCAAAATCTTGGGCAGAGTAACTATGCTAGTAACTACCTTTACCTGCTCACCACCAAGCCAACCACCTACGATCTCCATGGCGCCGAAACTTTCCTCCAAAAGCCAATTGTTTTTCAAGATGGTACCGCACTCCAAGTCGTCTTTCTGTTTACCCCAGCAGCACAAGTTGTAGCAGTACCCGCCGGAATAATAAGCGGCGTCATAGCGATCTGAACTGCCCAGGAAGACAAGATATGCTTCTCCAATCGCAAGACCAGGACAGAGTCCAAATTGCAAAACCTCGTCCGAGAGCACCCCCTTGATTCCATCGATAACCCTGGCCTTGTACTTCGCGCCACAAGAGCTGTTTGCAGATTGCACGACATCGCCGCTTTCTATGCACACTACAGCCACATAATCAGCATCTTTGAACAGCCTTTCTATAGGCATACGTGTCACTTTCCTGGCCAATGACAAAGATGGGAAGAGGAGCATAACAGATATAAAAATGCAGAACGCCCTGATCATAAAGGTCCCTCCTGATTGGGTAATCTATATGTACAAGCAAATAAGTACTTCCCATGTAACCTCAGTCATATATATTATCAAAAACGTACAGCTCTGCTCAGTATCCATATGGTTCTCGCTCAGCGTCATATGCGTATGCCGTCACCTGGCCTATAGAGTCCGTCCTGCCAGTGAGATGGCCGAAGGCATCATACTGGTAGGCGGCCTGCTGGCCCTGGGGCTTCGTTTCCTTCACCTTGCGGTTGGCCCTGTCATATTGGGATTGGGTCGTGGAACCATTGGCGTCCGAGACGGCGATCACATTGTTCCGGTTGTCGTAAGCATACTGGGTAACGTTGCCCAAGCTGTCGGTCGCATTTACCTTGCGGCCCAGTTCATCATATACGAAATTTGTTGTGTTTCCGGCTTTGTCCGTCTGCCCCATGATGTTCTCCCCAAATCGTAGGAAAGAAAGCGGCCTTTAGATTGGGGCCCGGCAGTATGCCTTTTTCAAGGGTCGCCTCCTCTTTTCCAATTACGACCCATCTCTTTAAGTTCTTTTATGGCAGCTTGCTGTTCTTTCTCGCTTCCCAGTGTCAGTGAGTTGAGAGGGATAACCAATAAAAGGCTGTCCTCTTCACCATTTTCTGACGAGAACAGCGCAATCTGGTTCCCCCACATGATAGATTCATATTTTGGAGATACAGGTGACATACTTAGCTTATTGTCGAACTTAACTAATAGCCATTTCTTTATTATATCTAATCCAAGGTTGTCAGAGAAACGTAGCTCAAGAGTATTATTGGAATAATCATCTTTCGCCAAATTTACTATTACCAATCGGCAGCTCTTAATGATACCAGATCTGAAAGACATCCAATCAGTGCCGTTATACTTTAGATCTCTATCGCTAGCAATACAGATAATTGATGCGTGCATAATTACAATTACAATCATTAGTACCAATAGTTTCATGACCATACTCCTTTATCACTAACTATAATAATATCAGTTGCTCATATTAATAATAGCTGGGCCTCGCTATGTAGGTGGCAGTGGGCCTTCGCATTGTGTGGTACCAAGTCATCATATTGGAATTTCATCATAAACTCACCAAAGAAGCCCGTTTCCATGGCTTAGAGCGGTGTTTTTGAGGGAAAATGATCGTCTCATAAATTCTTTAATGGCGCCTTCACCCTCCACAAATGCCTTAATAACATCTAACCTTGTTCCACCGTATAAGGCCAACCATTGTCTTGTCAGTCGCGACGTTTGCTCTTCAATGCCAAGCGCCATGACCGGAAGGCCATGTACGATAATGCGCATTATCGGATCGTGCCGAGCGGAGCGACTTCCCGCCCAGGCGGAGCCGACGGAAAGTCCCGGAGCAGCCGGAATGAAGACAGGAAGCTCCCAGGGAGACCCTTCTATTTCTCCTTTTCCCTTCTCAAGGGCTGACGCTTTGATTTTCCGCAGTAATAAGATAAGACTCTTTCATCCCGTATCTCTTGGCCCTTACTCAGGACGTCAATAACATAGGCAACAAGGGTTTCCGCTTCATCTATTGGAATTCCATTGACATCACGGGCTCCATGCCATAGGGCATCAAAAAACGAATCACAAAAACTGATTGCCGCATTCAATTGTTTATCCTCAATCCTGCCATAATCCCAGAAAATAGGATTTTCTCCTGACAGGTTGCCTATGAGGTCAATTTCGCTAATCCTTTCTTTCCTGTAGAGTTCAAATGTCTGCCTCAAAACAACAAGAAAAGCTTTCACTAAGTCATTGAGATCTTCTCTGTGGGACATTAATTGGGACCTCCTTCCCATGGCCAGTGTCTTCCCATTCCACCCGGGCGGCGCTGATGCCAGTGAGGCAAGGTCACACCTTGCAGGGGATCGGGGATTCTCGGTCTCTCAGGCATTGGCGCATTCGCATTGGGTCGTACCAAGTCATCATATTGGAATTGCATCGTAAACTCACCAAAGAAGCCCGTTCCCATGGCTTAGAGCGGTGTTTTTTAAGGGAAAATGATCGTTATAAGAGACCTGATACTCCCTCAGTTCATAGCCTCCCGCGTTCGAAATGATATTCCTGCCGAACGCCCTTGCGCCCAGTTCAGTCTTGACATTCTTGACGAACGACAAATCGCCCACTGCGACGCTTTCAGACCACCTGCTTTCCCGAATCTTCTCGTTGATTTTGAGAGCTTCCTCGACGCACCGGAGATGGGACCCCTTCCGCATTGGGTACGACCCGATTCGCGTCCGATTTGGGATTCGGATTCGACGACCCGATTCGCGATTCGCCGGCCCAAAACTCGCGGATGATCCGCCCGAAGCCGAAAACCTTATTTTTTAGCAAAAGTTGTGATGACGTCTTTTGCCTTTAAGCCGGACTTAACTATACATCCCGAACAGGTTGTAATAGGAACGTCAAGCGCTCTCACCTTCTCTATGGTCTTTTTTACTTCCGGAGCCAACTTCACCCCCCGCTCTTCCATTTTCAATAGAGCAATGGCTGCGAAGACACGCCCCCCCGGGTTATAGCCTCTTAATACATTTTCGATGAGATCCATTCTCCCAGCTTTTACGAGTGCATCGATTGAAGTTTTACCTTCCAGAATAGGTCCTCCTAAACCGCATATCCCCATTCCAACACGGGAGTTCTTCATGGGAGAAATCAGATATTCATAGGCCTTCTTGATATCAACAGGCACATCCACGGCTTGCATTTCGCCAAGTTCGGATGCAACGGCCCTGCAGTATGCTTCAAATACTGTATCGAATCTTCCGTGAGAATATAATTTATCTTCGTCTTCTCTAAAGGCCGGTCCGCCGCTTCTGGTCCACGTTTCAATTATTTGCTTTCGCATCGAAGGCGATTCGTTTGCGCCATGAACGGAGATTTCGTAAATGGCCGTTTTTCCATTGAACGTAAGAGCGTCAAGATAGACGGAAGTATATCCAAACCCCTTGCCAAACCTGATTTTATGGCCGCCAAAGCCCAGGTTGTCATCATCAATGGACCACGACCCTTCGAGGTCCATTTTGAGTTTGCTCAAGTCCTGGCCTTCTATGGGTGTCATTTTGACGATAGTTTCAACGCCTGTTAAATCGGCTTTGACCCAGTCAAGATTGAGAGGCTCACTGGATTGTGCGAAGGACACCCTGTTGATTGGGATAAAAAAGAGACAAAACAAGCAAAGGCTGAAGAAAAGGGAATATACCTTCTTCATAAAAAATCTCCTCATACGCAATGAGAGGTGTGCCGCGTCCTTCTTTGTTTTAACTGTTTTTAAGTACGTCGTGCCGGATAACGCCGTTTTAAGCGGTGTGCGGCCAGGAATCCTTGTAAATCATCGGTACATGGCCCCACGCACCCGGTTGAGGCATCGGTTGCCAACAGACGCCTAAAAGCGCATTTTCGGGTCGGATTCCGCCCTGAAGGACTTTTGCAACAGCCACAAAACCAGCGAAACCTTATGACTTCGCAATCGAACATGCAAGTTATATATAGATTTTGACTGTCTGAACTCATGGAGTCTTGCCCAGCCAAGAAACAAGCGTCGTGAGCTGCCACTTGAATTTCACATTCCCGCTTTTAAGATCCGGAACTGAGTCATTTTGAGGTAATATCATCTGGGAGGAGAGTCTGCATGCAGGGTTTGCAGGGCGTTTCTGCAACCGTTGGAGTGGGGTTGACAAAGGTGGTGCCGATGGTAAGTGTACATCCATTAAAGATTATCGATAAAGAATTTCTATTAGAATCAACACTACACGGGAGAGTAACATGAGTACGCGGAAGGCCGGCAAAAAGGGGGGACCCGATCCAAAACCGAAGAAGAATTTGAACTCGAAAATCCCCACGCAGGACAAGGGGCCGTTCCAAGGCGCCCGTTCAGGAGGCTGTCTCATGTGCGGGGGCTGTCAGATCACGGGGCATTGTATGCTCGAATCGTAAAGAAGTTGTCCTTTTTATCGGGACGTATCGCCAAAAGGGTCATTAATTCGTATCCATCGCAGGATGGCCCACAATCGATTACCTCCGTTTAACCCATACCGGAACCCATTTCAATTTGCGCCTTGCACCTTGATCGATTATTCGAGAATATTCTTGTTAAACTGGAATGTTACTGTAATGCCGAGTTGGATGCGGCGAGCAGAAGCGACCCCGTTTAAGGCGGCCGCATGATTTTCATTGCATTTTAAGCTCGGAGTGCTATTTGGCCTATATCCACTCTTGGTAGGGAGCCCCTCTGCGCTCCAATCTCCAACTGGCGCTTGCCTTGACAAAGAATCACCGTCGAGAGATCGGGAGGAAAAGTGTGCGATACGCGGTCTTTTTGAACTACGTTTTATCACGGCGCCGGCGCCTCTTCGGACCACGGTTATTTTTGGCCTCAATTTTATTTGCCGCGGCGCTTGCCGCTTCCGGCTGCGAAAAGCATGACTCCACTCGCTCCGGGGACGGACAACGTCCGGTAGAGGTCACCGTGGTAACCATTGCGCCGAAGGACACGCCGGTCACCTTCGAGTACATCGCCCAGGTAGAGAGTTCCCGGCAGGTGAACATCCAGGCGCGTGTCAACGGGTTCCTCGAAAAGCGCGTTTATACCGAAGGCGCAATCGTGAAGGCGGGGCAAACCCTTTTCCTGATGGACCAGAAACCGTTTAAGGCGCAGCTCGACCAGGCCAGGGCAGCTCTTGCACTGCAGGAAGCAGCCCTTGATGTGGCCCGCAAGAACCTTGCCCGGGTCAAACCCCTTGCCGCCGCTAACGCGCTCTCCCAAAAGGAGCTGGACGACGCGACCGGCCAGTTCCAGTCCGCTGCAGCCGCGGTTGCTCAGGCCAGGGCGGTGGTCGAGCAGGCGGAATTCAATCTCTCGTACACGGTTATCAAATCACCCGTTGACGGCATTACCAGTAACGCGCAGCAAGCGGACGGGACCTACCTTAGCCAGGGTAACAGCCAACTCACCACCGTCGCCGTGCTGTCGCCGAGTTATGTCAACTTCAGCCTCTCCGAGAATGACAGGTTGTCGTACCATACCGAGATTACGAAGGGCCTGCTGCGCGAACCGGCGGATCAAAAGTACATTGTCGAGATCGTTCTCGCAGACGGTTCGATCTTTCCGCATCATGGGGAGGTGACTTTTTTAAACCCCATGTTCAACGCCCAGACCGGAACGTTTCTGCTTCGTGTTACCGTTGAAAATCCCGAAGGCTGGCTCCGTCCGAACGAGTTTGTGCGCGTCCGCATAAAAGGCGCGATTCGGCCGAATGCAGTCCTTGTCCCGCAACGCGCCGTTCAGCAGTCATCCAAGGGTCATTTCGTGTGGGTGGTGGACGAAGAAAATAAAGCCGAGCCCCGGCCGGTAACGTTAGGCGACGCGTACGAAAACGACTGGTTTATCTACCAGGGTTTGAGCGCAGGCGACCAGGTGGTGGTCGATGGAGGTCTCACGCTTCGTCCCGGCGCTCTCATAAAAGCCTCGCAGACCGATTCGGCAAAAAGCGGCAAATAAGCACAGGAGGCTCTTGCCCATGTTCTCCAAGTTCTTCATCGAGCGGCCAATCTTCGCAACGGTCATCGCGCTCATCATCGTGATCGCCGGGTTGGTGGCGATGAGAGCCCTGCCTGTGGCGCAATACCCGACGATCACGCCGGTGCAGGTCCAGGTGTCGGCAACCTATCCCGGCGCGGATTCGAAGACGGTGGGCGACTCCGTGGCGGCCCCCATAGAGGCCCAGGTAAACGGCGTCGACAACATGCTCTACATGACATCGACGAGTTCGAACACCGGCCAGATGACCATGACGGTCTACTTCACTCTCGACACCAATCCCGACATCGCCCAGGTACAGGTGCAAAACCGGGTAAATCTCGCCATGCCTCAGCTTCCCCAAGCAGTGGCGCAGTACGGCGTCTCGGTGCAGAAACAGTCGTCCAGCACCCTGATGATCATTGCGGTCTACAACAAGGATGGCCGCTACAGCCCGGAGTATGTGTCTAACTATACCAATGTGTATGTCCTGGATGCGATCAAGCGCGTGAACGGCGCCGGGCAGGCCCAGATTTTCGGCGTGCCGGACCAGGCGATGCGGATTTGGATGAACCCGGACCGAATGGCCTCGCTCGGAATCACGACGACGGATATCAAAAACGCGGTCTCGAATCAGAACGCCATGTGGGGGGCGGGCCAGGTTGGGCAACAGCCGAGCGGTGACCAGGTGCAGTTGACCTACCCGGTCGTGACCCAGGCCCCCTATCTCAAGCCCTCGCAGTACGAGGATATAATCCTGCGGGCGAGCCAGGACGGCAGCGCAATCGTCCATATCAAAGACGTTGCGAGGGCCGAAGTCGGCCGCAGGCTGTACATAGACAACAACAAGCTGAACGGGGCGCCGGCAACCCTGATCGGCGTCTACCAGCAGCCCGGCGCCAACGGGCTCGACGTCTCCAAGGCCGTTCGCAAGACCATGGAGGACTTGAAGAAAACCACGCCCGACGGCATAGAATATTTAATCGCCCTGGACACCACAGATTTCGTGCGGCTGTCCATCGAGGAGGTGATCCACACCCTGCTCGAAGCGATAGTGCTGGTCGTGCTGGTAGTCTACCTCTTCCTCCAGAGCTTCCGCTCGACGATCATCTGTACCGTTGCAATCTTCGTGTCGCTGATCGGCACCTTTGCCGGCATGCTCGCCCTGGGGTTCTCCATCAATCTCCTGACGCTTTTCGGCATTGTGCTCGCCATCGGAATGGTCGTGGATGACGCCATCGTGGTTGTGGAGAACGTGGAACGCAACATGGCCAAGTCGGGGATATCTCCCGGGTTGGCCACGGAGAAGGCCATGGAGGAGATCGGCACCTCGCTCATCGCGGTGGTGCTGGTCATGGCGTCGGTCTTCATTCCGGCCGCCTTCCTTCCCGGCACCACGGGGCAGCTCTATAAGCAGTTTGCCATTACCATCGTCATCTCCGTTGCCCTGTCAGGGTTTATAGCCTTGACGCTTACACCGGCCATGTGCGGGGTCATTCTGAAACACTCCGAACCTCCCCGCAGAGGCCCTTTCGCCTGGTTCAACCGCCTGTTCGACCGCTTTACGCTGGCTTTCGGCGATGCGGTGGTGTTCATGATCAAGCGAATGAGCGTGGCGTTCCTGATCCTGGCCATCCTGATCTGGGGGCTTGTCCACCTTTTCCGGACGACCCCGACAAGCTTCGTACCCAACGAAGACCAGGGTTACGTGATGGCCCAGATCGTCATGCCCGACGCGGCCAGCCTGAACCGTACTTCTCAGACCTCGAGCCAGGTAGACGAACTGTTCGCTAAAAATCCGGCGGTTGCCAACCGGACGGCCGTCAACGGCTTTAGTTTGATCGACGGCCAGTACAAGCCCAATGCGGCGACCTTCTTCGTTACGCTCAAAGATTTCAAGGACCGTTATTCCTCCAGCGAGCGCGCCCGCAAGGAAAACTCCAAGGCCGTACTGATGGAGGTCGCCGGGGCAGCCCGGGAAATCAAGACAGGGCTGACCATCCCGATAGCGCCTCCCGCGATCCCCGGGATCGGCACCTCGGGCGGCTTTGAATTCTGGGTCCAGGACAAGGGGGCCGGAGAGCCGGCCCGCCTTTATGAACTCACTCAGCAATTTCTCGCCAAGGCCCGCGCGCGCCCCGAGCTTTCCGGCCTGAACTCCACCTTCCGCGCTTCCTCCCAGCAGTTGCGGGCCGAAGTTGACCGCTCCCGGGCGGTGCTGCTCGGGGTGCCGGTGCAGGATGTGTACAGCGCCCTGCAGGCCCAGTTCGGCTCGATCCAGGTCAGCCAGTTCAACCAGTACAGCCGCGTCTGGAACGTGATCCTGCAGTCCGACGCGCCATACCGCCAGACCCCGGCCGATATTACGCGGTTGTACACCAGGTCGAGTAACGGCAAGATGGTCCCGCTGTCCGCCTTGGTAACGACCGATTATACTTCCGCCCCCGACCTGGTGCCGCATTTCAACGGCTTTCCGGCGGCCCAGATTACCGGCGCCGCTGCGGCGGGATTCAGCTCGGGGGAAGCGATCAGTGCCATGGAAGAGGTAGCAAAAGAGGTGCTCCCCAGTGGTTATGGCTATGCATGGTCAGGTATGGCTTACGAAGAGAAGAAATCGGGGGGGACCTCCGCAAACGCCTTCGTGTTCGGCCTCGTAATCGTATTCCTCGTCCTGGCTGCCCAGTTCGAGTCATGGACTCTTCCCGGCTCCGTCATGACGGCGGTGCCATTCGGCATCCTCGGCGCGCTCGCCTTTAACGCGCTTCGCGGTCTCGAAAACGATGTCTACTTCCAGATCGGCCTGCTGGTGCTGATCGGCCTCGGGGCCAAGAACGCGGTCCTGAGGGTCACCTTCGCGGTCGATCTGCGCAAGCAGGGATTGTCGATCATGGACGCCACGATCAAGGCCGGCGAGGAGCGGCTGCGTCCCATCATCATGACCTCGCTGGCATTCATCTTCGGAGTGCTGCCTCTGGCTGTCGCCACGGGCGCGGGCGCCAACGCCCGCCACTCGATCGGCACAGGCATCATGGGCGGTATGATTGGCGAAGCCACACTGGCCATGCTCTACGTCCCGCTCTTCTTCTACATCTTCGACAGGCTGAGCGAGCGATCCGAGGCGAAGAAAAAGCAGGGGGAAGCCGGCGCCGGCCCACAAGCGGATGCAACCGTTGAACATGGGAAGGGAGACTGACATGGGCCGGTTCACTTTCTTTGCAATCGCCGTTTTGCTGGCAGGCTGCATGGTCGGTCCGGATTATCGCCGCCCCGCGGTGGACACTCCGCAGTCTTTCCAATATGAAGAAAAAGACGCACGTGACACTGCCAACACCGATTGGTGGAAGAGGTTCGATGACCCGGTGCTCGACGCCCTGATCGTCGAGGCGCTGGCCAATAACAGGACAGTTAAGATCGCCGCCGCCAACATCGAACAGGCTGCGGGCGTGCTCATGCAGACCCGCGCACAGTTGTTTCCGCAGGTCAGCTACAGTGGGAGCGCCACACGCGAACGGCTGACCCAGCTCAGCGCAACCCCCGTGCCGTCCTCTATCCCAAACCCGCAGTCGGCTTACCAGTTGTTCGCTGGCGCAACCTGGGAGATCGATCTCTGGGGCCGCATCCAGCGGCTGACCGAGGCCGCCCGGGCGAGTCTGTTTGCCACCGTTGAAGCACGGCGCGGCGTTATCCTTTCCCTGGTCGCATCAGTTGCGGCCGGTTACCTTCAACTCGTCACCCTGGACGATCAGCTCGAGATCGCTAACCGGACTCTTGCCGTCTACGGGGAAACCGTCAAGCAGTTCGAGTTGAAGTTCAAATACGGCCAGGTCTCCGCCATGAACGTCGAGCAGGCGAAGTCCCAGTACGAAACGGCGGCGGCGGCGATCCCGCCGATCAAGTCCCAGATCGTGCAGACCGAGAACGCCATATGCATCCTTCTCGCCCGCAACCCCGGCCATATCGAGCGCGGCAGGCCGCTGTCCCAACTTGCGCTGCCCGACGTGCCGGCCGGTCTTCCATCGCAGTTGCTCGAACGAAGGCCCGACATCGCCCAGGCGGAACAGAACCTGGTTGCCGCAAACGCCCAGATCGGCGCAGCCAGGGCGCTCTATTTCCCCACAATTTCGCTTACCGGCGCCTTCGGCACCGCCAGTTCCGACCTGTCAAACCTTTTCAAAGGGCCTGCGCGGATGTGGAGTTATGCCGGGTCTTTTACAGGGCCGATTTTCACCGCAGGATTGATTGCAGGCCAGGTAAAGCAGGCCGAAGCCCAACAGAAGGCCGCCCTCCTGTCCTACGAGAATGCCATTCAGAGCGCCTTCGGTGACGTGGAAAATGCGCTCTCGTCCTACAAACAATTTTTCGACCAGCTCCAGGACCAGGAACGGCTCGTCAGGGCGCTGAGGGAATACGCCCGCCTGGCCCGGATGCAGTACGACGGCGGATACACGCAGTATCTCACGGTACTCTACGCGGAAACCCAGCTCTTCCCCGCCGAGCTCAACTACGCGCAGATCCACGGCTCGGCGTTGAGCTCAATCGTCACCATCTACCAGGCCATGGGAGGGGGATGGGTGAACGAGGCCGACAAGCTCACCGAGGCGCATGCGCCGCCCGGCAGCTAAGCCATGTCCGGTGGTGGCGAATGCAGTCTTTGGATCGTGCGCGCAAAATTCCGCAAATAAAATAACTCCAGGCTCTGCCAGGTGTGGGGAGTTATGTAGGGTGGGCATGGTATTTTCATGCCCACCAAGCGCATCCGGCTACCGAGTACCTGCAGACGAGAAAGGGCAGCTTCTGTCTGCTGTGAACCCGCCCTGCAGGGGATTTTGAGTTTCTTGCCCTGAAAGGGCTGCATAGGGTAGCCCAGGGTATTTGAGAACCGCGTCACCCTGGGGAGAACAGGGCCACAAATTAGTTGTAATACCCTGAAAGGGTTACATAAAAATAATATTAAATCAAAGCACGCTTTAAACATCAAAGGGCCGGCTGTGCAACCCCCACAGGGTAAGAACTGGTTCTTGTTGGCGTCACAACCCCAGGGTGGCGCTCCTCTGACCCTGGGCTATTATATGCAGCCCCTCGGGGCAAAAATCCGAACCACAGGTATTCATTTGCCGGAAGACCCGAAAAACTGTGCCCGCCCTACATGGCTATCGGGTATGGTGCTCATGGTAAGAAAGTGTATTTGGGCAACAGCCCCGGAAATATTCCCCCGCTCCTTCTGGCTTCGCCGCCCTTACAGAAGCCCGTGCAGTCTCTGCAGGACGTCTTCGTACTCGGAACCCCGAAAGCAAAAGCGCAATTCACGGAACGGCTCCCGCAATGCTTTGACCTGGCTCGCCACGTTGGCGCCGTCCTTTACCGCTTCTTTTATCAGGACCGCCAGTTCCCCGAAGTCCTTTTCCTCCATTCCGAAACGGGTCATTTCGGATACCCCGAGCCGAATCGCCCCCGAAGCCGTGAATCCTTCTTCATCGGGTGCAGCCTGGAAATTGCCTATGATGTTGTTGTCTTCCAGCCGGCGCGCAATTTGCGGCCCCTTGCCGTAGCCGACGCGCACGATCACCTGGTGAGTTTCGGTGTAGTCGATATCCGGATCGCCGGCCACGTCCAGACCGCACTCCTTGAGGGCGCGGGCGAATGCTTTTGCGTTGGCGATGACTTTGGGCTGGTATTCGTCCTTGAACTGATTCATCTCATAAGCAGCCATTAGGAGCCCCAGCATCGTGCCCAGATGGTGGTTCGACACACTCCCGGGGAAAGCCCGCCGGCGGATGGCCTCCCAGAGCTCGTAGCGCTCTTCGTGTTCCTGGAATCGGCTCCCCACCACACCCCGCTGGGTGCCGAAGTAGGTCTTGTGCGTCGAACCGGTCACCAGGTCGGCCCCTTCGGCAAAGGGCTGCTGGAAATGAGGTCCTATGAGCCCCAATACGTGGGCCATATCGTACATCACGATCGCGTCGCCGTGCGTTGTATCGAGATGTTGGCGGATTTCGGCCACCGGTTCCTTGTGAAGGACCATGCTCTTTCCGAAAATGATCAGCTCCGGGCGGCAGGCATCGATCAATTCGAGGGTGGCGGGCACGTCGATCTTGTAGGGGTTGTTTTCGAGCACCGGAAAATTCACCACGGCCGGGCGCTCCGTGTGGAAATCGCGCGCAACGAAATCTCGCAGGGCGCCCATGGGCTGAGCGCTGAGATGGCCTCCTTTGGCGATGTGGTTGTTCATCACCTGGCGGATGCGCCGCGGCTCCCGGCGCCGGTCAGTACGGTTGATGTAGTCCACCATCGCGCTGTATAGCGTCGCATTGGCCATCTGCCCGCTGAGCAGCCGCAGTTCGACGTCGTTGCAGCCGAGAAATTGCCGCATTTCTTCTTCCAGCAGCCACTCCACCTGTGCGATGAAGTCGGTCCCCTGGTAGTAGAAGATGTCCGCATCGTAGAAAGCCTTTACCTCCTTGTGCTCGGCATACCGGAAGGACGGGTCCATCACGGAGAGCAGCCGCACCATCGGGGATGCCGTCATCTCCGAGGGGATCAGATTGATGCACTCGTGCTGGCGCCATTGCGTGTTTTGCACGGCCTTTTCCAGCAGGAGGCCGGCTTTGGCGTTCACCCCTCCCTCGGGCGGCATCTTCTCCGGGAGTTCGTGATTATACACGATGGGCCGTGCATACAGGGGCGCCTCGGACCTGAGATGGTACGGCACCACCACGCCGTCCACAAGCTTTCCCCGGATGTCGATGGTGAGGCGGTCGTCTTCGACGATGTCGCTGTCGATATATGCCAGGCAGATGGAGCGCAGTTGATGCTCGTCGGTCTGTTCGGAGATGAGCCCTTTGTCCTCGAAGATCCAGTAAGGGACCATGGTGCCGCTCGTGACCCAGCCCACGTGTCTGCCGTCTTTGAGGACCCTGGCCCCCGCACGGGCGATGCCCCGCCCCGCCACGGCAACCGGTTGGACCAGGCGCGGCAGGTCGCCTATGGAGGAGTAGTCGCGGGTGATGATTTTCGAGAGGGCGGCAAACTGTTTTGCCAGGGCTGTCCGGCCGGCGAACTCGGCCTTGAGCGGCGAAAAACTCACCCCGAACCTTGCCAGGGAAAGGGCGAAAATGGGGATTTCCTTCCCCTCCTGGTCTTGCCCCAGCTCATGTCCGTAAAGCGGCAGGGAGGATTCGAGGCGCAGCGTGTCGCGCGCCGCAAGTCCGATGGGCGCGGCCCCCTTCGACACGAGGAGGTCCCAGAGCATCGGGCCTTTGTCGCGGTCCACGAAAAGTTCGAAACAGAGCGGCTCGCCGGTATAACCGGTACGCCCGGCCATCACGCGGCTCCCGGCAATCTCCACGATACCCACTGCATTCTTGAACGGTTCGGGCAGCTTACCGGCCTGGACGGCCTCAGCCATTATCCTGCGGGACAGGGGCCCCTGCAGCGCGAACATGGCGATTTCTTTGGTGCGATCGATCAGCTCAACGTCTTCGAACGCTCGCAGATGCGACTGCAGGTGTGCCCAGTCCTTCATCCGGTTGGAGGCATTGACCACCAGGAGATACTCACTCTCAAAGAACCGATAGAGATAGGCGTCGTCCACGGCCCCTCCGGTTTCATTGGGGATGAGCGTGTACTGCGCCCCGGCGGGTCTCAGGTCGAGGGCTTCGGCGTTGTTTGTCAGCACATGCTGGAGGAAAGGGAGTGCGTTTACTCCGCGGATGATGAACCGGCCCATGTGGGAGACGTCAAAAATCCCTGCGCTCTTGCGCGTGGCCAGGTGCTCTTTCACGACTCCGGAAGGATATTGCAGCGGCATATCCCAACCGCCGAATTCGACAATCTGTGCTCCGAGGGCCTTATGCGTGTCATAAAGAACGGTTCTTTCGGGCTGATCCATCTGTACATCCCCTTTCTGTCACGGGTCATTGCCGGAATGCGCGGGCACAACCGCCGGGATTCTCTACCCTGCGTAAAGCCGCCGGCTTTCTCTACCCTGCATAAAGCCGCCGGAATCCCCGGGAGGTTTGATAAATCAAAGGATATCGTCCCTGACCCACGCCGCTTTGCGGCTCGCTTTCGGTTTTCCGGAGCGCTCCGGACCCTGGTTTTGCTCGTCACCTTTACAAAAGCTTGATCCATTGTAATACTATGCATACTTGAACTATTCTGCGAAAGGTTCAGATTGAATAATCTCACCAAATGGGTGGCGCGGACAACTCTCATTGTCCGTGCCGGCTTATGTCGTTCTGTACAGGGACTCGGCGTAGAGCCAAAATCGCGCGCCAAAAACAAAAAAATGCCGGACAGTAATAGGGAGGGCTGAGTGGCCGCAAAGGTAGCTGTCATAGGCGCGGGGCCGGGGGGATATGTGGCGGCTGTACGCGCCGCCCAACTGGGCGCCGAAGTCACCGTCATCGAGCAGGACAAAGTCGGGGGTACCTGTCTGAACCGGGGTTGCATCCCTTCCAAAATCATGATCACAACGGCAGAGCTGTTGGAAAAATTCCATCAGGCAGGGGAATTCGGCCTGAGGTTGGAGGGAAAAGTCTTCCCCGACATGCAGCGGCTGATGGCGCGAAAAGAGAAGGTGATCCAGGATCAGGCCAAGGGCATCCTGCAGCTTTTGGATCACCACAAAATTCGCTATCTGCGCGGCAAAGGAATCATTGAAAAACAGGGACTGGCCGTCGCGCAACTGGAAGACGGCAATAATCTGGAAGTCCCCTGGGACAGCCTGATCCTGGCGCCGGGGACGCAGCTCTTCGACTTTCCCGCCTTCCCGCGTGACGGAGAACAGGTCCTTTCCAGTGACGATGCCCTGTGTCTCCAGGAAGTCCCCGAGTCCATCATGATCCTGGGGGGCGGCGTCATCGGGTGTGAATTCGCCTTCCTCCTTTCCGCCCTCGGTTCCCGGGTGAGCGTGGTGGAGGCGTTGGACCGCATGCTTCCCCTCCCTTCGGTCGATGCAGACTGTTCCAAAGTCATTCAACGGGAAATGAAGAAGCGCAAAATCCAGTTCATGGTGAAACGAACGGCCCAAAGCTTGGAGCGCAGCGGCGGCAAACTCCGCGTGACAATCGGACCGTCCCCGTTCATACCGGACCTTGGCGAAAGGGAAAAGCAACCCCTGGTCGTGGAAGTGGACAAAGTGCTGGTGTGCATCGGGCGCCGGCCGTGCACCCAAAACATGGGCCTCGAATCTATCGGGGTAACTCTTGACCCCCGGGGGTGGATCGTTGCCGATGAACGGATGCAAACCGGCGTTCCCGGAGTTTACGCCGTGGGCGACGTGCTCGGGCCGTCGAAGGTAATGCTCGCGCATGTGGCTTCCATGGAAGGCGCGGTTGCCGCTGAGAATGCTGCCGGAAGCGGCCGCTCCATGGATTACGGCATCGTGCCCGGGGCGATTTTTACCATGCCTGAAGTGGCCAACGTTGGTCTGACGGAAGCACGGGCCAGAGAACAGGGTTTCCCTGTTCGATCCGATACGGTCCTGTTCCGCACCGTGGGAAAAGCCCAGGTGACAGGGGAAATAGCAGGCGAGGCCAAGATCGTCTCCGATGCCGGAACGGGCAGAATCCTGGGGGTCCACATGGTTGGGGCCCGTGCCGCCGACCTGATCGCAGAAGGAACGCTCGCCTTGAAAATGCAATGCACGGTGAAGGACCTGGCCGAAACCATCCATGCACATCCGACACTGGCGGAAGTGATGCAGGAGGCATCTTTCAAAGCAATGGACATGTCTTAGCACGGGTGATCCGGCATAGTCCGGGAATCGACCGGTCACCGTGGTGGACGACGCCCTGCAGGATCGCGCCGCGCGCCGTCCCGCCCGCAGGATAACTCGACACGGAGGAGAAACCATGAAGGAAATCAGTGAATTGAGTTTTCCGGACGATATGCGCTACACCGAGGACCACGAATGGGTAAAAAAGATTGACGATGGAAAGGTGCGGGTGGGCATCACCGACTACGCCCAGGATCAGCTCGGAGACATCGTGTTCGTGGAGATGCCCGAGGTGGGGGCGACGTTTCTAAAGGGGGCCGAATTCGGGACCCTGGAGTCCGTCAAAGCGGTAGCCCCGGCCTACATCCCCGTGGGCGGCGAAGTCACAGCCGTGAACACCGGCCTCGAAGACTCGCCTCAACTGGTCAATCAGGCCCCCTACGCCGGCGGGTGGATTATCGACGTTGCGCCCTCGGACCTGTCGGAACTCGATCGGCTCATGGACAAGGATGCCTACGTCGAAATGCTGAAGGAGATAAGCTCATGAGATACTTGCCGCATACCGGTGAAGATATCGCCGAGATGCTCCAGGTGGTCGGGGCCGCCAGCCTCGACGACCTGTTCTCGACTATTCCCGAGGATTGCCGGCGCAAGACCGGTCTCAATCTGCCGGAGTCCCTGACCGAGTGGGAACTCAACGACCTGATGGCCTCCGTTGCTGGCGCCATGGCCGTGTCCCCTGAATATAAAGTGTTCCTGGGCGCGGGCAGCTACGAACACCACATCCCGGCATCGGTGTCCTATCTACTCGGCCGTTCTGAATTTTCCACCGCCTATACGCCGTATCAGGCGGAAATCAGTCAGGGAACATTGCAGGCGATCTTCGAATACCAGAGCCTCGTCGCAGCGCTGTTAGGCATGGATGTCGCCAATGCCTCGATGTACGACGGGGCTTCCGCGCTGGCGGAGGCCCTCCTGATGGCGATTCGGGCCACCCGGCTGAAAAAAGTCGCCGTCTCGAGCCTGATCCATCCCCTCTACCGGCGTGCCGTAAGTACCTATCTGGCGCCGTCCGGCTATGAGATCGTGGAGTTGCCCCGGCTCAACGACGGCAGGACCGATCTCCGGGGGCTGGAAAAAATGGATGACCTGGCCGCCGTTGCCGTTCAGTCACCCAACTTTTTCGGAATCATCGAGGACCTGGCCGCTGTGGGAAATCTCACCCGCGGCGCCGGGACCCTCTTCGTTGCTTCCTTTACGGAACCCCTCGCCTACGGACTTCTCAAGAGCCCCGGCAGCCAGGGGGCCGATATTGCCTGCGGCGAAGGTCAGAGCTTTGGAATTCCCCAAAGTTTCGGCGGTCCCGGCGTGGGGATGTTTTCCTGCCGCAAGGAATACGTCCGCAGCATGCCCGGCCGTCTGGTCGGAAAAACGCTGGACAGAAACGGAAAGCCGGGCTTCGTGCTGACCCTTGCCACCCGGGAGCAGCATATCCGGCGTGAAAGAGCGACTTCCAACATCTGCACCAACAGCGGGCTCTGCGCCACAACGGCCGCCATGTATATGGCTTCGCTGGGAGGTACGGGGCTGCGGGAACTGGCTCAGCTCAATCACGACAAAAGCGAGTACCTCAAACGGGCGCTGGCCGGGGCGGGCTTCAAGGTCCCCTTCTCAGCCCCCACTTTCAATGAATTCGTGGTGGAATTCCCATCCGGTTTCGATGCGATCTACCGGCGGCTGCTGGACGAAAAGATCGTGGCAGGCCTGCCCCTGGCTCCCTACTACCCGGAACTGGCCGGCCGGTATTTGCTCTGTGTGACGGAAACCAAGGGCAAAAACGATCTGGATGCCCTGGTGCAACGGTTGATCGGCTGACCCGTTCCGGCTCGGCCGGACAATGAGAGAGGGTGAAGCATGAAAGAATCGGCAGGCACGACCGGCTTGATATTGAACGAACCTGTGCTTTTTGAAAAAGGGAGAAAGGGAAGATGCGGTATTTCCCTGCCCCGGCGCGATGTTGCATTTTTCCCTCTGGATGAAACTCTGGCGGGGCCGGGTCCGAACTTTCCCGATCTGAGCGAGGTGGACGTGGTGCGTCACTACACGCGGCTCTCTTCGTGGAATTTCGGCGTGGACACCGGAATGTACCCGCTGGGTTCATGCACCATGAAGTATAACCCCAAGACCAATGAGAAGCAGGCGGCCCTGCCGGGATTTGCCGGGGCCCACCCCCTGCTTCCCGTCGCTTTGTCCCAGGGGGTGCTCAAAATAATGTATGAACTCGAACGTCTTCTGGCTGAAATCACCGGCATGGATGCCGTTACCCTTCAGCCCGCGGCCGGAGCGCATGGCGAGCTTACCGGCATGCTCGTTTTCCACGCATACCACAAAAGCAAAGGCTCGCGCCGCTCCAAAATCATCGTCCCGGACACCGCGCACGGCACCAACCCCGCCAGCGCCGCCCTGTGCGGCTACAGTCCCGTCAATGTGAAGTCCAATGAACGCGGGGTCCTCTCCGCCGAAACCATCGCCGAGGTCATGGACGAACAGACGGCCGGGATCATGGTCACCAACCCCAATACACTCGGCTTCTTCGAGGAAAATATCAGGAAAATCGCCGAAATCGTCCACGCCAAAGACGGGCTGGTCTACGCCGACGGGGCCAACATGAACGCCCTCATGGGCATTGTGAGTAGCGGGGACATCGGAGTGGACGTTTTGCACCTGAACCTCCACAAGACTTTTTCGACGCCCCATGGCGGCGGCGGACCGGGCGCCGGTCCCGTTTGTGTCGCAAAACACCTGGAACCGTTTCTCCCCGTCCCGCGCGTGCTCAAAAAAGGCGAAAAATATTTCCTTTCCGAAGATTTTCCGCAATCCATCGGCAAGCTGCACGCCTTTTACGGCAATGTGGGGATCATGATTCGGGCCTACAGCTATATCATGAGTCTCGGGGCCGAACTGAAAAAGGTCAGCCAACTGGCCGTACTGAACGCCAATTACATCAAGGAGAGGCTCAAGGGCATCCTGCACCTCCCCTACGACAGACCCTGCATGCACGAATGCGTCTTTTCCGACAAAAACCAGGCGGCGCAGAAGGTGACCACCCTGGATATGGTCAAACGGCTCATGGATTACGGCTTCCACCCGCCTACGATCTATTTCCCGCTGGTGGTCCACGGTGCTATCATGATCGAACCGACGGAGACCGAGTCGAAAGAGGAAATCGATCTTTTCATCCAGGCGTTCAAGGATGTCGTCAAAGAAGCGGGTGACGATCCGGAAAAGCTTTATGGAGCGCCCTGGCGGCCCAAAGTGACAAGGCTCGATGAAACGGAAGCCGCGCGCCACCCGTGCCTGACATATTGATCCGGCTGGGGGCCGGGAACAATGCCGTTAATAAAAGAAAATTGCCGGGTCTTGGGGTGTCATTTCATGGACCTCTGTCAAGATCCAGGGACGGCTCCCTTCGTGGGCTTCGTTCTCTTCGTGTGCTGCCGCGCATCAGTCGGGAGCGCGCTAAAGTATTATCCGGATTAGTTTTCCTGGTACCGTTATCAGGAGTTTCGTTTATTTTCGGTTCATCCGGCAAACGCGTACCTGGACAATTTGCCGGCGATGAAAGGGATTGCAAAGCGTCATTCCCGCGAAGCATGCCCTCGAAGTGTTTAGTCGGGGGGCGGGAATCCAGAAAGAGCGGTTCAGCGTGGCAAAACAGTTCTTTGTCTACATCATGGCAAGCAGACGAAACGGCACACTGTATATCGGCGTAACATCGAATCTGGTGCAAAGAGTGTGGAATCACAAACAGGGTCTGGCTGAAGGATTCACCAGCAAATATAGCGTTAAAATGCTTGTCTATTTTGAGCCGCACGAAACGGCCGAGTCTGCGATTACAAGGGAAAAGCGTCATTCCCGCGAAGGCGGGAATCCAGAAGTGGGAACGGGCCTGGAAGATGAGATTAATAGAGGAGAGCAATCCTGAGTGGAGAGATC
>Ga0326727_10011283_pt1 | contig 20885 bp, 17 predicted proteins | sample MB2enrmetagenome_FD_207643 | JGI IMG/M metagenome (GOLD analysis project Ga0326727, IMG submission 207643) | Lab enriched peat soil microbial communities from McLean, Ithaca, NY, United States - MB29MY | ecosystem: Environmental > Terrestrial > Soil > Wetlands > Peat | place: USA: New York...
GGTCATCGACCTGATCCAGCCCTTCTTGAAGGGCGGCAAGATCGGCCTCTTCGGCGGCGCCGGCGTGGGCAAGACCGTCGTCATCATGGAGCTCATCAACAACGTGGCCAAGAACCACGGCGGCTATTCGGTCTTTGGCGGAGTGGGCGAGCGCACCCGCGAGGGCAACGACCTGTGGCTGGAGATGACCCAGTCCGGCGTCATCAAGCCCGGCGACTGGGCCAACTCGAAGTGCGCGCTGGTTTACGGGCAGATGACCGAGCCGCCCGGAGCGCGCCTGCGCGTGGCCCTGAGCGCGCTCACCGTGGCCGAGTACTTCCGCGACGTCGAGGGCTCCGACACGCTGCTCTTCATCGACAACATCTTCCGCTTCACGCAGGCCGGCTCGGAGGTTTCGACGCTGCTGGGCCGCATGCCCTCGGCCGTCGGCTACCAGCCGAACCTCGCCACCGAAATGGGCGAGTTGCAGGAGCGCATCACCTCGACCAAGAAGGGCTCGGTCACCTCGGTGCAGGCCATTTACGTGCCTGCCGACGACTTGACCGATCCGGCTCCGGCGACCACCTTTGCTCACCTCGACGCGACCACGGTGCTCAACCGCGCGCTGACCGAGATCGGCATCTACCCGGCCGTCGACCCGCTGGCCTCGACCTCGCGCATTCTCGATCCGCGCATCGTCGGCCGGGAGCACTACGACGTCGCCCAGGCGGTGAAGCAGACGCTGCAGACCTACAAGGACCTGCAGGACATCATCGCCATCCTCGGCATCGACGAGCTCTCGGAAGAGCAGAAGCTCACCGTCTCCCGCGCCCGCAAGGTTCAGCGCTTCCTCTCGCAGCCCTTCCACGTCGCCGAGCAGTTCACCGGCTTCGCTGGCAAGTATGTGAAGGTGGAAGACACGGTGCGCAGCTTCCGCGAGATCATCGAGGGCAAGCACGACGCCATCCCCGAGCAGGCCTTCTACATGAAGGGCTCGATCGAAGAGGTGCTGGAAGCCGCCGAGCAGATGGCGGCGAAGGCATAGCAGAATACTCGACAGGTGGCCCATATCTGCCATCTTTCGGCAGATGTGGGCTTGCAGTCAGCTTCGTCGAAGGAAGAATTCATGGCAGAGACTTTCGAACTCGAAATCGTGACGCCGGAGCGGCTGGTGATGAAGGGTCGCGCCGAATCGGTGCAGATTCCCGGCCGCGGCGGCTATCTCGGAATCCTTCCCGGCCACGCGCCGCTGATCACCGAACTGGCCGTCGGCGAGATCTCCTACGCCGCCGAAGGCGCTTCCACGCACATCTCGGTGGCATGGGGATTTGCCGAGGTGCTTCCCGATAAGGTGACCATCCTCGCGGAAACCGCCGAGCGCGCCGAGGATATCGACGTGGCGCGCGCCGAAGCGGCCCGCGACCGCGCACAGCAGGCCTTGAAGGCCGCCGATAACCAGGAGGCCTACGAAGAGGCCGCCGCCGCGCTCAGCCGCGCCGAAACCCGCCTCTCGGTGGCCAAACAGCAGTAGATTCTTCGTATCTGTCGGCGCGCCGTGAGTTCAGCGGCGCGCTAATTTTTTTCCGGATAGAAAATCTGCTGGATCTTCTGCCGTAGGATCGAGCCGCCGAAGGCTCCGGCGCAGCCGGGCAGCGCAACAAGAAACGATCCTGCGACGCTGGCACGGGTGAAGTGCGCGTTCGGCATCAGGTGGGTGGCAATCAGGATCGCCAGCGGCACCGGCGCGCCGACCAGCAGCACCCATCGCCACGGCCGCGCCGGACGCAGCAATCCCAGCATCATCGTACAGACGGTGACGGCCAGCGCCGAAAGCAGCGGGTCGGGCTCGTCCATCGATTCAACGAGAACGTGCAGCACGCCGCAGCCGATGCCGAGCAGAAGAGCAAAGAGCGCAAAGAGCGCGGCAAAGCGCTCGGGACGAGGTGGGGTAAGAATCGGGTCGCTCATTTCGTTGGCGATTGTAACCTACGGCGAGGACGAAGCAGATTCGAAAGAGCCGATTGCCTCACGCCGCCATCGCGCAGCCGCGTGAGGCAATCGCAGTGCGATCGTTACTCGTACTTATAGAATCCGCGGCCCGACTTCTTGCCCAGCCAGCCGGCCTCTACCATGCGGATCAGCAGCGGGCAGGGACGATACTTGTCTTCGCCGAGCTGCGAGTGCAGCACGTGCATGATGTCCAGGCAGACATCCAGCCCGACGAAGTCTGCCAGCGTCAGCGGGCCCATCGGATGCGCCATGCCGAGCTTGAAGCACTCGTCAATCGCCTCCGGCGTGGCCACGCCCTCCATCACGGCAAACATCGCCTCATTCAGCATCGGCACCAGAACACGGTTGGCGGCAAAGCCCGGAGCGTCGTTGACCAGCACGGGAGTTTTGCCCAGCTTCTCGGCGGTGGCTTTCACCGCCTCGTAGGTCGCATCGCTCGTGGCCAGTCCGCGAATCACCTCCACCAGCTTCATCATCGGTACGGGATTGAAGAAGTGCATGCCGATCACTCGATCCGGCCGCTTGGTCTGGCCTGCCAGCCTGGTGATCGAAATCGACGAGGTGTTGGAGGCGAGGATGGTCTCGGCGGGGCAGATCTGGTCGAGCGCCTGGAAGAGCTGCTGCTTGATCTCGAAGCGCTCGCTCGCCGCTTCGACGACGAGCTGACAGCTGGCAAGTTCGTCGCGTGAAAGAGTGGGATGAATGCGGGCCAGTGCGGCGTCGCGCTCTGCCGCCGTGATCTTTGACTTTTCCACCTCGCGAGCCAGATTCTTCGTGATGGTGGCCATTCCGCGATCGAGGAAGCGCTGCTCCACCTCGACGAGAATCACCTTGAGTCCACTGCGAGCGCTGACGTGCGCGATTCCGTTGCCCATCGTTCCGGCGCCGACGACGCCAATGGTCTGGATATTCATTACAGTATTTCCCTCCTCGCTTCGCCGAGACACGGCGGAATGAACGAATGAGTGTACCAAAGGCAGCGAAAAATCTCAGTGGGATTTACTGTTTTACTTGTGCTGTTTCCTGGCCGAAGCCTTTCGCGCCGCATTGGCTGCGGGCGCGGCCTGCTGCTGTGCCGCGTATTGATAGGCGGTGGCTGCGATCTCGCTCAGCGTCCGTCCTACCGTGCCGACCTCGTCCATGTTATGCAGCGGCACAAGATTGACGAAGGCAGCGAAGAGCAGCCGGTGTCCGTTGGCGGCGTCGATGTAGCCGGCCAATCCCTTGCCCAGCAGCATCACTCCGCCATTCAGGTTATTCGCCACCGCGTAGGAGCCGGTCTTGGCGTGGACGTGTCCGGCGGCGGGCGAATCCCGCATCACCTCGGTGAGCGTGCCATCGCGGCCCAGCACGGGCAGTGAATCGAAGAAGGTCTTGCCATAGGGCTGGCGCGAGAGGAACTCCAGGTAGCGCACCATGAACTCCGGCGAAAACGCCGAGCCCACGCCGCCCTCGCCATCCAGTTGCGAGACCGCCTCCGGATCCAATCCCGCGCCGGCGAGGAAGCGGCGCTCCAAGGCCAATCCCCTCTGCCCGGCGTCGGCCGATCCGTGGCCCAGCAGCGAGCCGAGCAGATACGGAGTCGTTGCCGCATGCAGATTCTGGCTCACCTTCAGCGTCAGCCGCACCTCCTCACGGAATGGCGGAGAGTCGTGCTCGACCAGCAGCGCTCTGGCCGCCGAAGGCGCATTTCTGGCCGCGGCCGCAGCGGAGGCGGCCGACGGCTCTCCTGAGGGCGCAGCCATCGCCGGAGCCGTGTTGGCGGCGAGCTGCACAGGAGCTGGCTCCTCGACGGCAACATGCGCCCAGCGCAGTGCTTCGCGGAAGCCCATGGTGGCAAAGAGCACGGGGTCCTTTACTTTGTAGACGGCGAGAATCTTCTGCTTTCCGGCCGGCACAACGCCCTCGATGGTCGCGATGTGCGAGCCGTCGGGCGCGGCAGTGTCGGAGGTGAACTGCAGCGATGGCTCGGCGTCGATCCTGCCGGTTCGCACTCGGTTGATCACCCTCAGGTAGCCAACATCGGGAGAGAGCTTGATCGTCGCCGTCTCGCCGGGCAGTTCGCCTGAGATCGCCGTGACATCGATGACGTTATCGTTCAGCATCACCGGCGAGATCGTCGTATGCGTCGCAGGCTCCAGTTGATCGGAGGGGAAGATCGAGGCATCGACAATCACGCGGCCATGCACGCGCGCCACGCCATTCATCAACACGCCGGAGGCCAGCTCCTTGAAGACGCGCAGCGGCTCGCCATAGACCGGCGAGGCTACGCTCACGCCGGCGTAGGAGTGATCGCTGGAGGTGTAGTCCAGCGTGTCGTCGAGCTTCACCCGCCCGGAGAGATTCGGGTCGCCTCCGGCCACCAGCACCAGGTCGCCATCGAGCGTGCCATCGGCGTTGAGCGTGCCGGTGTGGTAGACGCGAGTGTGGAAGCGATAATCTTCGCCGAAGAGAGCCAGGGCCGTCCCCTCGGTGATCAGCTTGGTCGTCGAGCCGGAGGTAAAGAGCTTTTCTTCGTTGATCGCCGTCAGCATCCTGTGTTCGGTCAGGTCGAAGACCTCGACTCCAACCATGGAGTGACGGAAGATCGGCCGTGAGACGATCTGCTGAATTCGCTCGGAGAGTGTGGGCGTCTTCGAAGAGGCGGTCGGTGCAGGCGCGGCAGAGCTCTTCCGGACAGCCTTTTGCGCGGCCGCCGGAGCGGTGGCAATCGAGACGGCCACGATCAGAGCTAAGGCAACCTTCCGCAATTTTCTCTCCACTCAACCACGCGCCGTACAGCTCACTCCATGGGGTTAGATGAGAAAAGCTAACCTCAAGCCACCGCGACCTAGCTGCGTAAGTGACATTCCAAGTTACTGATTTTGCGCTGGTAACGTGAAATATGCAGCTGCAATGTAACCAAAGTTCTTCGTCCAGGAGGCCCGCCCATCGCAGAAAATCCCGTCGCAACGATCCAGACCTTAGGGCATGTGACGTTCGCCCCTGTCCTTACGGCGCTGATATGGTAGCAGAGTTTGATCGTTCCACCGGCGGGAAAGCGAGGAGGCGAGCATTTCAGCTCTCTGAGGCAAACAGTGCGGCCGCCTCGTGAGGCGGCCGCAAGAAGTGCGCGAATCTTAAGTGTGGGCTAGATCTCGCTGCTCTGCTCCTCCAGTTCGCCGCGTTCCAGCTTCTCCTGGCAGCCGATGCAGGTGCAGGCCCAGGGAACGGCCTCCAGGCGGCGCTCGTTGATCGGTTCGCCGCACACCTCACAGTCGCCATAGATGCCCTCTGAGATGCTCGACAGCGCCCGCTCCACCATCTGCAGGAACTGGCGGTCATTGCTGCTGCGCGCGAAGAGAAACTCCTTCTGATAGGAGCTCGAAGCCCGGTCGGCGATATCCTGCGCAGTGTCGGTGTCCTGCGCCTCGCGGCCGTCTTCCTCGGTGCGAAAGACACTCCGACGAAGCTGCTGCCGCCGGTTTTCAAGAAGGGTTCGGAAGTGTTCCAGTCTGTGTTTGTCCATGATGAGCTCCGCAGTCAGTTCTCAATCCGCTGGCGCTTCAGACCGGACATCATAAGCGCAGGTGTCGCGGCGGTCAATCACTTGAGGCGGTATTTTCGCAAAAACCGATCTGGTGGCACCGAGGTGTCACCAGATCGGCATTCGATCGCGCTCTGGCAGCATCAAAAAAGCGACCCGTTTGAGGGTCGCTTCCTGAAAGAGGCAAGGGAGGATGGGAACAATCTCGGGAGGGAGAGTCAGATACCGCTCCCCAGCGTCAGAGCGGTAAAGAGGGGTCGATCTTGCTTGAGAGGAACGTTCATGGAATTTGCGGCCTCTTTGTTAACTTCTGTGATGCACGTTCGGGGCCAGCCGACGCGGAAAAAAGTGAAAAATCGCTAGGCCTTCGCCTCCCACCGGAATTCAATCACTTTGCAGGTTCCTGCATGATTCCTCTTAGGCCTGGGAGCCAGAGCCTTACGCCTCTGCCGGATGGAATCTCTCTTCCACTATTTGGCACAGAACGGCTTCTTGTTGGACCCCTTATCCTGTTCCATTACCTTCAATTTATTGAGCAAAGCCTTGTAGCTGACCTTCAGAATCTTTGCTGCCTGGCGGCGATTCCAGTGGGTTTCGTTCAGCGCTCGCTCGATCGCGCCGCGCTCGGCAAGATGGGCGGCGCGGCGGCCGATCTCCAGCAGGGAGAGCGACTCCTCGTGGCTGGGCTCGGCTTCGGTCACTACCGCTGTCCGTTTTCCATTTTCCGATCCCGTAACGGGATCCCAGGATGAACCCGGGTTCCCGTTTGCGGAGACTATCGGCTTGTGCGTGGCCAGCTCCCGGATCACCTGCGATTCGTTGCCGACGATCACGTAACGCTTCACCAGGTTTTCCAGCTCGCGGATATTTCCCGGCCAGTGGTACTCGATCATCCTGTGGATGGCATATTCGCTGAAGGCGGCGGGCTGCTTGCCGTAATATTCGCTGTACTTGCGCAGAAAGAAGTCGAGGAAGACGGGGATCTCCTCCTGGCGCTCGCGCAGCGGCGGAATGTGGATGGTGATCACGTTCAGCCGGTAGAAGAGATCCTCGCGAAACATTCCCTCTTCCACCGCGCGCTCCAGTTGCTCGTTGGTCGCCGCCACAACGCGCACATCGACGGCGATATCGCGCTTGCCGCCCAGACGGGCGAACTCGCCATCCTGCAGCACGTGCAGCAGCTTGGCCTGCAGCGAGGGATGCATCTCGCTGATCTCGTCGAGAAAGATGGTGCCGCCGTGAGCGAGGTCGAACTTGCCCAGCTTCTGGCGATTGGCGCCGGTGAAGGCTCCGGGCTCGTAGCCGAAGAGCTCGCTTTCCAGCAGCTCGTGTGGAATCGCCGCGCAGTTCACCTTGACGAACGGCTTCTCCCGCCGCAGTGAGAGCGAAAAGATCATACGCGCCACGACTTCCTTGCCGGTTCCGCTCTCGCCGCGAATCAGCACGGTGGCGTTGGTTTCGGCCACCTGCTCGATCGTGTTCTTCACATCCTCCATCTTGGGACTGGCGCCGAAGAGCATGGTGAAATCGCTCTGGCGGCGAACCTGGTCGCGAAGCTGGCTGACCTCGGTGCTCAGCCGCTGGCCATCCAGCACCCGGCTGATGCACTGGTCGAGGACGGAGAGATCGATGGGCTTGACGAGAAAGTCGTCGGCTCCCAGCTTGGAGGCGCGGAAGATCAGCTCCGGTGCGCTGTTGGCGGCCACCATGATCACCGACGCCTCGGACTTGATCTGCTTCAGCCGTTCCAGCGTCTCCAGGCCATCGATGCCGCGGGCATCGGCCGTCAGCAGGATCAGGGCGGGATCGAAGACTCGGAACATGCGCACCGCCTCGTCGGCGCTGGATGCCGCGCTGACATCGTAGCCGCGGCGCGTCAGGTGCGAGTTGAGGAAGTGCGACTGCGTGCGGTCGTCTTCGACGATTAGAACCCTGATTCGGGCTGAACCGAGCATCCTTCAATCCTCTTGATCTGTTGTCGTACCGATCCCGATCCCTCCGATGCCGCGCCGGCAGGAGCAGCGACTCCTCCGCCCGGCGGTTGGCTTCAAAGAGCCCCAATAGGTCAGGAGTGTTCAAAAAAGTGGCCGCTGGATGCAAAATAGGGCCAGAAGCTCTCCCACCCAGCAAAAAAGTTGGAAGAGCATAGCACTGTTTGGTACGGAACTTCCACTCCAGAGCGGAATGAGCAGGCCAGCGTCGTGCTGACCTGCTCCGGAGCTTCTCAGTTGTTGTTGAGGGTGCGGACCCTGCCCGGGCTCGGCATGAAGTGATAGGGCGGCCACGGACCGGAAAGTGAGATCTCGACGCCCTTGAACTGGTGCAGGGCGCTGGAGTACCGGTTCTGGTATTTCGCAACTCCATCGGAGTGGATCAGGTGGGCGATATCGAGGACGATGCCCGTGTCCACCCTCTTGCAGGAGACCTCTTCCTGCAATGGATTCAATATCTTGCTGACCTGTACGGTGAGGGCCCGCGCGCGCGACTGGCGCTCGCGGTCGCGGCTGGCCTGCTCCTTGAGCTTGGCCAGGTACTCGGCGCCGGCCTTGTGCGGAAGCACATGCATCAGCTCGGCCATCGCGGCTCCCTCATGCACTGTGACCTTGATGTGCATTTCGCTCTTTCCTCGCAACTTGGCGATGGATTCGGCGAATGTGCGCTTGTTGTTGCGAACCGCCTGCCGCAGCGCCTCGTCGGACTCAAAGACCGTGCCGTACTTGAAGGGCAGCACGGTGGCGACCTTGAAGCACTCGCTGACGGTACGCGCGTGTTCCATGACAGACTGCGGAGCCAGCGCCGGAGCAGCCTCAATTTCACTGACGATGACGACAAACTCGCCGCAGGGAAATCCTCGCACCGGACTTGACTGGATGCCTTTCAGGGATTCGATCAAAAATGGACGACGAACTCTGCCTTGCTGGAAGTTTGATTGTTCGCTGATGCAGTACGCGTACCAAGCCATCTTCGCTCTCCAACAACTCCCGGCGGGATTTGCGCCAGGGTTCAGGGGCCAGCTCTAACTGCAATGTGGGGCGATGCGCTTCTGTTCGAAAACGGGGGGTGAATCGGATCATCCGCAGTTCGGTCTATGTGAAAGAACGGAGCTTCACGTAGTTCCTGCCATCTCTCATGCTAAGGTGAAATGCGGAAATTAGCAAATTAAAGTCACTGGATCGCGGTCGAACGGCGGCTGCGTGGGGAAGCCGAATTCCGGGCCGGGCCGGCAGTACAGCGGAGGGCGGGTCCTTCGTGCCGCCGTGGCGGACCATTGGTGGGCGGCTTCAGGGGGGGGCGGAAGCATCCAAGCTTTCACTTGACGGACGTTCGAGGATTGGATGTCGGTGCAATCGTACCACCCTGAACCCGGGCCGCTAGACCGCTTCGCAGTCCAAGTCTTCTCCGACCTGCAGGAAGAGACGATTGCGCGCCGCGCTCGCGAGGTCAAGGTGCTGCTGCGCATGAGCATGCTGACCGGGCTGGAGATGGAGCTTACCTCCATCCTGAATCTGCTCTGCGATCTCGCCGCTGAGATCGTCCCCTTCCATGGCTGTGCCGTTTACTTCTGGAACCAGGATTCCGAGCTGATGCAACTGCGCGTGAGCCGCGATCTGCCCGAATGCGGCGAGCCCGGTTATGCGCGAGCCAGCGTGCTGAATTACTGGACGGCAAAGCTGGCGCGTCCGCTACTGCTGGCGCGCAACAGCCAGCCGGAGGCCGAGGCGCTGCTGCGCGAGCTGAATGCCGGCAGCGTGCTGGTGGTTCCGCTCTTTGTCCGTCACCAGGTGCTGGGCTCGCTGCACCTCTTCGGCGAGCGCGCAGATAGCTTCTCCATCGAAGACGTGCAACTGCTGTGGATGCTGGCGCTGATCGCCGAGAGCATGCTGGCGCGTGACTCCTCCAACGAGAGCCTGCTGCACTTTGCCTTCAACGACTTTCTCACCGGGCTGAAGACGCGGGGCTACTTCGAGCAGCAACTCGAATTGGAGCTGGCGCGAGCCGAGCGCCGCGGAACTACCCTGGTGCTGCTGATGATCGACATCGATCACTTCAAGAATCTCAACGACCGCTTCGGACACCAGGCCGGAGACATCGTTCTGCGCGACGTGGCCGCCCTGCTGGCGCGCGATCTGCGCGAGATCGACACCGCTGCCCGCTACGGCGGCGAGGAGTTCATCCTGCTGCTGCCGGAGACCGATCTTCCCGGCGCAAGGCTGGTGGCGCAGCGGCTGCGCTATTCGGTGGAGCAGGCAAGGTTCTTCACCGGCGCCGACGGCGGCGAGCCCAAGCACGTGACTATCAGCCTCGGCGTGGCAATCTTTCCCGCCGACGCGCGCCAGAAGCGCGAGCTGATCGAGGCCTCCGATGCAGCGCTCTACGAGGCCAAGGCGCTGGGACGCAATCGCGTGGTGCTCTTCTCCGAGATGGAACGGAGAAAGCAGGCGAGCTGAGAGCCTACTTCCTCACCTTCTTCTTCGCCGGCTTGGCGGCGGCTTTCTTCACTACCGGCTTGCCCTTCGACTCCGGCTTCTTCGCGGCCGGGGCAGGCTTGGCTTGGACGCTCTTTGCTGGGGCGGCCTTGATTGCAGCTTTCACCGGAGTTTTTGCCGGAGCCGGCTTTGCCGTACCTTTCGCCGCAGCCTTTGCCGGAGCGGCGGTTGCCGCGGCCGGCTTTGCGGTTTTGGCCTCCGTGGGCTGGGGTGCACTCTTTGCAGCGGTTGCGCCGGAAGCTGCAGCCGCGTCGTTCTGCGGCTGAGCCTCGACCGCACTGGCGGCGTTGGCGGCGGCAACGGCACGGGCTTTCGGTGCAACGATCGTCGGAATCGGGGCGGCGGAGTCGCCGCCGACGGCTCCGAGCTGGCGCAACAGCACTTGGCGCATGCCATCGATGGGCGCGGGCTTTCCGGTCCAGATCTCGAACTGCCGCGCCGCCTGCTGGACGAACATCTCCACTCCGCTGATGGTGCCGAAGCCTTTGGACTGTGCGAGCTTGATCAGTCGGGTCTCGATGGGGTTGTAGACCGTATCGAAGACCCAGAGGGTGTTGAGTTCGTTCTCCTCGAGCGGCGTGTGCTTGTCTGCGCCCATGCCGACGGGCGTGGCGTTGACGATGAGATCGAAGTTGAGCTTGGGCAGCTCGCTACGCTTGACGGTCTTGGCTCCGGCCAGGCGAGCCAGCGCCTGCGCGTTGGCGGGAGTGCGGTTGAGGATGGAGACCTCAGCGCCGCGAGCTCGCAGTCCGAAGACGGCGGCCCGAGCTGCGCCGCCTGCTCCGAGAACAAGCACCCGCGCGCCCTGCAGCGGGAGGCGGGATTCCAGGGCGGCGACGATGCCATAGACATCGGTGTTGAAGCCGAAGAGACGGCCATCCTTGCCGCGGACGATCGTATTGCATGCGCCGGTGCGCTGCGTAAGCACGTCGCTGTTGTCCAGATGCTCCACCACGGCCTGCTTGTACGGCATGGTGACGGAGACGCCATCGAGCGGCAGATCGGTGAGCGTGGAGAGCAGGTCCTCAATCTTGCGGGCGTGGATGGGCAGATAGACAGCGTTGACGTTCTCGCGGCGGAAGGCCGAGTTCATCACGAAGGGCGACATCGAGTGCGAGACCGGATCGCCGGCGATGCCGTAGACCTTGGTGACCGATTCGATCTGCTCGATGCGATAAAGATCGCGCAGCTCGCGATAGGTGGGCTGGCCGGGAGCGGTCTCGCGTCCCTGTCCGGCGGAGCCGAAGGTGAACGCCGCGCCGGCGCGGATGGCAAGAATGCGGCTGAGCAGGCCCTGCTCGCCCATGCACATGCCGACCATGGGATATTCGCGGCAGTGGCGCTCGAGGAAGCGCGTCATCACTACGTTGTCATGCAGGCAACTGGCGGTGCTGACCACCTTGTAGAAATCGGCATTGAAGGCGCGCATGCGCTCGAAGTTCTCTTCGAGCTTGCTGGTTCCCTTGTAATCGTGGCTGGAGAGGACGACGGCGGCGCGGGAGCGCAGCTCCTCCCAGTCGGCGCCGGTCATGGCCTCGGCACTCTCGATCTCGACGTCGATGGCGGGGCATCCGGCCTCGGTGGCCTTGCGCAAGACGCCGAGCTCGGCGTCGACGGTGCCATGGAAGTTGCCTCCGGCCTCGGCGCGACGGCAGGTGGCGATCAGGATCGCGTCGGGACGCTTTTCCGTCAGGCGGTGCAGCATGGGCACGGCGGCAGCAGGGTTCTTCAGGTAATCGAGCCGAAGTTCGATCAGGGAGTGCTCGTGCAGGACGGATTCCGCGCGCTCCACCAGCTCGGCGGGGTCGCCGGCGGCGAGGGTGACGCAGATGCGCGGGATACGAAGTCGCAGCGAGCGTGCAGTGTAATTGATCGGCGCAACAGTCATTTCTGGGCAAATGGTAATGATGCATCGGGCATGTTGCAATGCCTGAATGCATTTTATTTATAGAAAATACGGGGAGGACATAGGTTCCCAGTCAGTCAACTGCTTGGACTATAGTGACTTGACCGCAAGATTCCGCTTTGTTAGTTTTCCGGTTGCTACTCCTTGGCAAAGTGGTCGGGCCGCTAAACGGCTGAGACGGGAGCACCTGTGATGAAACACCTGATGATGGCAATCGCCCTGCTGTCGGGGAGCCTGGCGGCGCAGAGCAGCCCGGCCGCGGCAAGGCCGGTGGGAGCTTCTCCGGCATTTGTCCCCAGCTACAGTGTCCAGAACTGTGCCGGTTTCATCAGCCGTAAGCCGGTTGCGCACCTCGGCGTCGTGGTCGGCTCCAAGGAGAGCCCGCACGAGGGGCAATTTGCCGCGCACAGCCAGATGTTCCTGCAGGGCAAGCGCTTAGAGGAAGGGAAGCGCTACCGTTTAGTCCGCCAGGTGGTGGATCCAAACATCGAGGAATCTTCGCCTGAGCAGCGCAAACGGCTGCAACGGCTGGGAGCGATGTATCAGGAGATCGGCTGGGCGACGGTGAACAGGATTCTGGACGGCACCGCCGTCGCAAGCTTCGATTTCTCCTGCGATACGGCAATTGTGGGCGACCTGGTTGTGGCTTACGAAGAGAGAGAGCCGATCGCGGTCCGCACCTATGATCCGCCGATGGAGTCCTTCAAAGCGAAGGATCACGCGGTGAAGGGTGCGATTCTGGGATCGAAGGATTTCGACGAACTGCTCGGAACCGGACAGATCATTTACACGAACTTCGGGACGGTCAAAGGCGCCCGGCGCGGCGACTATCTGGTGATTCTGCGCGGCTACGCGCCGGAGAACCTGAATGCGATCGACCGCATCTCCGAACGGCTGCCGGCAGGTGGCGATCCGGCGCGGGTTAATCCCGGAGCGGTGAGAGCCGACGCCGACCGGCGCATGCCGCAGCATGTGATGGGCGAGGCGCTGGTGCTGTATGCCAATGCGGACTCTTCCACCGCACTGATCACGCGCGCCGCTGCCGACCTGGAACTGGGCGACGTAGTGGAGAGCGAGAAGGCGGCCGTTGGAGCAGAGAACGATCCGGTGGCGGCGCCGGCAGACGATCCACCCCTGTGTCATCCGATGTCGCGCTGGCAGCGGATGCGGCACTTCAAGCTGCACAACTGCGAACCTGCGCCCAGCGAAGAGCCGGCGGCTCCGCCCGCGACGAGTTCTCCCGCCGCATCGCAGACGCAGCAGGCCGCACTGTAGCTTAATCTTCGCGCAGGCTCTCGCAAGGAGCCGACTCGCCGAAGACCTCGGCGGTGAAGGCTTCAAGCAGCGCGCCATGTCTCCAGCTATCCATGGGAAGTCCGGCCTTGCGGCAGGTCTGCGCGAGGAAGGTCTCGCGGTCCCATCCCCACTCAATTGGAACCTGCGGCAGCAGGAGGCCGCGATGGCCGTGATGGCTGATCATCAGTCCATGACGGCCGACGATGACGTCTTCGGGCGCGATGCGGAACATCGGCGAGAGAACGCTGATCTCGATCTGCAGCGCATCGAGTTCGGCGGCGCTGACGGGAGAAAAGCGCAGGTCTTCCAGCGCGGCGGCGCGGGCGGTCTCGCGAATCGTCTGATCGAGCGGCGCGTGCGCGATCACATAGCCGATGCATCCGCGCAACTGTCCATTTTCATGCAGCGTGGTGAAGGCTCCGCGAGGCTCGCGCAGATGAGCGCTGGCCTCGGGAAAATCTGTCGGCTGATCCAGCACAGCCGAGCGAATGCTCATGTGCGCCAGCCGCAGCAGCCAGCGGCGCTCTTCAAGGGAGTACTCGGAGGGAAGGTCGGTCATGGGAATACCCTCACAAGAGAGAGATAGCGATTAAGTTGCGCGCACGTTGCGATCTTCCGGGCGATCGATCGCCACCGGATGCGGCGTTCGCGGCTGGCGTGCGCGCGCCATCGCCTCTGACAGAAAGGTTCGCAAAAAGACCGAGGCTGACATCAGCGAAAAAGCCAGCATCAGCCACGTAGCGGCCGTGGCGATCGCCGTGCCGGGCAGTTGCAGCGATCCGATCATCCACACCGGCCAGGCGTGGGCCATCAGCACGCTGACGACTCCGGCGGTCTGGATGATTGTCTTGATCTTGCCGATCTCGCGGACGTGCAGCGAAAAGCCCTCCTGCGCGGCGACCGAGCTGAGGCCGGTGACAAGGAACTCGCGGCCAACGATGAGCACGGCGATCCATGCAGGAACCATTGCGGGCGCAAAGCGCGCCAGGGAGACATAGGCGGCGGAGACGAGCAGCTTATCGGCGAGCGGCGAGAGCAGGGTTCCCAGCGTGGTGACCTGATTGAACCGACGCGCCAGCGCGCCATCGATGCCGTCGGTCGACGAGGCAAGGACGAAGATGGCGGCGGCGATCAGTTCCTGGCGGCCGTGAACCGCATGAAAACGGCCTGCGACCAGCGTCCAGAGAAAGAGTGGGACGCAACTGATTCGCGCCAGCGTAATGGAGTTAGGCAAATTCACGGGAGCATAGCTCGGCACAGACCAGCGTTCCGATTATGCGGCCTGTGCCAGCGAGTTTCAAGGCGCGGCAACGGCCGCCGCAGCCTGCTGGACGAGTTAGCTCTCCGATGAAAGCGAAGAGCCGGCGGCGAGTTCGGCTGCGCCCGCTTCGGCCGCCGCGGCCTGTTGTGCCTCGCCATGATTGACCATGTCCTTCAGCTCCTTGCTGGGCTTGAAGAACGGAATCTTTTTGGGAGGGACCTCGACGCGATCACCGGTCTTGGGATTGCGGCCCACGCGAGGTTTACGCTGCCGCGTGCGGAAGCTGCCAAAGCCGCGAATCTCGATCTTGTCGCCTGAGCGCAGAGCGCGAACTACGCTGTCGAAGATGGTCTCTACAATGACTTCGCTGTCCTTGCGGGTCAACTCGGCCAGTCGTGAAACTTCTTCGATAAGATCGGCTTTCGTCATTTTCTGTGTCTCTCCATCAGAAGATTTCCGCTTAAAACGTTGGCAAATGGGAGTTTACCACGCCTTGCGCGAAAAAACAGTAATGTGCGAGGAGTCTATCACGATGGCAGCAAGAGTGTTAGCGGAAGATGCGGTGGAAGAAGCTGGCGATACGGCGCATCAGGCTCGGCTGGCGCTCCGGCTTAGGCGCGGCCTCAGGAGGCGGGCTGACCCGGGGCAGTAAGGCCATGGCCAGCATGGAGTTATCGTTCGAGAGCGAGAGCCGGGCTACGGTTACAGCAATGTCTTCCGTAACCCTGTCGCCGTGGAAGGCGAAGCTGCTGTCGGCCTCCAGATGCGGCTGGGCAGCTGCGGCCGCAGACGGCGGTGCCGGAGCTTCCGCCTCGGGCTTCGGCGGAGGAACTGGAACGGCGGAGATGGCGGCTGGCTTGGGCTCGGGACATCCGCAGCTTGCGGGGGCATCGGTGGTTCCCGAGATCTTGCCGGCACGGAAGAAGACGCTCTTTCCCGGCGAGAGCTGGTAGGAGTCGCTGCCGATCATCTCGGCGACGAAGACGGCGGCGTCATCGCCGCTCAGGGTGCGCAGGCAGGTGTCTCCCGAGGGCGCGACCGAGATGGCAAGATGAAATGTTCCCGGACTGATGAGCTGAAGGCGGAAGTCGGGCGTGAGCAGCGTGTCAGAGCCCGAGGCGAGCGCGTAGTCGAGTTCCATGGCTCCGGCGTTGAGGCCGAGAACGAGGCCGCTGTTGGCGCCTTCGTTGAGCGAGAGAGTGGTCTTTGGGCAGATGCGCAATTGGCCGCCGCGATTGAGCTTGAGCAGAGCGGCAGCCTCGCCGGCGGCAACCTGCGAGCCGTTGAGGACGCGCATGCCCGCAGCCGAGAGCGTGATGGAGCCGCGCACGCTGGCATCGCCGGAGTAGAGATCTCCCACGACGTTCTGGGCAAGGAGTGGCGCAGCCGACAGCACAACGCCGAGCAATAAAGGTGACCGTTTCACACTTAAGGATTCAATCACAGACCGGGCGACAAGTCAGGGGTCTTCGCAAGATCCTTCGTATCGCCGTTGGAAACAAATTCATAGCTGTCGATGGCGGCGGCGATGGCAAAGCCCTGGTCGTGGCCTTCCACGCGAACGACGGTGCCGCGGCAACGAACATTGATCGGTTCGGTCATGGTGACCTCGGTGGGGAGGGTGACCATGAACTCGATGACCGATTGTGTGTCGATGGACTTGTCGGTGTAAAAACAGATTCCGTGCGAACTCACGTCGCGGGTTTCAGCAGCCTTGACGACCGGCCCGCCCGAGGCCTCTGTGAGAGTGACGGGAAGGCTCAGAGCAAAGCGCCTGACCGCGCGCTTTTCGTCAGCGGTTTTCTGGTCCATGGGTGCAAGCTCCTTGTGCTATCAGATTACGATTCAAGCCGAAGCTGTCAAGTGACAACTGCGGCTCGCAGGCGGCCATCATCCGCTTTCCGCCGCATTGGGCGAACCACGCCGCGAAGGGGGATTAGCGTTGAGCCCGCCAACCTGCTGGCATATACTTACTTTCGTAACCCTCCTATATGATGTCAAAGCGTGGGAGCGGGTTTCTGTTTGTCTGCACAAGTGGCCCTTGGGGGACGTGTGAAGATAAAGTTCTGGGGCGTGCGTGGCTCAACTCCAACTCCGCAGTTGGAGAACATGCAGTACGGCGGCAACACCAGTTGCGTCGAGGTCCGAGTCAACGGCCACATCTACATTTTCGACTGTGGGACCGGCTTCCGTAACCTGGGTAAGAGCCTGATGGCCGAGCGCGGTGTGGAGCCGATTTACGCCCATGTCTTCCTCTCGCATTTTCACTGGGATCACATCCAGGGTATTCCGTTTTTTCAGCCGCTCTACGAAAATCCTGATAATTACTTCTTCTTTCATTCGTCGAGCCGCACGCGCGGGCTGCAGCGGGCGATCGAAGAGCAGATGGCCGATCCGTACTTTCCCGTGGATATGACCGAGATGGCGGCGCACTGCAACTTCTACGACATGGAAGAAGAGCGGGTGGCCTTCGACGATTGCTTGGTGCAGTCGATGTGGCTGAACCATCCGCAGGGCTGTCTCGGCTTCCGGATGGAAACCGAAAACGGAATCTTCGTCTACGCGACGGACAACGAGCCGGGACATCCGATCTTCGATCGCAACGTGCGCAAGCTGGCCGAGGGCGCCGATGTGCTGATCTATGACGCGCAGTATCTGCCGACGGAGTATGCGGCAAAGAAGATCGGATGGGGACACAGCCACTGGCGCGAGGCCGTCAACGTAATCATGGAGAGCGGCGCCAAGGAGCTAGTGCTCTATCACCACGATCCCGACCACGACGACCGCTGCGTGGATGAGATTGTGAAGTGCGCCTCGGAGTACTATCCGAAGGTGAGAGCGGCGCGCGAGGGAGAAGTGATCGAGCTGTAGGATTCAGAAAAAAAGGGCGCAACGTGCCTCCGGATTGGCCGGCGGTGCGTTGCGCCTTTTCGTCCTCAGGCGTGGCTGAGCTCTGCTTCTTTTTCTTTCTTCTCCGGTTCCAGATCGTCGAGGTAGGCGATCTCGCCGAAGATGGACTTGTCGAGTCCGGCGATCTCTTCGTTATCCTTCACCTTCACCGGCGTGAAGAGGTCGATGATCTTCAACATGCCGAGCGTAAAGACAAAGGCCCACACCGACGAGAATGCGGTTGCAACCAGCTGCTTGAAGAAGAAGCCGGTGCCGCCGAGGAAGAGGCCGTCGGCGCCCGCCGGGTTGAAGCGGCGGTCGGCGAAGAGGCCCAGAAGAACGATTCCCAGGAATCCTCCCACGCCGTGAACGCCCCAGACGTCGAGCGCGTCATCCCACTGCAGATGGTTCTTGAGCGCGACGGCGTAGTAGCAGACGATGCCGGCGACGATGCCGATGATCACCGCCGTGGTCGGCGAGACGTAACCGGCGGCAGGAGTTACGGTAGCCAGGCCGGCGACAGCGCCGGTCAGCAGTCCGATGAAGGTGGGCTTCTTTTCCACTATCCATGCCAGCATCATCCACGTAACAGCGGCGAAGGAGGCCGCGATATCGGTGTTGATGAACGCGGTCGTCATCACCGAATCGACGCGGAACTCGCTGCCGGCATTGAAGCCATACCAGCCGAACCAGAGCAATCCGGTGCCCAGAGCAACCAACGGTACGCTGTGCGGGCCGCGATCGAAGACCTTGCGCCGTCCGACATAGAGCACCGAGGCCAGGGCCGCGATTCCGGCGATGTTGTGCACCACGATGCCGCCGGCAAAGTCGAGCACGCCCCACTGTTGCAGGATGCCTCCGCCCCAGACCATGTGGACGAATGGGAAGTACACAAACGTCAGCCAGGCGGTGAGGAAGAACATGTACGCCTTGAAGGAGACGCGGTTAGTGAAGGCCCCCGAGATCAGCGCCGGAGTGATGATGGCAAACATCATCTGGTAGGCGACAAAGACGAAGAGCGGAATCGTGTCATTCGCCGGAGAGGGCGTTGCGAGCGTGATGTTGCGCAGGAAAGCGTAATGGAAGTCGCCGATGATTCCGTGCCAGTCGCCGCTGAAGCAGAGCGAGTATCCGTAGAGGTACCAGATGACAGTGGTCCAGCCCATGGAGACAAAGCTTTGGATCATGATGGCCAGCACGTTCTTGCGGCCGACCAGTCCGCCATAGAAGAATGCCAGTCCCGGAGTCATCAACATCACGAGGCTGGTGCAGAGAATCATGAAGCCAGTGTTTCCCGTATCGAGATGAAGCATGAAATTACCTTTCTGAATGTGGAGACGAGGGTGCGATGCAAAAACGGTGAAGGTGCGAAGGGAGGAGTCGTCTTAACAGGCTCATAGAATGCCGAGCACAAGGGAACCGAAGACTATCCCCTGCGGATTAAGGCCCCGTCTGTGAGGGGGATCACGTTGTGAGGTGACGAGGCGAAACCGCTGCGGATCGAGATTGACCGCAGCGCGCGGTGACTTCACCGGGTTTCCGCCGGCCGTGCAGGGAGAACCACTAAAGTTCTGAAACCTGCGAAACCTGCGAAACTTTGAAACCCTGCTCTACTCCATGTCCCGCCAGTTCTCGCCCACGCTGACCTCGACCAGCAGGGGAACGCTGATGGGATGCGCGTTCTCCATGCACTCTTGCAGCAGCGCTTTCGCCTGCTCGGCCTCAGCCGCAGGAGCCTCGAGGACGAGTTCGTCGTGGACCTGCAGCAGCAGGCGGGATTGCATCTTGCGCGCACGCAGCTCGTGGTCGAGGCGGATCATGGCGATCTTGATCAGGTCGGCCGCCGTGCCTTGTAGAGGCGTGTTGACCGCCGTGCGCTCGGCGAAGCCGCGCAGGTTGGGATTTTTGCTGAGCAGGTCGGGGATGGGCCGCTTGCGTCCGAAGAGGTTGCGGACGAAGCCGTCCTGCCGGGCCTGTTCCAGGGTGCGGTCGATAAAGGTGCGCACTCCGGCGTAGCGCGCGAAGTAGGCCTCGATGAAGCGCTTGGCCTCCTTCTGCTCGATGCCGAGCTGCTGCGAGAGGCCGAAGGGCGAGAGTCCGTAGACGATGCCGAAGTTGACGGCCTTGGCGCGGCGGCGATGCTCGGCGTCGACCAGCATCGGCGGCACGCCGAAGACCTCCGAGGCGGTCAGCGCGTGGATGTCTGCCCCGGTGCGATAGGCCTCCAGCAGCAGCGGATCCTGAGAGTAATGTGCCAGCAGGCGAAGCTCGATCTGCGAGTAGTCGGCGCCGACCAGCAGGCATCCGGGAGCGGCGACGAAGGCGGCGCGAATCTCGCGGCCGAGCTCGGTGCGGATGGGGATGTTCTGCAGGTTGGGATTCGTCGAGCTGAGGCGTCCGGTGGCGGCGACGGTCTGGTTGAAGCTGGTGTGCAGGCGTCCGTTGCGGCAGAGCTGCGGCAGCGCATCGATATATGTCGATTTAAGCTTGGTGAGCTGGCGAAATTCGAGGACCAGGCGGACGATCTCGTGATCGGCGGCAAGACCTTCCAGAACATCCTGCGCGGTGGAGATCGTCTTGCCCTTGCCGTATTTGACTGGGCGCGGCAGATTCATCCGGTTGAAGAGCACATCGCCGAGCTGGCGCGGCGAGTTGACGTTGAACTCCTCGCCGGCGAGCTGGTGGATGCGGGATTCGAGCGAGCGAACGTCGCCCGCGAGTTTGCCGCTCATCGCGGCCAGCACATCGCAGTCGAGCTGCACTCCGGCCTGCTCCATCGAGTGCAGAACGCGGGCGAGCGGGAGATCGATCTCGCGATAGAGGAGGGCGAGATCGGCATCCTTGTCGAGCTCGGCGCGGAGAGCTGTGGCCAGGCGCAGGGTGATGTCGGCGCTCTCGGCGAGCGAGCCGGAGAGCTTGAGTCCGAGACGGCGCAGTGCGACATCGGCGAGGGTATGCGCGCTGTAGGAGGTATCGAGCAGATAGGAGTAGAGCATGGTGTCGTCTTCCACTCCGGCCAGCTCGATGCCGGTGGCGGCCAGCGCATGAAGAGCGGCCTTCACGTCGTGGACGGCCTTGGGACGGGCGGCATCGGAGAGCAGCGCGGCGATGCGGGCAGCGTGCGGTCCGGCGAGCTCTGCGGTGTAGCTGGTGGCTGGAGTGGCGGAGAGCGAGATGCGCTGAGACTCCGCGGGCTCAACTGCCCCACTCAAAGCCTGCCCTGAGCTTGTCGAAGGGCCAACAGAGGGCTTGAATGGGCCACCACTCAGGTCGAGCGAGGCTTGCTCGGGCATAGTTTCGTCCAAAGCTTCGTCTGCATTCTCGGCGGCTGCGCTCTGGGCCGTGATGTTGGCTGCGGCGCTGAGGGCGATGGCGAGCCGCGGCGCTGAGGCGAACTCGTCGAGTGCGGCTTCGGTGAGCTCGGAGTAGTGCGTCTCGCCGACGGCGTCTCCGGCTTCGAGGAACTCCTTCAACAGGTTATTGAATTCGAGCTCGGTGAAGAGCTCGCGTGCGGCGGCGACGTCGGGCGGC
>Ga0326727_10011284_pt1 | contig 20885 bp, 19 predicted proteins | sample MB2enrmetagenome_FD_207643 | JGI IMG/M metagenome (GOLD analysis project Ga0326727, IMG submission 207643) | Lab enriched peat soil microbial communities from McLean, Ithaca, NY, United States - MB29MY | ecosystem: Environmental > Terrestrial > Soil > Wetlands > Peat | place: USA: New York...
AGTGCAACTGGGCTTTGTGAGTTGCGACCGCCATTTTAGGAACGGGTGGATTTTCGAGTCGGTCCGCATCAACGGGATCGAAATCCCGGATGACGAGATTGACCGGTACGTGGAGAGTTTCCCCATTCGCGGCCTGCCACCGAATCAGAAGTTCCGCATCGTAGGCGCGGCAAGCAAGTGACGAGAGGGGTGGTGGGACAGATGGACCGGCTGCTTGCCGGGGACCGGATTCCCCAAGGGTGATCAGGAAATGAATTTCAAGCGACGGGTCGGGCGGCTGGAGAAAGAATTCGCCGTTGTGATGGAGGTGCGCCGCATCCGGGTTGTGTCAACGAGGATCATCGGAGTCCTCGATCCAAGCGATGGGCGCGACGTTCCAGTCAGCCAAGCCGAAGTACCGCTCGGCTTGGTGAGCTGTGACCGCCACTTCAGGGACGGGATAGTTTTCGAGAGCGTCTGGATCAACGGGATTGAAATCCCGAATGACGACATTGACCGGTACGTGGAGAGTTTCCCGATTCGCGACCTGCCACCGAATCAAACGATTCGCATCTCTGGCGCGGCAAGTAAGTGACGAAAGGGGTGATGTGCGGAATCTCGTACGGCGTCTTAAGCGGCTTGAGCAACAGCACTTCGATGTCACCGGCCTGGTGCCTCGTTCGGAGGCGTGGTACGAGTTCTATTGGGATAAGATGGACCGGCTGCTTGCCGGTGAGGATATCCGCATGAAGATTCCCCTGGAGGCCTTCGATGAAATGATGCGGCGAGGTGAACTTGCGGAGGAAGAGAAGAAGGCAGCCGATCCTGAAGGGTACTCGGCTGATCTGCTTCGCAGGCGGCAGGAGATGGATAGCGGTAATGAGTGGTAGCGACCGTAACCATAGAGTTTGGCGGGCGTCGGGGACATGGCTCATCCCTGAGAGGATCGCGAATGCTGGAAGCGCGGCATCTACGATCCGAACCGAGTGGTGCTAGGACGCTCTGTGCCGGTGCATGCCTTAGGCTCGGAATAGCGGAACAAATAATGGTCAATCAAAAGCTGCTTAAACGTCTGGAAGAACTGGAGGATCGCATCCTTCCCGCCACGGAGCAGCCGGAGAGGATGGTGATCAAATTCGTTGAGACGGATGGAAGCTACAGCGGCGAGTCGATAGAGCACTTCATACCCACTTGTGTGCCGCCAATTACGCCGGGAAGACGTAACCCGTCGCGCAGCGAGCTAAGAGCGCGTCGTAAGAAGCAGCTTAACGGCCGTGTGTCTAATGGTGCTTCCACGTGATTGCGGGAATGACCGTCCGGAGCGAATTTCATGATAACACCAAATAACAGGCACCTACTCACGGTCGGTTTTCGTTGGGCTGCCAAGCTTTCGCGCGGGCCTCTCCCACTGGCTTGAGATTCGGTGCGCCGAACGCGTCACGATATCCACGCACGCGCCGTAATCCGGATCGGACGTGCCCACCGTAATTCCCGGTCGGCTTTGCACTGCCGTCGGACCTCTTCGACAATCGTTTGCGCGGAATTGCCCACCGCTTTGATGGCGAATGAGCCGAACAGGAACACCAGCATCGTTCCGGCTCTGCCGGGCTGGACTTATCAACTCCTTTTCTTGCGCCCCAGGAATAGTACGAGAAGAGCTTGGACCGTGGCCAACGTCAACAGCAAAGTGGCAAGTATCATTCGGGCCTCTTAGCTGCGCTTTTTGGCCACCGAACGCCGAATCCTAGCCGCGCTCCCGTCACTAACTCTACAAACACCTGGGTCTGTGCCGAATCGTTACGCCATGGAGACAGGTCGATCGTGCGGTTAAGGGTAGCCGCATCCTTTGGATACTTTTTCCATTCGCCGCCAGTCTGAAAATAGACAATGTTTGACGCATCTGGCTCTTTCAGCATGATCGGGCCGCTAACCGGTCTCTGGATCAGGATCAGAACCGAGCCCCTCTTACCACTGCCATACTCAGCATGTGCCATGTCGACCGACACCTTCCCCTTGATTCCCGCCGCTTGCATCTCTTTGAGTTCTTCGGTCGACAGTTGAAACTCAGGCCCCTGACGATCTACTGAAAGGGACGAGCCGGATTCTTCCCATCGCGCCACTGTCAACTCCAGCCGTCGGTCGCTCAACCATAACCGCGTGAGGGATACATCCGCTGGAAGATAGAACGACCAAACTGCAAGGCTTCCCCCAAGTGCAAGCAGAGCTGCTTCCTTAGTCCTTCGGCCCACCATTTGAACGCCCATCATTTGAACAATCGACGCGAGGATCAGAGTTGCCGAGCCCAGCAGAGACACAGGGGCGCCAATCGTCCCTCCGCCCCACGCGGAGAAACCAATAGCTGAAGCCGCTGGAATGATCGTCCCGATTCCGGCCAACAGGTAGAGGGCAGACCGAAGTGCGATAGCGCGTTTGTAGTCGTTCAGCGGTTTCAAAATCAGATGGATGGCAACCCTCTAGTTGCTTACACCAATGTGCAGCGGGGCACGCGTGCCTGGCGGGTGACTAAGAGCCTCTTTCGCGGCGGCTCGAACCCGCGGCTCTGGGTCTTCAATGCTCATCTGAAGCAGCTTAGAGCCTGCTCTCCCAAATACGTCAGTTCCAGAGCCACTAATCCGATCCAGTGAGCTGACAGCAGCCTCGCGCAGAGGGGAAGACGTGTCATCCAGCGCTCTGATTAGAATCGCAAGCGTTCGCTCGCTGGCGGGACGCTCGTCAGGCAAGCTCTGGATAACCGTCAAACGGTTATCCGTCGAGAGGCCCTCGGAAAGCAGTATGTCGATCGCATCGTGCGCAGCGTCGTTTCCGGGGTCCAATCGAAGCAGTTCCTGGACAGCGCTAGCGCGGAGACTGCGCTCCACCGCTGCATAATCATCGGCGCCAGCCTCTCTAGAAGCGATCGGGGCAGTGACTCTACGAGAGATAAGAGATCGGAGCGCGAGGGCAGTAGTCCCCGGCTCGCGAATCCCTTGATGCACGGCCACAAGAAGACTTCTCTGTTGTACATTTGGGTACGGGCTGTGGAGCAGGTCAAGGATCTGCGGGTAGCGATCCGAAATGATCTCCCATCCGTCGCGCCTCATCGCAGCGCATAGGATCGCCAGAGACGCATTCATCGCGTGCTCATAATTTCCCGATTTAGCGCTCTTAATCCAAGTCACGAGGTGGGACTGGATGAGCTCAAATGGAAGCGATTCGATCGCGTTTCCCAGTGCAACTACCTGCAGCGACGTGAGTATGGTTTCCTCGGAAGCCAGTGACAAATCGGAGATATCTTGAGATCTCCCGAGTTGATAACAGCTCAAGATGAAAAACCCTAGTATAGCAAATTTGGACATTTTCATATCACCTCACTTTTAATAGACAGCTTTGGGCTGCGTCTGTCCCACGACTGGGTTAATTCCTGTAGTTCCGTTGAGGCCCAGGCAAGTTGCTATATAGGCAGTGGCCGACGTACTCGGCACGTAGCTAAACAAGGGGGTACCGTTATCAACCTGGACTTCGTGAGCAGGGAAGCACGTAGTATTATAGTTTACGTAACCCGTTGGAGCAGTTGGATTTGAAGTATTGATGACGGTGCGAACGTTCCACGTGATAGGCCCTGCTGCACTATCGAGCGGGTTGCTTACCGCCCCAGAGAACAGCACTTGAGCCTGATGCGGATAAGGAAAAGTTACGGTGTAAGAGAAAGCTGGCTTCGCTTTCGCCTCGTTGTTAAAAAGGTAGCAGTCAAAGTAAACGTTATCTAAATCAGCTTGGCTCAGAGTCGATCCATTCTTGGGAGAAGAAAAGGCGAACTGATATGTTTCGCCGGTGTCCTGATAGAAACCGCTATAAGTTCCAGAGTCTGGCGTTACCTGAATAGTCTCGTAACTCTTGTACCCACCCGCGAAGGTTCCAGTAGTTGGATTGCCGTTGTAGAGATATGGAACCGTGTAGGGAGCGTAAAAACAGCTACTGAACCCGACGACGTGGTCGAAAGGAATCCATGACTGATAGCTGACCGTGAAGGTTTGCGGCGCCATCGAATTCACTTTAGGGGATACGCCCGACTTTACTTGGCCGGGCGAACCCTCAAATCCCTGCCCATTGAACCCCGCCGAGGTAATAGTGAATGTTCCCGTTCCAACAGCCCCGGCGGTCACCGTGATGTTCACTGTTGTGTCGGTGTTCCCAGAGTTGACCGTGACGGTGCTGCTAGGTATCGATAAGGCGACACCCGGAAGATTCGTCCCAAAATTGTTCCCCGTGATCGTGGCGGACGTCGGTTGGCCTACCACGAAAGTGGTTTGCGAGATCCCCGTGATCACCGGCGTCAGATCCCCCACCGGCACCGACGCCGGAGAACTGGTCGCCACGTAAGTCGTCACGGTAACGCTCGCCGTCCCTGAGGTTGCGCTTGTGGCGCTGTAATTCACGTTGAGCTGATCGTCCGCCACAGACGCGAGCCCGGTAATCACAACTCCATTCGTGACGGCCACCACCGGATTCAAATCATAGCCGCCCGCAGCCAAGCCCGTGCCGTAGATCACAAGGACTCCCGTGGTCCCAGGCTCAATGCTGGAAACCGCTCCCCCGGCCGACGGGTAGATCACAATACCACCCTGATTGATTACCGGAGGCTGCACATTAAGAGTACTGCCGCCGCCCCCGCCAAACTGCCCAGCGCACGAGCACGTAGCGCCCGCTGTGCCAATCAGCGAATACTCGCCGAAGATGTCGTTGATCGCCTCGTTGACATTTATTGTCTCGCCAAATTCATTTCCTATTACAGACCCGTTGTCCGCGTTCAGGATTTCCAGGCCGGTGTCATACCCACTGTGAACGCAGGGCCCAAGATCTGAGCTGATATCAGTGGTCGAACCGTAGGCGGTAATCACGCCTCGGCTCATAGTGGCGTCGGTATAAACGCTGAGCCCAATCGTCATAGAAAGCAGCGGGGACGCGCCGAAAACAAGAGATAATGTTCCCGCCAGGACGAGCGTAGTTGGGCGCGGGCTCAAGCTCAATTTCTTCCCTGCGACGGTCACGGCAGTTCACCGTAGATCACGATATGCTGCTTCACGTGGACTAGAACCCACTGGTTGACGGCCAGCATCCCCGCAGCGGATAGGGTCGCGGCAAGTTCAGCCCGCGTGGCTGCGACCAGGCTATCCTCGGAGGCGCGGAGCGATGCCCAAACCGTGCCGGCTTGGCCGCCAGCGTTCACTGCCGCCGCGAGCTGTTGACGCTGCGAAGTGATCGCGCCGAACTGAACCTTGAAATCCGCCAATGCGGAAGCAACAGCTAAAAGGTCCTGCGCGCTCAGGCGAAGCGGGCTCAGCTTTGCGCTCTGCCTAGCCGCCTCCGAGGAAGTGGCGGAGGGAAACTCAGCAACGGCGATAAACCAGTTGTCGAAGGCGAGCGCATCCGGTATGAGCTCCGGGTTCTTAGAACCGTCCGCTGCGATCTTCATCTGCGCTTGGTCATGATGTGCGGCATGAGGGGACGGAGCGCTTTGTGCAAAACCACAACGCGCGGCTACCATCGCGCCCACGATTATCGTGAGGGTGTAACGCGACATTCGCCGAGAGTACTATCTTTTATCCCAGCGCGTCAATAAAAATATTCTACAAAAGGATCTTCCACAAGGTCAGTCCTTCGAGTCAAACCGTCGGCGTCGCAAGACCGAATTGAAATTGGAGTTAATCAGCGCGAAATTAAATGACTCAAATCACAGAAGGCCCAGCAGGTGTTGATCAGAGCCGCAAGATACAATTGGCGGTTAAGTTACCGATATCAACGCATAACGCAGACAAGTGCTCAAGGGCTTCGGTTGGGGATCATTCTCGGCGTGGCGGCTCTCATACGCGCTCCAGACGTGCACGAGGTTTCCAAACTCTTCGACGCGGTTAGCGATGCCTCGTTCGAAGAATCCATGCGTTTTGAAGTAAGGGTCATCTCGTTCGACGTACATTTCGGGGGTCAGGAAAATGGCGTCGCTCTTGGTTCCGGGGCTATCGGGGCGAATCACGCCGAGCCTTCCATCGGGCAAAAATAGGGAGCGGAAGCGAACCCAATCGCGCGCCTTGCCGGCGGGGCCGGAGATCACGTCATAAAGAGAAGCCACCAGGTGATCTATGGTGTCCACATCCGAGGCGATCTTGGCGGCAGGCCAACCCGGATGCGCGGCGATCGATCCCACCAGAGGAGGCAGTGCGGGAGGCGTCGCTGGTGCGGACTGCTGAGCGTGCGCAGACAGCGCGAGGTTGGCGGCCAGGACGCCTGATGTCAGGTAGTAGCTGAAATTCATGCGATTGACTCCTTACCCCAGAATATGGCCCGGTTTGCCGCTCTCTGTATCCAATTCAATATGGCATGCTAATCCGCCCTTTCTGGCATCCAGCGCGAACAAGCTATCACAGGATTCCCAGCCTGGGGACCGAAAACTCGCTCACCTGGCAAGGCAGTTACTCTGGTTGAGATGCCGATTGTTCCGTTATTCAAACCTCCCTACTATGCTGTAGTGTTTACCAGTCTTCGCACCGAAGGAGACGCTGGATATGCCTCCATGGCGGCGCGCATGGACGAACTGGCGCGACAGCAGCCTGGCTATCTCGGATTCGAGTCGGCGCGCAGCGAAATAGGCATCACGGTCTCGTATTGGCGCGATCTGGAATCCGTCCGTGCATGGAAGCAGCAGTTGGAACATCTGGATGCGCAGCGGCGAGGCCGAGACGAATGGTATGAAACCTATACCGTGCGTGTTTGCCGCGTCGAATACGAATACGATTTCAAGAGATGAAACTGTTTCTCTTCGATATCGATGGAACGCTGATGCGGGGCGCGGGAGTGCAGCACCGGGCCGCGCTGGTAGGCGGCATTCAGGAAGTGCTGGGCGTCGAGACTACCGTTGACGGAATTCCCGTCCATGGCATGCTGGACCGCGACATTCTGGCGCAGATGATGGCGCGGGTGGGCGTGGATGAGTCGGAAGTATCCGCGGTTCTGGAAGCCGTGATGGAAGCGGCCCAACGCATCTATCCGAAGACTTGTCTCGACTTGAGGAGTAAAGTTCTGCCGGGCGTCCCCGAAGCGCTCGCTGAGATTCACACGCTGGGCTACCCCATGGGTCTGGTGACCGGTAATCTGTCGCGTATCGGGTGGGCCAAGGTGGAGAGCGCCGGCTTACAGCAGTTCTTCTCCTTTGGCGCTTTCGCTGAAATGGGGCTGACGCGCACCGAATTGATGCGCCTGGCGGTGGATCAGGTGGGCGGCGAGGGCAAACAAGTCACCCATGTCGGCGATGCCCCAAGCGATGTGGAAGCGGCTCGGGCGAATGGATTTCGAATGGTAGCGGTGGCTACGGGATTGACGCCGGCGAGTGAACTCGAACGCCTTGGCGCCGACGTGGTGCTCAGTGATTTGTCGAGGCCGGCGGACCGGCTCCGCTTGATCGGCGGGTCAGCCTCACTTCTATCCCCGGCCTGACACCCTTCAGATAAAGCACCCCCGCGTGGTCGCTTGAAACCTCTTCCATCTCCTCATCATCCGGCTCCACGTGAAATGCCGTCTCCTGATCCAACCCCACTATGAAAACGTCGTTATCAGGTTTGTTGCCGGAGACGAAGCGCTGGGATTGCGCCGGAAACAGAATGACCGCCTCCTGCAAGTCCAGTGGCTCGCTCGCCGTTCTGGGGTCGATCATCATCACGCGGCCATCGCGGAACTCCTGCAGCCGTCCGTCGATTAACCCCGCCCAAAGCGCGTCATCTTCCCAACTGGAACGAACCAGGAGGCGGCCGAGAGTCTCGTCATACATTACCAGTGGCACATGGTAGTAACTCAGTCCTGGTTGGTACGGGTTCGCCCACAGGAATTCATAAGGGATTCCAAACACGCCGCGCATCAGAAAACGGTCATTCATGAGCCAGCCTTGCAGCACCTGGCTTTCGGGCGCATTCGTATCCAGCGCGACCATGGCGAGTTCTGCAGCTCGTGACAGCGCCGCTATGCGCAGGTCTGGTTCGCCAATGGTGGGAGACCACGGAATATGGAATTCGTTCTCCGCCGCGGGATAAGGTGGAGGGTAATAGGAAAGTAAATCGAAGAGGGGGAATTGCTTGAAGTAATCGAGAAAGTCTTCGCGGAGATCGATGTTCAGGTTATCGCGAACCGCGTGAAAAATCTCGTAGAGTGGATAGGTATCGCCCGGTTTCCACTCCTGCTTGCCCGACTTAAGAGCGGACAGGATTTTTCCGCTCCATTGATCGCGCAGCACATATTGAATCGCTGCCTGGGAGTCGGAATCGTCGTCACCGGCGATCGCGATCGCCGCCAATAGCTGTGAGCGGAGATCATTCAGGGTAGTGCCCGCCGGACGTTGCCCTACCGCGGTTCGCAACGTTTTCAGAAGCGTCTGCTTTTCGGCAGCCTTCATCTGATCCTGGCACCAGTCATACACCAGGGCGATCTGGCGCACGTCTCCATTCGCACCCCTACTCGACGCCAGTGCCCAATCGATGGCACGGCGCGCGGCGGCGATGTCATCCGTGGCGCGGAAGTAAAGCGCATTCGCAAAACCCGGCTCAGCCATAGGAGCTCCGCCGGAAATCAGCAGATGAAACTGCTCCCAGCGAAGAGAGTCGCGTCCGGTTTCCCGGCGCAGCAAACGTAGCCGCTGCGGGCGCAGAAAGAGTCTGGGGTGGTCCGTATACACCTTGGTGCTTTCCACGCTGTCGGTGGCAGCCGGAACCAAACCTGCGCCCGCGAGCGCCACCCCAAGTAAGCCAAGCCGCCGCATACGCTTAGATTGTGGCATGGGCGGGTGAAAGCGCTGCCCCAGCCGCCCAATTCTGTGTCAGGCTGACACACGCCCCTCGGGGCAGACCAACGCAACTGAAAGAAATCAACAAGTTAGCGCAACGCACCTTCGGCCCTTGGGTTGCTATTATGACTTCGAATCGGAGAAGAAATCTTCTCAACCTGCCCTCTGCTGCAATTGGCGGGCGACTTCAGGGGTGAAAGGGTGCAAACGACGGCGTAACGGACGCCGCCGCTGCGGTAGCATCTGGAAACTCTGTTGTCTCCGATTGCAGCCGAGGGGTTTTTTTATACCCCTTCCCAAATCGCGTAGTCCCAGGCGCCAAGAGACACGGTTGCCGCGGCGGGCGCGGTTGAGTCTAACCCTCGAAATTGTTCGTGTTCCCCTGGAAATGGAAAGCGTAATGGCCGGCTTGAAAGATTGATCGCGACCAGTAATTTCTCCGCTTTTCGTCTGCGTTCAAAAGTAAGGACGCAATCCGGCTGAGAATTGTCGATCCAGGCAAGGCTTCCTTCTTGAAGTATTCTTGACGCGCGGCGCAACTCGATCAGCTTTTTGTAAAAGGGCAGGAATCGCGGACGCCGGTTGGCCCCCGGCCAGAAAATTCTAAGCTGATGAAATAGCGCATCGCCCCCGCTTTCCGTGGAATCTCCCACTTCCATGCCGTTGTAGAGCATGGGCACTCCATCCAGCGTGAACATAAGGACGGACGCCGCCAGCGCTCCGTGATCGCCGAATAGAGCAACCGCGCGGTCCTCATCGTGATTGTCGGAAAACCGCATGTGGAGCGCGCCCGGCTGGAATCGCTCATGCTGCTCTTCCCACGTGCGGCGAAGGTCCGCAGCCGGGGCCTCGCCGATCATGACTGATTTGAGCGTCTTATAAAGCGGCCAGGAGTAATCCAGATCAAAGGCCCGGCGCAGCAGTTCCGGCTGATCCCATTCGGCGAGCATCACCAGATCCGGTTTGATCTTTTCGAGGCGGGCGCGGGCGTTCTCCCAGAAATCAACCGGAACCATCCCCGCGACATCGCAGCGGAAGCCATCGAGATGGAACTCACGCAGCCAGTATTCGAGCATTGCCGTCATGTAAGTGCGGACGCTGGGATTCGAATAATCGAGCGCCGCCACATCGGTCCAGTCGGCGTTGGGCGGAATGATGTGGCCCTGCGCGTCGTGCTTATAGAAATCGGGATGCTGCATCAGAACGGAATCCCAGGCAGTGTGGTTGGCCACGATGTCAATGATCACCCGCATCTGGCGGCCGTGAGCCGCGTCGATGAGCGCATGCAAATCTCTCGCTGTGCCGTAGCGGGAATTGATCGCGTAGTAATCGCGCACCGCGTAGGGGCTGCCATACGGCGGCTTGCTTTTGCGCTTCCCCGCAGGGTGTATAGGCATCAGCCACAGCAGGTTAACCCCTAGCGCTTCCAGGTCGCCGAGCCGCGCGGTGACGCCGGCGAAATCACCCGCTGGAGAGAAGGTTGCGGTGTTGATTTCGTAGATAACGGATTGGGTTAGCCAGGTGGGCATCGCATTATGGTCAAATTGTCACCAAGAACAAGCTTATGCCTGCTCTGAGCGCGGACCGGCGATCATCATAACTGTGACGCGGATTATCATAAGAGCGGACCTATGCCGCTCGTTCCCCCCTACATCGCAGCGCTTCAGCCTTACCAGGCCGGGCGCAGCGTCGAGGAAGTCAAACGCACCTACGGGCTCGGCAAAGTCATCAAACTCGCTTCCAACGAGAATCCGCTTGGAGCATCCCCGCTCGCCATCGAGGCCATGCGCCGCGCGATGGACCGGCTCAATATCTACCCCACAGGCGGACTGCAACTTCGCGAGCGTTTGGCTGAGCAGTTCGAACTGAAGCCCGAAAACGTGATTGCCGGCAGCGGCTCGGAGGGCATCATGTCCAACATCATCCGCACGTTTTTGTGCGATGAGGATGAGGTTCTCACCACCGAATCCGCGTTCATCGGGTTCCAGGTATTGGCCAAGGGGCGCGGCGTGGCTTATCGCACCGTCCCCTATCGCAAGTGGGCCTACGATCTGCCGGCTCTCTCTGCCGCCATCACAGAGCGCACCAAGATCATCTACCTTGCCAACCCGAATAACCCCACCGGAACCATCTTCACGCGCGCTGAGTTCGACGCCTTCTATCAGCATGTTCCGGAACGCGTGCTCATCATTCTGGATGAAGCCTATTGCGAATACGCCAAGGACAATCCGCGGTATCCCGATTCCATGCATTACCGCTATGACAACGTCATTACTCTGCGCACGTTCTCAAAAGCGTACGGTTTGGCTGGCGCGCGCATTGGTTACGGATTCGCACATCAAGATCTGATCGCCAACTTACTCAAGGTGAAACTGCCCTTTGAGCCCGGCGTGATGGCGGAAGCCGCGGGAATCGGCGCTCTTCAGGATAAGGAATTCCTGCACCGCACGTTGGAAGTGAACGCCCGCGGAATGCGAACCATCAGCCAGGGCCTGCGGGCTTTGGGCGTGCAGGTCATTCTTTCCGATGCTAATTTCGTAATGACAGTTTGGGAAGACGCTCAGGAAGCCATGCGCGTGACAGATAGTCTCTTGCGCGAGGGCGTGATCGTCCGGCCGCTCACCGCGTTTGGAATCCCCAACGCCGTCCGTATTTCGACGGGAACCGAAACCGAAAATCTCCAATTTCTGGACGCCATGGAAAAAGTCATGGCGCCGGCAAGGGTGTAAATAATGCCACAAGTATTAGAGCCACTTACCAAAACACAACCAACAGAAACTGACTTCCTACCCCTCAACGGAACCGACCATGTAGAGTTCTACGTGGGAAACGCCAAGCAGGCGGCTCACTTCTACCGCACTGCTATGGGCATGAGCCTCACCGCTTATCGCGGCCCGGAAACAGGCACGCGAGACACCGTGTCGTATTTAGTGGAGCAGAATAAGATCCGCTTCGTGCTAACAACGCCGTTGAAGCCCGATCACCCCATCGCCGCCCACATCCACAAACACGGCGATGGCGTGAAAGATATCGCCCTATGGGTGGACGACGCTGAATCGGCATGGCGTGAAACCACGAAACGCGGCGCGATCAGCGTGCGCGAACCTTTCGTCACCCACGATGACAACGGCCAAGTGCGCCTCTCGTCCATCGCGCTTTATGGAGACACCATCCACACATTCGTCGAGCGTAAGAACTACTCCGGGCCTTTTTTACCCGGCTTCCGCGCGGTGCAGCAACCCGATGCCATGGCGCGGCCAGTCGGTCTGAAATACGTGGATCACATGGTCGGAAACGTCGGCTGGGGCGAGATGAATCGCTGGGTAGCGTTCTATCGCGACATCATGGGCTTCCGCCAGTATCAGCATTTTGACGATAAGGACATCAGCACGGAATACTCGGCTTTGATGTCCAAGGTGATGGCCAACAGTAATGATCGCGTCAAGTTTCCCATCAATGAGCCGGCGGAGGGCAAGAAGCGCTCTCAGATTGAGGAGTATCTCGATTTCTATCAAGGCCCCGGCGTGCAGCACATCGCCATGGCAACCGATAACATCATTGACACGGTAAGCCGCCTGCGTTCCCAGGGCATCGAGTTTCTTCGCGTGCCAAATACCTACTACGAGGAACTGGAAGGCCGCGTGGGGAAAATCGATGAGCCTGTGAATGCCTTGCGTGATCTGGGCGTGCTGGTTGATCGCGATGATGACGGCTACATGTTACAAATCTTCACAAAACCCGTGGAAGACCGGCCGACCTTGTTCTTCGAGATCATTGAGCGCAAGGGTAGCCGCAGTTTTGGCAAGGGGAATTTCAAGGCTCTGTTTGAAGCCATCGAAAGAGAGCAGGGGCTGCGCGGGAACCTATAGCTGAGGTTTCGCCCCCGCGTGGATGAAGCTGAGTAGATCGGCTTCATTCACCTCTGGCTCGCCAGGCGCTACGTTATTCAGTTTGCCTTCGCGCATCCACTTTTCCAGCCGGTCCACCAGGCTGAAAAGGTGGTCGAACGAATCCACCACAAACAGAAGCGGTTGGTAGTGGTCGATGGCGAAACCTTGGTTAATGGCCCACTCCAGTTGAATGGGATAACGCTGCACTTCTGGAGACTCAATCGAATGCTGGATCTCGCCGAACGAACTCAGCAATCCGCTGCCGTAGACCTTCAACTCGCCCTTCCCTTTCATCAGCCCAAACTCCACCGTAAACCAGAAGAATCGCGCCATCGCCTTGATAATGCTGGTGAGTCGCTGCGCTCTCAGATGCTCGTCTGCGATCTCGCTCGAAAGCTCTGCGGCCGTGTGCGCGCATTCGCCGAAACGCACCAAAGCCTCCGCAAAGGCGCTGTCGGTGTGCATCGGAACGTGCCCCGCCACGTCGTGAAAGATGTCGGGCTCGGGTAGGTAGTCGAGTTTGGCGGCGTCTCGAATGGTGATCGTCGTGGGGAACGTTCGCTCTCGCAAACAGTCAAAAAAAGCGAAGGCCGGCACGTAGCCGCTTACCGCTTTCGCCTGAAACCCGGTTAGGGGTTTCAGGAATCTGTTCACGTCTTCGAGCCGTGGAACGGCGTCATCGGGGAGCGCCAGATTCTCGATTCCTCGAAGAAAATGCTCGTTGGCGTAGGCCTGCCAGCGAGGAAACATGCGTGCATAGAGATCCCGCCACGCATCATGATTATTCCTCGAGTAAAGCTCGTAAGGCTGATGAATGAAAAGTTTACCGGCGCTGCGGAGACTCTCGATGAAGGGCGCCTGGGTAGTGGTCAACCCTTCAGATACTGCTGTTTCGGGCAAGGGTAATGCCTCCATGGCTCAGTTTAGCGCCGTCACACTGATAGAAAGTTTTGATAGACGCTATTCGTATTGAACGCCTCTAGCGCTCAGATCTAAGGTCAGTTGGGACTGATCCCGAAACGGCACTGCGTCGATTCCGAACTGGAGCGCACCTTCCACATACTCGACTATGTCGTCTGTAAAGAAGCACTCCGCAGGCTCACATCCAGCCGCGGCGACGGCGGCCTGGTAAATCAAAGGTGAGGGCTTCATGGCTTGCACTTTGTAAGACAACACCCACTCCTTGAAGTGCCCAAGAAGCGGGTAGTTTTGTCGAATCATCTCGAAGTGAATGTGGTTCGTATTGGAGACCAGTATGAGGGGATAATGCCTGGCCAGTGAAGCAATGAATTCCTCCGAAATTAACGTATTCGGGGAGAAGATCGAGCTCCAGACCTCGCAGAAGTCACTGTAACCGATGTCAAGTTGCAAGGCTCGGCAAAGCTGCCGGACGAACTCATGTGGCTCGATAAGTCCGCACTCGAACCGGGGCACTAATCCTGTACTACGAATCCGCTCCCGGATTGATTCCGCGGACAAACCAATGCGGCTCTCAATCGCTCGATAGGCATTGCTGAAGTCAAAAGGGACGATTACTTTCCCAAGATCCAAAAGGATGGCTCGAATCACAAGGAGGGTTCCAAAGTTGCACCTATTCTAACTCGGTTCGCCGCTTGGGAGGGCCGTCTCAGTTTTCATTACTACACAGTGACTACGGTATTACTCTTGTGACCTTCATCACCTTCACAACTTAAAGAAAATTAAGGAGCTTGACGGATTGGGAAAAGCTCCCTCATACTGTTTTTGTAGAGGTGTTTGCGGGCGTCCGCTCGGGGTTTTGTTCTGCGCTCTCTCTGTATTTTTGGCACTCTTAAATGTAGTGGAATTTGATGGCTATACTGTTTGTTCTTTGGGAGGATTTAAATGAGACGTATCGTTAAGCCTTTTCTCGCTGGTGCTCTTCTTGTGAGCGCGAGTCTTTTGTCTGCCGCAACCCCGGGTATCGGTGTTGTTCTTTCGAGTGGCAGCGTGACCGTGGATAACTCGGTTGTGGCCGGAAATGCAACAGTGTTCGATGGCAACACGGTTCAAACAGGAGCCACATCGTCACGGCTGCAACTGAACAACGGTGGTGTGGCGCAGTTGGGAGCCGATTCGACCGCCCGCGTCTACAGCGACCACATGGTTCTGGAGAAGGGTTTCGGTCAGGCGTCCGGCAGCTACAGTGTTGAAGCGAATACTCTCAAAATTTCGGGCGATTCGAAGGTGGCGATTTATGGCAAGACCGTGGAAGTAGCTGCGTTGGGAGCTCCCGTGCTGGTTTCTTCTTCCACCGGTATACAGATCGCAAACCTGATGCCTGGCCGCGCACTAGCCTTTACTCCTCAGGATTCTGGCGCCATGGCGCCGACAACTCTTACTGGCGTGGTTCGCAACGTCGGCGGAGCCTACATGCTCACCGACACGACGTCGAACACCACCGTTCAGTTGACTGGCGGCGGCATCGAGAAATACGTGAAGCATATGGTGAAGGTGACCGGTACGCCCGGCTCAGGCACGGCAGCTGCCGGCGCCACCCAGATCATCACCGTGACCAACGTTGAAGACCAAGGTAAAGCCAAGGGCGCCATGGGCGGTCCGGCTGCAACGGCTGCCGGCGGTGGCGGTAGCGCTTCGTCCTCCGCGGTAGTGATCGCTGGAATTGCCGTAGCGGCAGGCTTGGCGGCAACGGCAGGTGTTCTGGCCACTCAAAGCAACAACTCCTCGCCGATCACTCTCAGCCCCGAATAAGCTCGAAGTCAAACTCGGCAATTAAAAGCGGACCGGAGCAGATTCGGTCCGCTTTTCTCGTTTCTAGGCGCGCCTGCGACCTCTCGATCCTGCCAAGCCTGGGTACGCGCCAATCGCCGCCAGCATCGCGCCTGCGATCAGCATGATCGCGTTCTGCGCGTCGTTTCTGCCGGAAAACGTATACTGCGTGTTCAGGAACAACCCGCGAATCAAAACGCCCACCACAAATGCGCTGAACACGAAAAGCAGCGATCGAAGCGTCCCAAACAACGCCAGGGCAACCGAGAGAATTCCGGCGATTGAGAGCCCCGCGATCCACTGTATCTGATGTGTCCCCGTCCACGGTAGCCAGGGAACGCTGACGTCAACATTGGAATTGGCGGCTGCGAACCCGCCCAGTAAAACCCCCGCCCCGCACAATGCCGTTTCAAACAAATAACTGTAGAAGCGCAGCAAATGTCCCAGTAAACGCAAGATCGACAGGCCTCCTTCGACCGGAAGAACCTCAGTGTATCAAGCGAATGTTGAGATATTGCCCACGGCGCACTACAATGATTTTGTAGGGTTTACGTGACGCCAAGAGCGCAGGAAGTTCTTTACTCCATCATCCGCGCGTATATCCAGACGGGCGAGCCCCAAGGATCGCGCGCCATTTCGTGCGCTCTGGATAAAAGCGCCTCCGTCAGCCCCGCCACCATCCGAAATGTAATGTCCGATCTCACGGACGAGGGCTATCTTTCGCAGCCTCACACATCCGCCGGCCGGGTTCCCACTGCCAAAGCCTTCCGCGAGTACGTCGCTTCGCTCAACGCCCGCCCGATGAGTGCGTCAGACTCGCAGCGAGTTTTCGCCGAACTGAGCAGCATCGATTCCGTCCAGGGTCGCGCCGAGCACAGTTGCCGGATTCTTACCGAAATCTCGCACGCCGTGGGTATCGCCGCCACTGTCCAGGTGGGCGGCCAGCAGTTGGAACACATTGAATTGATTGGGCTTTCCGAACGACGCGTCCTCATCGTGGTGGTCACTAAGGATGGCCAAGCCAGCAATCGCGTGGTCGCCTTGAACCAGCAGCTTTCGTCCGATCAACTGGGCTCAATCCGCAATTACGTGAATTTTAACTTCTCAGGCTGGCTGTTGAACGATGCCCGGGTGGAGATCCAGCGGCGGATTGAGGAAGAGCGCGCCGCTTATGACGCGGTGCTGCAGCACCTCAACATGCTTTCCCAAAAGGATTTCCTGGCCGATTCGCTAACCCCCAGCATCCACCTGGAAGGTGCGTCGAACCTGGTTGGCCTCGATCTTCACCTGACCCGCGAGCGGCTGCGTGATCTTTTCCGGACCTTGGAAGAAAAGAAGCGCGTGGCGGAATTGCTCGACCGTTTTCTCGACGAGACAGGCGGTTTAGCCGTGCAAATCGGTCTTGAAGACGCGCATCCGGCTATGAAAGAGCTCTCGATGGTAGGGCTGGTCGTGGCGCTGCCGGGCGGTCTGGTGACGCGCGTGGCCGTTCTGGGCCCCATGCGGATGAACTACGGCCGCATCATCTCGGCCGTTCTGGAGATCGGCCGCGCTTTCGAAAAAGTTCAGACAACCTGACAACTGGGGCGGGGCAGACGTCTCCGTCTGCCTGGCCATTCTACCGGGAAACTGTGAATGTCTCTGGTTGCCGGACCACACGCTCGTCCGGATTGTAATAGTCGTAAAGCACGGATTGTTCACCCCTCGCTGTCATGGCAAAACGCGGTCGAAAGACAAACTGAAACCTGGAATCAGCGGCGCGAGGCCAAACGTAGAAAATGACGTGCCCGGGCGCCACTTCAAACGAATCCACGCCGCTTCTCGGATCGTCGGCGACGCTCTGTAGCGTGCCGCGGTCCACCTCGGCGCCGGGCGGCAGCCCGATATCCGCAATCATCATTCCGTACCCTCGGAACGCCGGCCGCGAGACCGCAACCTCGCAAGTAACGGCTTCGTTCACCGCCGGTGTCAGCGAGCTGAAGTGAGCTTCCAGCGAAAGGTTCTTTGCCTTCCTCGGATTCCCCCATTTCTCAAACCAACTGATATGGAACTGCGCCTGAACCGCTTGCCCGCCAGTTCCGCCAATAGAGACCTGATTCTTCGCTCCCGCTTGAATCCATCGCGAAACATCCAGTCTGACGGGTCCTTGCAGGACATGCCCGGAGGGAAGAGAAAGTTTTCCCGCGCTCAATCCATTCACCGTTACTTCGACCGTTAGCGGTTTTACTGGCGCCTTGCCCCATGAATCCAGCAGCGCCGTCAACGCACGCACCGTGGATTGGCTCGTGGACCAGCCTCCGAGGCCATCGGTATTCTTCAGGAGGAACAGGCCGCCACGGTCAATGAGCGCGTTGATCATCGCATCGGAGTGCCCAACCTTGCGCCAGCCGGCGAGCGCTGAAACCACCATCGCCGTGGTCTCCACCTGTCCCGCCCGTCCCCAGCCATAAAAGGGAGTGTTCGCTTCCAGGGACCAGTAAGCAGCGCCCTGCTCATCACGAGCCATCTTGCACAGGCGCTCGATTCCAGGTTCCGCCAGCTGCGCTTTGCCCGCATCCAGCGCGGCCAGGATGAATGCGGCGATGGCATAAGGGTGATCGTACTCGGCCGCCTCCCGCGCCATTTTCTCCAGGCGCCGGTCGATGTCGTCCGCGAATTTCGGTCCGGCCTGGGCGAGCGCGCGTATCTGCAAAGCGTGCGTATCTATTTCCTTCGTCTCCTGCTTGCCCAGCCACTTCTGGGCGCTCGTGACGCGGTCCCCGTCCACCTCTGTAAACTCCCGCGCATCGCGCAGAAATGCCAGCGCGTAGGCCGTCAGCGCCACATCTTCGTCCCCATGGCCCCAGTACGTAAACCCGCCATCGGCCGACTGATAGCCGAGCAGCCTCTCATAGCCGTCGCGAAGGTTTTTCGTGGCCTTGGCCTCCAGCCGGTCATCCTTGATACCCGCATCTTTCAGCGCTTTCAACAGCAGGAGATTGGGATAGGTAGAGGAGATCGTCTGCTCTCCGCATCCCCAAGGTCTCTGAAGCAGCGCCTGCATCGATTCAAGGATGCGAGATAGAAGCGATGGGTAAAACTTCACCTCGCCCACGATGCTTCCAGGGACCACAGTCAGGGGAACGTCGGCGCTAAGCCCGCTGCCTTCGGCCGCCATTCCACTCACCGTTACTTCGCGCGGCTCGCCATCCGGATGAACGGAGACGGGTTTCTCAATCGCATCCGATGCACGGCCGCCGATCGCCGTCACTCGCAGCTTCGCGTGGTCCGTTGCGCCGTCCGCATGCAATAACAGGAATGCGTCGCTCGATGACTCCCGCGCGACCACGCCGGGTTGCCTCACTCCCTGTGGCAGCGAAAGCCCCGCTGCCACGGTCGCCGACACCGTCACGTTCTCCGCTTGATCCAGATAGTTGCGGATCGGCGCCGGAAGCAGAATTTCATCGCCCGCGGTCAGCATCCGCGGGGCGTCCAGATCCGCCTGGAACGGCTGGAAGGCGCGAAAATCGGCTTTGGTTTCCGTAATTCGTCCGTCCAGGGTAGACGCGATCACCGCGACATGCCACGTCGTGATCGAATCGGCGAGCTTCACCTGGATGGAAGCCCTGCCTGCGGCATTGGTCACTAACTCCGGCTGCCAAAAGAGGGTTTCGGGAAAGTATTCACGCACGCGTGGAGTCGAAAGTGCCGTGTTTGCGGCAATACCCCGCGCAACCGCAAGGTCGGTGTTAATAACCACCGATTCAGCGCTCACTTCCACTGTGTTCGTCACTTCGCCGACCTGCAATGTGGCATCGGCGCGCGTGAGATGATCTGCCGCTGCCGGCACCTTGTTGATCACCTTGTGCATAAATCCGGCAACGTCAAACCCAAGCAAGTACAAGCCGGGGTGTACTCCTCGGAAGGAATAGCGACCGCCGTTATCGGTCTTCGTGGTGTAGATCCCGTTCAAAGTAACTTGCACGCCTGGGATAACCGCACCCGATGGGTCAGTGACCACGCCGCTGATGGTTCCCGTCCCGGGGATGCTGTCCGTGGGCTGAGCGAGCTTCTCCGCCAGATCGGTTTTCGGTGCGTCCGCCGCGTTCTCGAGCACCCGGCTGAATTCCGCTACAGCGAAGTCGTCATAGGTACCTTGAATCCCATCTTCCCCATTGCTGCGAATCTCGATGATCAGCGTCGTTCTCTTGGTCGGAGTGATTTTCTTCTTGTTCTCCACCGCGCCTTTATATTCCGAGTAGGAGTACACGTTCACGTGATCGGCATAGGTTTCATCCGTCCGGAACACCGGAAAGTAAACGTGACCCCACGGATCGCGCAGGCCATCAAAATCGACCCCGGCCGCTCGGAGCGCAGTGCGAAATTGATCCGAGGTTCTCGGGAACTCCAACCACGTCCCCAAAGCCGCATTGATCCTCTCACTCAGTCCGGCAAAATACGAACCCCAAAACGTCGCCACGGTGAAGTCGTCGTTCGTGCCAAACTTCCGATCCGGCCCGGCGCTGAGAATCCGGATTTCCCTCCACTGCCTTTCGTAAGCGATCTGAAGATCCATTGGGCTTCCCCACGGATCACGCAAGGCCGCAAACTGAATCCCAGCCGATCCCAGAAGCCGCAACACCTCTTCTCGCGTCGCAGGATAATCCGCCATGCCGCGCAGGCGGTTACCAATCAACGCCTCATAGTTGCCGAACCATTTCCTCTTGACCGTCAGAGCGCAGAAATCGTCCCTCGTCCCTATTTTCTTGTCGGGGCCCGTGCTCATGAGTTGGAGAACGTCATTCTCCCGCTCCGTGCTGAAGACGGGATAATAAGCACGCATCCACGGGTCTTGAATCCCAGAGAGCGTCTTCCCCACAGCGGCAAACAGTTCCGCCTCGTTGCGCGGATAGTCAAGAGTTTCGAGGTAGCGAGCGTCAAGCTCGTTCTTGACGGGCGCCAAAGCCTGAACGCCGGCCTTCGAAAACGATTCCCTGGCTTCCTCGGCGGTATCCTCTCCCGAGTTCGCAAAAAACGGATCAGGGATAAGGACCTCAGCCGCAAGCTGCAAGTCGCCGTCGATTTTGGCCGGGTCCAATTCCTCCAGATCGCTCTCTCTCATGCCCGCAAGGTTCGGTTCGCCATCAATGTCGTAATCGAACCATCGCCGCTGCCCGAAGGCCGCGTCCGTCGCGGCGCGCTCCAGCACGCTCTGATCGACGATCGCGATGCCCAGAGCTGTATCCGCCGGGGCCCGAAACTGGACCGTGGCTAGATCTCCAGGATGATAAGTCGTCTTGACTGGAGACGCACTGACAACTAAGTCATCCTGCCCGGGAACCAAAACCGCGCGGCTGGCGATGGCACTCGTTGCCCCCGAAGCCACCCCTACGGAAAGCTTTCTGCCGAAATGCGATGAGTACGGAATGTCGAATTGCGCGTGACCATCCTGCAGCGTGAGGTTA
>Ga0326727_10011286_pt1 | contig 20883 bp, 16 predicted proteins | sample MB2enrmetagenome_FD_207643 | JGI IMG/M metagenome (GOLD analysis project Ga0326727, IMG submission 207643) | Lab enriched peat soil microbial communities from McLean, Ithaca, NY, United States - MB29MY | ecosystem: Environmental > Terrestrial > Soil > Wetlands > Peat | place: USA: New York...
CCTTGCAAGAGGCCTACCTCCGGCGTCGTGAGGACACGAAGATTCCCTTGAAGATGGCCGATGGTTCAACCATCTTCCTTTCACCCGGCTCCCACAACCAACTGCAGGTCGCCGTCGTCGAAGAGTTTGGCCCGCGTTTCGCACCTGGTGCAAACCTCCTGTACGTTGGCGACACTGCATCAAAGCAGGTCGTTTTCGACGCGCGCGAGTTGTCCAAACTCAGTATTCCCGTCACCGAGCACGACAAACTACCGGACATCATCCTCTACTGGGCAGAGCGCCAGTGGCTTTTTTTGGTGGAGGCCGTAACGACCCACGGCCCCGTGTCCCCCAAACGCCATCGCGAGATTGAAGCCATGCTCAAAGACTGCCGAGCCGAACGGATTTACGTGACCGCCTTCCTCAATTCGAAGACCTTTCGCAAGTACGCCGGCGACATCGCCTGGGAAACCGAGGTGTGGATTGCCGAGACGCCCGACCACATGATTCACTTCAACGGACCGAAGTTCCTAGGCCCTTACAAGCCCCAGCCAGCAAGGAAATAGCGGCACCCTCCGCTAGGCCATGCGCGAATTCGAAACCCGTCTCCGCCGGGTCTGGAATCTGCACGACCATGGGACCTCGGTATGTCCTTCCTCCGACATGCGCCGCTAGCGGTCCAGATACGGCGTTCTGGTAGATCACTCAAGAGGTGCGCCTGCTGCTGGTTCGGGTGGCCGGCTATCCTACGGCTCGATCACGATCTGCACGTGGTTCGATTCCTGGCCGCCGGCGGCGATGTGCAGCTCCGATACGCCGGCATTCATGATCGCAGGCAGTTGCACCTCGATCAGATAGAAGCCGATGTAGCCGGGCGCCAGGGTGGCGCGCGACACTTCGATGGGCGATCCGTCCAGAAACGCCCGGATCGAGGCCGCCACCACCGGCGGGTCCTCCAGCGGCGCGGGCAGGCCGGTGGGCCAGTCGGGGCGGACCTTCCCCAGGCCCGTCGCCATGATTTGCACCCGGCCGTTGGAGTGCGCCGTGTTGCGCGCGTCGATGGGCAGGCCGCTGTCGGCGTCGTATAGCCAGGGGGCGCCGTCGCGGCCCACGAAAATCGCCGGCGAAACCGGCTGCACCTGCTGGGTCAGCGTCACGCGCCCGGCATTGGTCTCGAAGGCCAGCGCCACGTTCGGGCCCACGGCTTCGAAGGGAACCTGGATCTGGGATTCGGCATCGGAGGCCGCCAGCACCGGATAATCCAGATTGCCGCCTCGGGCCGCGTTCACCAGCCCGCCGATGACGCTCAGCAGCGATCCCGGCGCCGCCGCGCGGGTGCTGAAATCGGCCGCGTTCACGATCCGCAGATTGCGCAGGCGATGCGGCGCAGCCGCGGCGTAGACGCCGTGACCATCGAGCGCGATGTACAATTGCACGCCGTTCGGATCCAGGCGCACATCGGTGGCGGCGGCGGCCGGCAGCCGGTCCGACAGAATCGTCCAGACGACCGAATCGGGCTGGCTGGCATTTTCCAGATCGACGCGGGTAAAGAATACGCCCTTGTCGGTGGCCACATAGACCGCGCCGGCCGCGCGCTCGGCGGTGATCCCGTGCGCGGGGGCGTCGGGCAGGTTGCCGTCCAGGGGGTCCCAGAAAGTGCCGGAATTGGTGGTGCGGAGCACGTGCGGCCCCTGTTCGCCCGCTAGCGCCGCCAGCGCCACGCGCGGCTCGGCGGCGTCCACAAAAATGCGCTCCACCGGACCGCGGGCCTGCCAGGGCGGGACGGGGAAGGTTTGACCGCCGTCGAACGAAACCCAGATCCGGCCGTCGGAAGAGCCGGCATACACCACGTCGCCGGACGAGCCCGATACCGTGATGTCGGCGCGAACCACCGCCGAATACCGCTGGCGCAGCGCCGCTTCATTCAGCAGTTCCGCTGCCGGCGCCGGAGCCCAGACCGAGCCGCCCGGCGGCAATTCCAAAACCCCCAGGCCATCGACCTGGATGCGCGTGCCCACGGTGTTGCTGGGTGTGGAGAGAATCCGCCGCACCGCCAGGTTCGGCAGAGAGCGGTTCAACCCGGCCCAGGACAGCCCGCCATCCATGGACCGCCAGACACCGTAATCGTTGGCCAGCGCCAGTTGATTCGGGTCGGCGGGCGAAATCGCCAGGCTGTGTTGGCCGGAACCCACCACGGATTCCGACTTGTACGCCGTGAGGTTGGTCCAGGAATGCCCCCCGTCTTCGGAGCGGAGCAACTGGCGCCCCAAGGAGTACATTCTCAAGGGATCCGAGGCGGCGGAGACGACGCGCGCCCCAGGCTCGGGCAGCCGGGCGGGGGTGGCTGGAATCGGAGTGTTCGTCTCGGCCCCATCGGCGGTAGCGGCCCAGGTCTCGAAATCGGCGGTCTCAAAGACCTTGCCGGAGGGCGTGCGGGCGAAGAGCAGCGAGCCGCCGGCGGAGTACCACACCCGCTCCACCGGCCCGGTGGCAGGGGAAGCCAGCATCAGCTCCACCGAGGAACTGCCCACCTTTCGCCAGTCCGGCCGCGTCTGTCCTGCGGCCAGCAACACCCCGGCCAGCAGCAAACCGATGAGCCGCATTGGAACGCGGATTGTCCCCTTATGACACACTGCCGGTTTCATTTTACCCTATTTCGGATCCCGCCATTTTAATCAACCCGCTGAATCTGTGCACTTTGTAAGCGAATTTTAATCGCGGCCCACTGGTTGCAAAGCATGTTTAGTGCTAGACTTGTTTAGTCATAGCATCGAAGCAAGGGTTTAGGATGCCCGGCTCCGGAAAAGGTGTTATGCTTTGGCGTATGACGCGATCGGGGATGGTGCGCCCGCTGCTTGTGGCGGCAGCCGTCGTGGTGTCTCTGGCCCCGCTCCAGGCTCAGGATACCGCGGCGAAGGCGCTCGTCATCAATGGCAACGTTTCCGTGTTGCGCGATGGCAACCCGTGGGCCTTGTTTGAAGGGAACACGGTCCAACCCAAGCAGATCGTCAAGACCGGACCGGATGGTTACGCCAGGTTCCAGGTCTCCGACGGCAGCACCTTCGAAGTCTTCCCCAACTCGCAAGTCGTATTCCGCGCCAATCAGGGTTCGTTGCAAGACCTGCTGGACGTTTGGATCGGGAGGGTGAAAGTCTACATCCAGCACCTCCCCGGCATTCCGAATCCCAACAACGTTCACAGCCCGACGGCCGTCATTTCCGTGCGCGGCACGGTCTTTGAAGTGAACGTGGAAGACGAGGACGGAACTACCTTCGTCAGCGTGGACGAGGGATTGGTGGAAGTTCGCAAGCAGGGGGAGGGCGATGGAGTGTTACTGGGACCCACCCAACCCATCCAATGGATCCGCGTGTTCAAGAACCAGCCGTTGGCTCATAGGATGGACAAGAGTGGCATCGCCCGGGTCATTGAAAGAGCCGTCCAGGACGCCGCCCGAGTGGCGCTGCAGCGCCAGGTTGGGGGCGGAGGAGGGGTAGGCTCTACGCCTACGACTTCCACGGGAGCCGGCGGTGCGCAGGGCGACAAGGGCAAAGGCGGCACCACGACCACCGCTCCGGCGCCGCCATCGGCGCCGCCGCCTCCGCCGCCAAGCCCGTAGACCGCCGGTCGGTCCCCCGCTCCTTTAAAAGCCGTGAAGAAGTCGCCCGCAAGCGGGCAATGGGCAGGCTAAAGCATGCTCCACCAAGGTGGGGCATGCTTTAGCTTGCCTGTTTTTTCACGGCTTCCGACGGTTGCGGCTGGGAATGAGTCGCCGTACCGAGCCGCGCGCGTGGCGTGATAGATTGAAAAAAGCCATGTATCGCGCTCTGCGAGGATTGATTCTCTTAGCCTGCGCCGCGGCGCTGTGCGCCCAGCAACAGCCCGCCGGCCTTGAGCCCGACTGGGATATCGGCGTGATCTTGCAGGAGATGAGCGCGCACGCCGGGCGCCTGCTGCCGGTGCTCGATCGCATCGACGTGAAGGCGTGGGTCGAGAAGGGCGCGTCGGCCACCTTCGCCGCGCAATTGCAGTCCAGCAAAGACCAGGCTAGGGCGTTCGCCGATGGCGCCCGGGATCTGGCGCGCAACCCGGAGAAACTGTCGGCCTCGCTCGAGCTGCTCTTCCGCATTCAGGGCCTCGAAATCATGCTTGGTTCTCTGGAGGATGGGACCCGGAAGTATCAGGACCCCGCGCTCGCCCAGACACTGGCCAGCCTGGCAGCGGAGAATGGCGCCAACCGCGACCGGTTTCAGAAGTACATCGTGAATCTGGCCGCCGAGCGCGAGCAACAGTTTCAGGTGATGGACCGGGAAGCGCAGCGCTGCCGCGGCATCCTGACCGTGCAGCCCGCGGCGTCCCCGAATTCAGGAAGGAAGAACTAATTCAACCCATGCCTTTCACGTGCAGCATTTGTGGCGAGGAATCCACGCGGATCTGCGCGCAGTGCACCAAGGACGCGTGCGATAACCATCTTTGCGAAAGGTGCTTGCGATGCAGCGACTGCTGCGAGTGCGAAGTGACTCTTTCGGAGCACGGCGCGCCCCCTGGCCCCGCCCCCGCGGCGTAGTCCCTACAGCGGCGTGATCGGCTTGCTCTCCGAGCCGGTGCGGAACTGGTGGGGGACCGCCTCATTGGGCGGCGGCGTCAACAGGTGCGGGCGCATCATAACCAGCACCTGGTCGTTACTCCGGTCGCGTTCGTGGGTGCTGACCAGCGCTCCGAGGTAGGGAATGCGCGACAGGCCCGCCAGCCCGGCGATGGTGCGGGCTTCGCTGGGACTGAGCAGGCCGGCCACTATCGCCCACTCTCCCATCACCAGCCGCGTTTTGGATTTCAGCACGCGGCTCGAAATGATGGGAATGCCGTTCTCGGCCTGCCCCGACAGCACTTTGAATTCGGCGTCGACATCCAGCGTCACATCGTCCATGCCGTGCACCGCGGGGGTCACCTTCACGGTCAATCCGAGATCTTCGAAGGTGACGGAAGGCGGAGGCATGTACGCGCCGGCGCCCGAGTAACTCGCCGGGCCGTAGTAACCGGAGGTCAGGATGGGATAGCGGTCGCCCACGTGCAAGGTGGCGGGCTGGCCGTCCAGCGAACGCATCTCCGTCGTGAGCAGCAGATTGGTCGAAGATTCCGACATCTTGGCCACCAGCGAGGGATTGACGATTCCGATTCCCATCAGCGTCTTCCCGCCGCCAAACGCCAGCAGCCCCGTGAGACCCGACGACAACGAAGGGCTGTTGTTCATAAACGTGGTGAGCGCGGTGAGCGGGAAAGACGTCGGAAGGTCGATCCCGTAGGTGACCATGTCGTTGCGGGTGACCTCGAGAAACTCCAGGTCCACCATCACCTGGGCGCGCGGCTGCAGCAGCTCCTCGAGCAGCGCGCGCGCGGTCAGGACCTTGGAGATGCGGTCGCGGAAAATCACGACGTTCTGTTGCACATCCCACGAGGCCTTCTCAATGGCCATGGCCTGCTGCACCGCGGTGATCATGGCGTTGAAGTCCTGCTGGTTGGTGACCTCGGGCAGGCGCACCTCGACAGCCACGGCCGGCTCCACCTCCTGGCGCTTCTGCGGGGTATCTTTGACCACCATGAAGAGCTTGTTGGATAGCGGCACGATGAAGGAGTTGGTGGCCGCCTCGAGATCGTGCAGCGCTTCGCGGTAATCCACGCCCTGCAGTTGAAAACGGAACGCCTTGACGGGCTGGTAGTCGCCGTCGAAAACGCAATCCAGTCCGAAAGCGTGGGCCACATCCTCAAACAGCTTGCGGGAGTCGCCGCGCAGATCGATATCCTTGGTTTCCGGGGCGGCCTTCAATTCCGTCGGAGGCAGCGGCTGGCGCGCCTCGGCCAGGTCCCGCGCGCTGGGCTTGTCGAAGTGCGATTCCGGGAGGGCCGCGGGTTCCGGCTCGGGCCCGGTCTCCGGCGGCGGCATGGGTTTCGCCTCGAGCGCGGCGCGCGACTTCACCGCCTGGCTGCGCAGCCAGTAGTTCTGGTTCTTGGGCTCCATGGCGGCGGCCTGGGAATACAGCAGGTAGGCCTGGGCCATGTGGCCGCCCTTCTCGGCCTGGCGGCCCTGCTCATAGAGGTCCCAGGACGAGACCTCCTGCGCCATCAGGCGCCCGGCCACGATCAGGAACGGAAGGAACACACTTCGCCGCACATTAGGGTGACGCGGCGCCGGACCTGTGCGTGCAGCCGGATTCTTTGTGAGAATCGAACTATGCAACTGATCGAGCGCATTTTGACGAAGAATCCGATGGAGTTGGTGTGGCCACTCGCCATATTCGTGGCCATTTTCCTCATCGGGTGGGTGGTCCGCCGGTTCATCCTGAAAGCCCTGCGCGCCTGGACTACGCGCACCGAAAGCCGCGCCGGCCTGGTCATCGCCGAGGCCCTCAGCGGTCCGATTCTCATCTGGGCCGCGATCCTCGCGTTGCACCTGGCACTCCAGTCCTCCCATCTGCCCCGGGGGTTAACGGACTGGGGCGCGACGACGTTGTTCGTGCTCTGGATCGTGTCTCTCACGCTGATGTCGATGCGGATCGCCCGCGACCTGATTCGCTTCTATGGCAGCCAGGTGGCCGGCGCTCTGCCGGTGGCCACCCTTACGCAGAACCTGGCCCAGATCGCGGTGGTGATCCTGGGCGCGTTGGTGCTGCTGGAGCACTTCAAAGTTTCGATCACGCCCATGCTGACGGCCCTGGGCGTGGGCGGCCTGGCGGTGGCACTGGCGATGCAGGACACGCTTTCCAATCTGTTTGGCGGCTTCTATGTGGCCGTCGCGGGACAGGTCAGGCTGGGGCACTACATCAAGCTGAACACCGGCGAAGAGGGATACGTCACCGACATCGGCTGGCGCAGCACCATCATCCGGAGCCTCGGGAACAGTCTGATTATCGTGCCCAACGCCAAGCTGGCGCAGGCCATTGTGACCAACTACGACCTGCCGGAGAAGCGCATGTCGGCCACGGTGGAAGTGCGCGCGAGCTACGATTGCGATCCCGATCGTATCGAGCGCGTGCTGCTCGATATCGCGGCGCAAGGCGCGCGGGAGATCCCGGGCATGCTGGCCGATCCGGCGCCCTCGGTGACATTCGACCCCGGGTTCGGCGATTGGGCGCTGGGCCTCACGCTCAACTACCAGGTAGCCGAGTTCGCCAGCCAGTTCACTGTGCGCCACGAGCTGCGAAAGCGAATCTTCCGCCGTTTCCGAGAGGAAGGCATCCGGATTCCGTTCCCCGCCCGGGCCGTCTACATGCACGCGCCCGAGCCGGACGACCCCGTCGCATGAAGCGCCCGATCGCGCGTTTGCCGCTGGCTGGCGTACGTGGTATATTTGGATCGCGTTTGATAGCTACCGCGAATCCGGCCGAGTATTCTGAGCGACGAAACCGTCGAACCGCTTGTGTTTCTCCCCGATTAGCCCGCTTTCAAATAGTCAGGAGAATTGAGTGAAGAACATCTTCGTTGGCAATCTCGATTTCAACGTTACGGAAGAGACCGTCCGTAGCCTTTTCGAGAGTCACGGCGCCGTGAACAGCGCCCGGATCATGACGGATCGCGACACCGGCCGCTCGCGCGGGTTCGCCTTCGTCGAAATGGAAAATGAAACGGAAGCGGACCAGGCGATCGCCGCCCTGAACGGCTACACCCTGGAGGGACGGGCTCTCAACGTGAACGAAGCGCGTCCCAAGCCGGATCGGGGCTTCGGCGGCGGTGGTGGAGGCCGTCCCGGCGGCGGACGTCCCGGCGGCGGCGGTGGGAACCGTCCCCGCGGCGGGCGCCGCGAGCCTCGCTGGTAGGGGCCGGGCACGCCCGGCCCGACACGCCCCTAAACCCCGCTGGTCCCGTTCTCCAGGAATGCCCGCAGGCGGTGGCTGCGGCTGGGGTGACGCAGTTTGCGCAGCGCTTTGGCCTCGATCTGCCGGATGCGCTCGCGCGTCACGGCAAAGTTTTGCCCCACTTCCTCCAGCGTGTGCTCGCTTCCATCGTCCAGGCCGAACCGCATCTTGATGATCTTCTCCTCGCGCGGCGTGAGGGTTTTCAGAACTTGCGCGGTCTGCTCCCGCAGGTTCAGATTGATCACGGCGTCGGAGGGAGAAATCCCGTTGGCGTCCACGATGAAATCGCCCAGGTGCGATTCCTCCTCTTCGCCGATGGGCGTTTCGAGCGAAATGGGCTCCTGCGCCACGCGCAGCACCTTGCGCACCTTTGAGACGGGCAGTTGCAGCCGTTTGGCGAGCTCCTCGTTGGTGGGCTCGCGGCCCAGCTCCTGGATCATCTGGCGCGAGGTCCGGACCAGCTTGTTGATGGTCTCGATCATGTGGACCGGAATGCGAATGGTGCGCGCCTGGTCGGCGATGGCGCGCGTGATGGCCTGCCGCACCCACCACGTGGCGTAGGTCGAGAATTTATAGCCGCGGCGGTACTCGAACTTGTCCACGGCCCGCATCAGCCCGATGTTGCCTTCCTGGATGAGGTCGAGGAACTGCAGCCCGCGGTTGGTGTAGCGCTTGGCGATGCTCACCACCAGGCGCAGGTTGGCCTCGATCAGCTCCTTCTTAGCGCATTCCGCCTCCTGGTGGGCCTGGGTGATGATCTCGAGAGTCCGCCGCAGCTCCGCCGCGGATGCTCCGAAACGCTCTTCGCTCTGTTGCAGCCGCTGGCCCAGGCTGCGTTGCTCCTTGCGGAGTTCCTTGATGCCTTCGGCGCGCGCGCCCGGCCACGTTTCGAGCTTTTTTTGGACGCGGGCGATCTCTCGCTCCAGCGGCTTCAGTTCATCCACCGCCGCCCGGATGCGGTCGATCAAGTGGCGGATCACCGGCGTCTGGAACTTGATCCGCCGCACCAGGCGCGAAGTCCGCACGATCAGCCGCCCCAATTCCCAGGATTGACGCCGGTACTGCTTGGGCTTCATGCCGCGCGGAATCGCCTGAAGTTTCTGCCGGCACTGGAGAATCTTTTTGTAATGCCGCGCGATGTCCTCGACGCGCTTGCAGAATTCCTTGCGCTTCTCCTCCACCAGTTCGTCGGTCAGGATGGGATCGGGAATCTGGACGATGTCGCGCGCCGAGACGGAGTTCCTGGCCGCTGCTTCGCCCAGGAACACGATCTCCTGGATCATCAGCGGGGCGCGCGCCAGCGATTTGAGCGCCGCGTTCTGGCCGCGTTCGACACGGCGCGCGATTTCGACCTCGCCCTCGCGCGTCAGCAGCGGGACCGTGCCCATCTCCCGCAGGTACATGCGCACCGGGTCGTTGATCTTCTCGCCTACGCCGGCGGGCAGGTCCAGATCGACGAGATCGTCCCCCTCCTCGGTCTTTTTCTCGAAATCCTTGGGCTCTTCCAGAATTTCGATGCCGGCGGTATCCAGGCCGGCCAGCACGTCTTCGAGTTCGGCGCCGCCCGCCAGATCTCCGGGCAGAACTTCGCTGACCTCGTCGTACAAGACGTAGCCCTTCTCCTTGCCCATCTGTACGAGACGGTTCAACCCTTCGAATTTGTCCTCAAGCGCCACTGAATCCCCGCCACATTCCCCACGCAATCGAAACGAGCCTATTGTACACCACGGCGCGTCGCAATTCCGGGGGCGCACATATCATCGGCGTCCCCGCGGCGCCCGCTCGAGCCCCTGCAACTCTCCGGTCAGCCTCAGCGCCTCTTCCCAATTGCCCGCGCGCTCGGAGTCGTGAATGCGCGCCTTCAACTGCGACCGCCGCTGTTGCTCCCCGGTGCGGCGCATGCTCTCCATGGCCGCCAGCACTTCTTCGTGCGAAGCCCGCGCATCCTCGTTGAGAACCGCCTGGGCCAGCAAACTCTGGTCCGATTCCTCCAGGCGCGCGTGGACCTCTTCGAAACTCAACCGGCCGCCCGCCTCATGGAGAGCGAATATCGCCTGAAAGATGCGCCGCGAAGAAAAGGCGCCGATGGCCTCCATCGATTTCAGCTCCCCGATGACCTCGCCCCGCATCTCCGGCTGCGCCAGCAGCGCGTTCAACAGCATGCGTTCGTCGTGCCGCAACGGAATCTTTGGGGGTTCCAGCGTCTTCTCCTGTCTATCCACCGCGGCCTTCTTGAATGCGTCGATTACCCTACCTTGGTTCGCTTGGTCCACTCCGACGTACCTCGCCACATCCACAGCGATCTGCAGGCGCTCGAGCCGGTCGGGGATTCGCTGTACCGTAGCCACCAGAAACTGAAGCGCCGCCACCTGTCCTTCCGTGGTGCGCATATCGTGCCGGGCGCGCGCCCGGTCCGCCAGCCAGTAAAAGTATCCCTTGGCCCCCTCCAGCCGCTCCTGGTACGCGGCCGCGCCGCGCTGTTTGCAGTACTCGTCCGGATCGAGACCGCCGTCCAGTTCCACGATGCGGACCTGCATGCCCTCTTCGAGCAGCAGGTTGATGGACCGCTCCGCCGCGTTGGCGCCCGGCGCATCCGGATCGAAGTTCACCACGATCTTCTGGGTGTGGCGTTTGAGCGCCTGTGCCTGCTGGGTGGTGAGCGAGGTGCCGCAACTGGCCACCACGCCGGGGAAACCGGCGGCGGTAACGCCGATGGCATCCATGTAGCCTTCCACCAGAATGACCCGATCGTCTTTGCGAATGGCCTCCTTTGCCCGGTGCAGGTTGTAGAGCACGTAGCTCTTCTTATAGATCGGCGTTTCCGGCGAATTTAAGTACTTGGGTTCTTCCTCGGCCGCCAGCGCGCGCCCGCCGAACCCGATGATCTTGCCCGATTCGTTATGAATGGGGAACATCAGCCGGTTGCGGAAGCGGTCGTACCGGCTTCCGTCCTGCCGCGTGCCCACCAGCCCCGCCTGGTCCATTTGCGCCGCGGGGAAATTCCGCTGTTCGAACAGGCGCAGCAGCGCGCGTCCCGAGCGGTCCGAGTATCCCAGGGCGAATTGTTCGGCCGTTTCCGGCGTCACGCCCCGCCGCGCCAGGTAATCCCGCGCGGCCTCCCCTGCCGGCGAGTTGAGATGGGCGCGGAAATTCTCCTGCGCCAGTTCGTGCATTTGATAGATGGCGCCGCGCAGCTTGGAGTCCTCGTCGGCGTACTGCGAGCGCTTGGGCATGGGAATGCCGTAGCGGTCGGCCAGGAGTTTCAGCGCCTCGTAAAAGCCGATGCCTTCCTTCTCCATCACAAACTTCACCACGTCGCCGCCCGCGCCGCAGGAGAAGCATTTGTAGAACTGATGCACCACGTGGACGGTAAAGGAAGGGGTTTTTTCGCTGTGGAAGGGGCACAGCCCCATGTAGCGCTGCGTGCCGGACTTCTTCAGCCGCACATATTCCCCGACGACAGCGACAATATCGACCGAGGATTTTAGCTGCTCGACGAAGTCCATGAAGACCCTTCTGGCTATTATCCCGCACCTGCCGGGCGGCGGCATTCGCCGATGGTCCGGCCGGCCGTTTCAAAGAGGTTGCGGCCGGAGCGGAAAACCCTAGCGCGCGCGCCCACCGGCAGTGGCATAATCAAACCAGGGGCAGCCACACCCCAAGGAAGCGGAGAAACCGACATGACACCCGAGGACAACCGGCCCGCCACCAAACAGGACCTCGACCGCGCCGTCGAATCCATCGCCGCCGCCATCCGGGCCGAAATTCAAGCCGCCGAAGGCCGCGCTCGGGAATTCGCGCGGGGAATCGAAACCAACCTGCTAACGGCATTCCACGGCCACGCCAAGGGCCAGACGGCACGCCTCCACACCGCCGAACTCACGACGCATGACATGGGGATCCGCATCGCCGCCCTGGAAGAACGCGTCCTGAACATCGAGACGCGCCAGCGCCCACCGCAGTAAGGGCCAGGGACGCGGGGCGCGCCGAACCTAGTCGGCCTGCACCGGTTCATGCTCACGGCCGCGGCCAATCCCTCCCGCGCCATGCAGACGTTCTCGAAATTCATAGGATTTCTCAAAAATATTTCATTCAACCTAATCCTATTCGTTGCATGGCCTTCCAGTCACAGATGAGTAGGTACCAGTACTGCGCGCTCTGTTCATCCGGTGATTCCCGGAGTAGTATCACGATACATGGCATACCGGTGGTATGGATTGGCCGTGATTTTGTCCGTGCTGCCGCTGGGCGCGGGAACGATCAACGTTTCCACGCAGACTTCGGCCTTGCTCGATACGGGCGACGAGCTATCGTTCACGGTTCCATCCTGGAATTTCGGCATCAACGCGGCGAATTTCGGACTCCCGGAGTACCCCACCTCGGTGGAGTTCCTGTTCGTGTCGGATTCCGTGGATTTGCCGGCACAGGTGGAGGCGGTTCTGGAATCGGGCGATGGCTCCGTTTCGGTTTCGTTTGGCGCGCCGTTGAGCTTTACGACGGGGATGTTCCAAGGCGCCGGCTATGGCGGAGCAGTCTCGGTTCTGGATGGCTCGCTGCAGCTCTCCGAGGCGCTTTCGCAACAGTTGTTCGGCAGTTCGGCGGCGATCTTGACGCTCCTCAACACCGGACCGGCCGTGACCGTGGGACTGCCACCTTACACCTTGCAGCAGGATATGACCGTGAGCCTGGAAGGCGGCGGGTTGAGCGTGGGCGCGCCGCTGGGCGGGGTCGCCCTGACGGACTCGCCGGACCCTCCCGACCCTCCCGACGTGCCGGAACCCGGTTCGGCCGTGCTGCTACCGGGCGGCGGCGCGCTGCTCTGGGCGCTCGCGAGGCTGCGCCGGTCAAAACTTGCGCGTGGTGCCTAGGGAGGTCTCGAGCGCGATTCTTACAAGCTGGCTGCGTGTTCGCACACGGGTCTTTTGAAATAACTGCTGTAGCGTGGCCTTCACCGCGCTCTCCGATACCCCCAGCCGGGCGGCGATTTCTTTGTTGGAAAGGCCCTCGAATATGCCCCGCAACACCTGTTGCTCCCGTTCCGTCAGCACCTTCTGAAAGCCGGGACCTTCGCGCCGATGGATTCCGTCGGCCATGAGGTGAATGACGCGCTGGTCCACCCACATCTCTCCGCTGGCCACCAGGCGGATGGCCTTGGCCAGGGTCACCGGAGAATTGTGCTTCAGGAAGATGCCCGACGCGCCCAACTGCAAGGCGATGGACGATTCGGCGGCATCCATTCCGGCGGTGACCATCAGGATCTTTCCCGGGTAGCCGGCGCGGCGGGCCGTGGCGATGAACTGGCTGCCGTGATCGTCGCCGAGGTCGAAATCCAGGAGGACGATATCGACGGGCGAGCCTTTCAGAACCTCGAGGGCCTCGGCGGACGTGCCGCAGTTGCCCACCATTTCGAAGTCGGGCTCCGAAGCCAGAAGGCGGCTGAGGCCCTCTCGAAACAGAACGTGATCATCGAGCAAGAGCAGCCGGATGCGTTCCCTGTTTGCCTGTCCGTCCATAATCCGTCTCATGGGAACCGGCGATGGCCAGGTCGATCACAAAAGAACAGCCTGGCGCCGCCGGATCGTGGCGAAGCTCACCCCGAAAGGATCGCACAAAGGCTCGCGAGAGATACAACCCGAGCCCCGTGGAATCGGCCCCCTTCTGGAAGGGTTGAAAGAGCTTGTCGACGGAACAACCGATGCCCGGCCCGGAGTCGGTGACCCGGATGGACACGACGCCCGGCCCTTCCGTGACCGCGATATCGATTCTCTTCAGGCCGGAGCCCTCCAGGGCCCTCTCGCTGTTCTTGGTGAGATTCAAAAGAACCTGCAACAAACTGTGGCGATCGGCCCAGACCGCGGGGAGTTCGGCGGGGATCGCCCAGTAGACGGCAATATCGGCTTCCTGGCAATAGGGCTCGAGCACGATCTTGAGATCGTCGAGGGTCTCACGCAGGTCGATGCCGCCGATTTCGGAATCGCGGGCGCTCTGTTTGAGCTCCAGGGAGGCAATCTTGTTGAGCGTTTCGACCAACGATCCGAGCGCCTCGAAATCCTTGGTCCCGGTCAGGACGCCGCTGCGGACGAGGTTCTCATAGATGATGGCGATGGCGCCGCAGACGTTGCGGATTTCGTGGGAAACGGCGCCCACCAGAATCCGCGATCCGGCCATGAGCTGTTCGAGGCTCGACTCTTCCCGTTCCCGCAACGCCTCGGAGGCGTCCACCACCAAAGCGGCCAGGCGCGGGCCTATGGCCGTGTTGTAAGTGGAGAAGAAGACGTTGGCCGGGAAGACAGCGCCGTTTTCGCGCTCGCCGCGGCACTGCATGTCGGTCCGGAATGCCTGGGGCGCCTCGCCGGAGAAAGGCACGCGTCCCAGGGCGGGGATGTAGCGGCGGATGCTTCTTCCGGGCAGTTCCCCGTCGGGCGCTCCGAAGAGACGGTGCGCGGCGGCATTGGCCCGCAGAATCACGCTGTCGGCGCCCATGGTGAGGATGGCGGCGGGACTGCTGTCGATGAGAAACTCCAATTGCTCTTCGGCTTCGCGCCGGGCAGCCATTTCCACTTCGACCCGGCGGAGGTTTTCCATGTCCCGCCGGCGGCTCCTGGCGATCTCGAACGCGAACAGGCCCGTGCCCGCCAGCGACGTGAACACCAGAATGTCTTGCGGCAGCGCCACGGCGAGCGTAAAGGGGAACGGGTCGAAGACATCGGACAGGAACGTGCAAAGGAGCGCCGCCAGGAGGATCTGCCAGCGCGGCAAGACCGTTCCCACCAGCAGAATGGGAAACAGGTAGAGGAAGCCGAAGGCAATGTTGAGGTCGACGCGCCAGTCGATGAGGGCGATGATGGCGATGAGCAATCCCGCCCGGGCGAGCACCACGGGCGTGGACCCTTGCAGATAACGGAACATGATGCGCCTGCGCCCCCGTTTCGATTGTAGGAACAATCGCGGTTCCAAACCAAGCCCTCCGGCCAAAAGATAGGTTCGACTCCGCCGAAAGATAGGCGCTTGGCGGAGCCGGGACGACGCCAAAATTGTTATTGACACCAGTGCGGAGGTTACATGTGCGTCTGTCGATCGGGCTTCTGATCGTGGTTTGCCTCACCAAGGGCGTTCGCGCGCAGAAGGCTTTCACGTGGCAGGAAATTCGCGACAAGTTCGAAGCTACGAACCCGACTTTGCGGGCCAGCCAGTTCGGCGTCGATGAAGCCAAGACCCAGGAGACCACGGCTTACCTGCGGCCGAACCCGGATCTCACCACCACGCTCGATCAGCTCGACCCCTTCACGCCCAATCCTTATCGCCCGCTGGCGAACACCCTGCCGCTGATCTCGGCCAGCTACCTGCACGAGCGGCAGCACAAGCGGGAATTGCGGCTGGAGAGCGCTCAAAAGGGCACCGCCATCGCGGTGTCGCAACAAGCCGACCTGGAGAGAACGCTGCTCTTCAGTTTGCGGAGCGCATTCGTTCAAACCCTGCAAGCCAAGGCGGTCCTGGCGCTGACCAAGGACAACCTGGCGTACTACGACGGGTTGCTGGTGGTGAGCCGCGACCGGTTCCAAGCCGGCGACATCGCACAAGTCGATTTGGACCGCCTGGAACTGCAGCGCGTCCAGTTCGAAGCCGACGTGCAGACCGCCGAAACCAATTTGCGAACGTCGAAGATCCAGCTTCTGACACTGATGAACGACCGGACGCCGGTCGAGCAATTCGATGTCGCCGGGCCGTTCGAATTCGCCGAACGCATCCTGCCATTGGAGGAGTTTCGCAATATCGCTCTGGAGGCGCGGCCGGATTTGAAGGCCGCCGCGCAAGCCGTCGATAAAGCCCAGACCGACCACAAGCTGGCGGTGGCCGACGGGTCGACCGATCCCACCTTCGGCGTGGACATGGGGCGCAACCCTCCGATTCCGGCGTACATCGGTTTCAGCGTCACCATCCCGCTGCGCATCTTCGATAAGAACCAGGGGGAGAAGCAGCGCACGGAATTGGACATTCGCCGCAACCAAAGGCTGCGAGAGGCCGCCGAGGCGCAGGTGTTCAGCGACGTGGATTCGGCTTATGCCATGGTCAACGGCAATCTGAACCTGCTGCGCCCGTATAAGGCCAAGTACCTGCAACTGGCGGCCCAAGTTCGCGAGACCATTTCCTACTCCTATCAGCATGGCGGCGCGTCGCTGCTGGATTTTCTGAATGCGCAGAACGACTACCGCACTGTCGAACTGAATTACCTGAACCTGATTGGTTCCTACATGACCGCCGCCAGCCAGTTGAATCTGGCGGTGGGCCGCGAGGCGATCCCATGAAACGCGCCGTTGTTTTGGAAGCCGGCCTCGCGCTGGCGATGGGGCTTCTGCTGGCCGGCTGCGGGGCGAAGGGGCAGCCGAACCCGGCGGCCGAGGCGCCGCCGGCGGCCGAAGTCGAGCGCGAACAGGATGCCAACATGGTCCAAGTGGACCATCCCGAACAATTTCCGCTGGTCACGGCCAGCGCGCATGTGGCCGCGCCCGAGCTGAACGTGACGGGGGTTGTGAGCGCCGACGTATCCAGAAACGTGCCCGTGATTTCGCTGGCTTCCGGGCGCGTGGTGGACATTCGCGCGCGGCTGGGCGACACGGTCGCCAAGGGGCAGCTCTTGATGCGGGTCGAAAGCACGGACGTCTCCGGCGCCTTTTCCGACTACCGCAAAGCGCGGGCCGACGAAACTCTGGCGCGCGCGCAACTCGATCGCTCCAAGCTCCTGTACGACAAGGGAGCCATCGCGGCCAAAGACCTGGAGGTCGCCCAAGACACCGACGACAAGGCAAAAGTGGATGTCGAGACGGCCCTGGAGCATCTCAAGGTGCTGGGAGTGGATGTCGATCATCCGGCCACGGTGGTTGACATTTTCGCGCCCATTTCGGGGGTGATCGTCGAGCAGAACGTGACCGCGGCGGCGGGCGTCAAGACCCTGGACAATTCACCGAACCTGTTCACCATCGCCGATCTTTCCCGCGTCTGGATTGTCTGCGATGTGTACGAGAACGATATGGCGAATATCCGGCTGGGGGAATACGCGGACATCCACCTGAACGCCTTTCCGGGTAGAGTCTTGCAGGCGCGCGTCAGCAACATCGGTCCGACGCTCGATCCGAATATCCGCACCGCCAAGGTCCGGCTGGAAGTGGAAAATCCGGGGTTGATGCGCCTGGGCATGTTCGTCACGGCCACTTTCCACGGCCAGCAGAAGGAGACGCGCGCGCTGGTTCCGGCCTCCGCGGTGCTGCACTTGCACGACCGCGACTGGGTCTACGCGCCGGCCGGCGGCAACACGTTCCGGCGCGTGGAGGTGACGGGCGGGAAGACGATCGCTCCCAACATGCAGGAAATCGTGACGGGCATCGCGCCGGGGGACCGCGTGGTTTCAAACGCGCTGGTCTTACAGAACACGGCGGAGCAGTAGCCGATGATCCGCGCCCTGGTCGATTACGCGCTCAACAACCGCCTGATGGTGATGGCGGCGGCCATTCTGTTGCTGGTCTGGGGCGCCATTTCGTTTCACAATCTGCCCGTGGAAGCGTATCCCGACGTGGCCAACAACTACGTGCAGGTAATCACGCAATGGCCGGGCCGGGCCGCCGAGGAAGTGGAACAGCAGGTCACCATTCCCATCGAAATCGCGATGAACGGAATTCCGCACCTGGACCATCTGCGGTCCACGTCGCTGTTTGGGCTCTCCAGCGTGATGCTGATTTTCGACGACCAGTCGGAGAACGACTGGAACCGGCAGAAAGTGCTGGAGCGAATCTCCACGGCGACGCTTCCGAACGGCCTTCAGCCGCAGATCGGAACGGATTACAGTCCGGTCGGCCAGATCTATTGGTACACGCTGAAGAGCACCAATCCTCAATACGATTTGATGGAGTTGAAGTCGCTCGAGGACTGGGTGCTGGAAAAGCAGTTCAAGTCCGTTCCCGACGTCGTGGACGTGGTCAGTTTCGGAGGAATCACCAAGGAGTACCAGGTACGCATCGAGCCGGACAAACTGGTGTCCTATGGGCTGAGCATCGGCCAAGTCGAACAGCAGCTCGCCAATAACAACGTGAACGCCGGCGGCAGTTTCGTGGAAGCCGGCCTGCAGCAAGTCAACGTTCGCGCCATCGGGCAAGTCAAGACCGTTCGCGACATCGAGGATACGGTTGTCAAGACGCAAGGCGGGACGCCGGTCAGAGTCAAAGACATCGGGACGGTGGCGCAGGGGCCCAAGATCCGCCTGGGCCAGATCGGGAGGGCGATTCATCGGGCCGATGGCAAGGTCCTCGACAACGGCGACGTCATTGAAGGCATCGTATTGTTGCGAAAAGGCGCCAACTCGGATTCGACTCTGGAGGCCATTCACGACAAGGTCCAGGAGCTGAATGAACGCATCCTGCCTCCCGGCGTGAAGGTTGTTCCGTTTCTCGACCGCAGCGACCTGGTTCACCTCACCACACACACGGTGCTCCACAACCTGACCGAAGGCATGCTGCTGGTGGCGATCATTCTCTTCATGTTTCTGGGGAATGCGCGCGGCTCGCTGATCGTGGCGCTGACCATCCCGTTCTCGCTGTTGTTCGCCTGCATCTGTCTCAGCCTGATCAAGGTACCGGCGAACCTGCTGTCGCTGGGCGCGCTGGATTTTGGGATGGTGGTGGAAGGCGCGGTGGTGATGGTGGAGAACATCGTGCGGTACCTGGGCCGCCGGCGCGAGGCGGGAACGGCGCTGGGCTCCATACGCGAAGCCGCGCACGAGGTGCAGAGGCCGGTGTTCTACTCGATCGGCATCATCATCACGGCGTACCTGCCGATCTTCACGCTGCAGCGCGTGGAGGGGCGCCTGTTCAAACCCATGGCATGGACGGTATCGTTCGCGCTGCTGGGCTCGCTGCTGTTTTCGATGATCGTGGCGCCGGTGGTTTGCAGCCTCTTTTTCGGCAAGCACGTGCGCGAGTGGCACAACCCGGCGATGATCTGGATGACACTGGCATACCGCCGTGCGCTTCACCTGGCGATCCGGCTTCGCTGGCTGACTCTGGCGGTGGCGGCGGGGGCCGTGGCCATCTCGTGGTATCTCACCACCAGCGGCATCATCGGCTCGGAGTTCCTTCCGCACCTCGACGAGGGCGCCATCTGGGCGCGCGCCACGCTGGCGCCGAGCACCGGGCCCACGGAAGGCGCGCGCGTCATGAACCAGGCGCGGGTGATTTTCGCATCGTTTCCCGAGGTGACCCAGGTGGTGAGCCAGGTGGGACGCCCCGACGATGGAACGGACACCACCGGCTTCTTCAACACGGAATACTTTGTCGATCTCAAGCCCAAGGCGCAGTGGCGGCCCGTGTTCCAACAGAACAAAGAGGAACTCATCGCCGCCATGGATCGGGAACTGGAGAAGATGCCCGGCGCGTTGTGGAACTTCTCACAGCCCATCGCGGACAACATGGAAGAGGCGGTGAGCGGAGTGAAAGGCCAGCTTGCCATCAAGATCTACGGCGACGACTTGAAGGTGCTGGAAGCCAAGGGCGAAGAAATCGTCAATGTCATGCGCACGGTCCGGGGCATCGCGGACCTCGGTCTGTTTCGCGTGATCGGCCAGCCCAACCTGGAGTTCACGGTGGACCGCGCGCGGGCGGCCCGCTATGGAATCAACGTGGCCGACGTTCAGGATGCCATTGAGACCGCCGTCGGAGGGAAGGCCGTGACCCAGGTGCTCCAGGGCGAGCAACGCTACGACCTGGTGGTGCGGTATCAGGCGCCCTATCGGAGCACCAAAGAGGCGATTGAGAACATCCGCCTGGTGAGCCCTTCCGGCGAGCGCGTTTCGCTCGCGCAGCTTGCCGGTGTCGAGGTGCTGGATGGCGCATCGGAGATCTATCGGGAAGCCAATTCGCGCTACGTGGCCATCAAGTACAGCGTGCCCGTCCGCGACCTCGGCAGCACGGTCGAGGAGGCCATGAGCAAGGTGACCCGGCAGGTGAAACTTCCCACGGGTTACCACATCGATTGGGCCGGCGAGTACGAGAGCCAGAAGCGATCGTCGAAGCGGCTCATGATCGTTTTGCCGGTCACCATTCTGGTGATTTGCCTGATTCTCTACACCATGTTCCAGGATTTCAAGTGGGTGATGCTGATTCTGGCCAACGTGGCGATGGCGCCGATTGGCGGGTTGGTGGCGCTATTGATCACGCATACGCACTTCAGCGTCTCCTCCGGCGTGGGATTCCTGGCGCTGTTCGGGGTAGCGGTGCAGACCGGCGTCATCATGCTCGAATACATCAACCAGTTGCGCGCGCGGGGTGAAGCGATCCTGACTGCGGCCGTCAACGGATCGGTGCAAAGGCTGCGCCCCATCATGATGACCATGCTGGTCGCGAGCGTGGGGCTGCTACCCGCGGCGATGTCGCGCGGCATTGGCTCGGATTCGCAACGGCCGTTCGCCATTGTGATCGTAGGCGGCCTGATGGCGGCGCTGATTCTGGGCATCTTCCTATTGCCGACGCTGTACGTGTGGGTAGCCGGCGAGCGCGATGTGCTGCCGGAGGCGGAGGTGAAGGCGGAGGAAGAATAGGATTAGCACTGTTGCGGCTTGCGCAAAGTGCCGATAAAAGTTGTAGATTGGTCAGGGAGGACGTGCCCACGGCTAGCTCGCATGTTGGAGAACGAAGCGCTTAAAACACGGCGGTGTCAAACGCGTCATGGAGTTCTTCTGGATGGCCGCGAACTTGCGACCGTACTTGCGGCGCTGCGCTACTGGCAGCGCACGCGCCCGCAGGGCACCACCAATACGCTGTACGGCAAAGACCTCAGCGATGCGGCGCTGATGGAGGGCGACATCGCGACCGATGGCGGATCACTGAAACCGCTAGCGGCCAACGAGATCGACTCGCTCTGTGAGAGGCTGAACCACGAATAGTGCGAGCGAACTCAGAAACGGAATGGCGGCCTCTGACCGTCTGCAAGTTCCTCAAGCACTTCTAGCCGTTCAGGGGAGCCTTCAAGCCCTGTCCGTTTCTCAAGGAAGCTATCTCGGGGCCGCGGCCAT
>Ga0326727_10011287_pt1 | contig 20882 bp, 15 predicted proteins | sample MB2enrmetagenome_FD_207643 | JGI IMG/M metagenome (GOLD analysis project Ga0326727, IMG submission 207643) | Lab enriched peat soil microbial communities from McLean, Ithaca, NY, United States - MB29MY | ecosystem: Environmental > Terrestrial > Soil > Wetlands > Peat | place: USA: New York...
GGTTTCTCCGCCACATTCGCCACAAACTGATCCGGAGCGTTATTCTCCGCGCCGCCCGCTAACGCATGATGCAACTGCCAGATATCTTCCAGTCCTGGTGAAGACTTGATTGCCTGATAAGCCTCCGCCGTTCCGCCCTTGCGCGCACCGTTATCCATAATCGCCACGCGCGGCGCGAATGCGTGCACCGCCGTCGCCGATCCGGACAGATTCATGCCGTGATGCGTCACGATATACACATCCACCTTGCCCACGCGGTTCACCGGACACACCAGTTCCATCTCTTTGTTCCACGTCAGATCGCCCAGATCCAGAGCGCGAAACCGCCCAAACGTGATCAAGGTTCCCACGGACTGCGCATTCTCTCCCGTATCTACCTCCCGCTTCGCCTCGGACCCGCACAGGCTGTTCTTCTCACCTCCTCCCGCCACCGGCTTGGTAATCTCCTCCCCGGCGGCAGTGAGAACCTGTACGGATACGCCCGTCAGCGGAATTCTGTCGCCCGGCTTGGCCAGGATGTGTTTACTCTCACCCCGGGCAGCGACATAGGCCTGGTATAGTGCGTCTTCGTCTTTGCCATGCTCCACGCTGGTCCCGTGATCGATGAATGTGCCGATAGGAATCCGCGACGCCAGCTGCGGTACCCCGCCGGCGTGATCCACATGGAAGTGCGTAATCAGGAGGTAATCAATCTTGGCCACCCCCGCGCTCCTGGCAGCCGCCACTATTCGATCCGCGTCCCGCCCGCCACTCCCCGGCCAACCGGTGTCGATCAACATCGATTGCCCCGAAGGCGACACGATCAAAGTGGACTGTCCGCCTTCCACGTCAATGAAATAGAAATCCAGCGTTTTCTGGGCCGCCTGAAGCGAGAACAAACCCAGCGCCGCCACCACAGGTAAGAATCTGAACCAACATTGCATAAGGAATACTCTATTCCATAGGAGAGGAACAATTTACACTGCGATATCGTAGTCTGTTTTAGAGATGCCTTTTTGCAGCCAATGCGGAAACAAAGTCACCGTTGAGGACGCGTATTGCGCGCATTGCGGCTCTCGCCAACCGAACGCGCCCACTGCGTTCCCGCCGGGCGCCTTCCCCAACCCGTTTCCCAAAGCGGCGCCGCCCATCCAGCAGGTCGATTTTCTGGAGCGTGTCCCCAGCCGCACCTTCTCCATCCTCTGCTACATACCGGTAATCGGATGGGTGCCCTCGGTGGTGGTGCTGGGCATGAAGCGCTTTCGAGGCGACTTCGTCATGCGCTTCCACGCCTTCCAGGGACTCTACATCTTCGCCGCGTGGCTCATTGTCGATTGGGCCATTCAGCCCATCTTCTCTTCACTGCACCACGTGCTGCGTGTTGACAGCCTGCTGCAGATGCTCCTCATGTTCGTCTGGATCTTCATGCTGGTCAAGACCAGCCACGGCGAAGTCTATGAACTGCCCATCATCGGAGAACTCGCCCAGCGCACGGCCCGCGATCACCCTTAGCCCCGCAAATCTCGAAACACGTTCTCAATCTCGTGCTTGACCGCTTGATTCGGCGGGCAAAACGGTAGCCGCGGCGGACCTCCGTAATATCCGTTCAATTCCATCGCATATTTCAACCCCGAAACTCCATAGAGATCCGTGACCGTAATCCCCGGTTGCCGGATGCGTTCCTGCCAGTCGATCTGCGCCTCGCGTTCCCGCGTTCGAAATGCCTCCCACAGCGTAATGCAGGCATACGGAGTGGCGCTAGCCAAAGCCAGCAGACCGCCCGACGCGCCGTGCTCCAGACACTCCAGCAAATGCGTGCAAGCCCCCGCCAGTACCGCGAAATCAGCCGGAACCAGCCCCTTGATCTGCGCCACGCGCGATGGTGTCGAATTCTCCACCACCCCCACGATATTCGGATGCGCCGACAAAGCCGCGCTGGTCTCCGGCAGCACATCCACCCCGGTGTAAGCCGGAGCGTTTTCGATGATCACCGGAATCGGCGACCGGTCCGCCACCGAGCGGAAGTACAGCATCTGCGCATCCGGCCCATACATGAGGCTCTTGTATTCGTGCGGCGCCGCACACACCACCGCATGGAACCCCAGACCAGCCGCCCGTTTCGCCAGCCGAGCGCTCAACTCCACGCCTTCCGCGCTGCAATCCGCCAGCAGCGTCTTCTCCGGCGCGGCATGCTTCGCGGCCAGTTCCCACAACACCGCCTTCTCGTCCTCGCCCAGCAGCGGACCCTCTCCAGCAATTCCCCCAAACGCATAACCCGCGATGCTGGTCAGGTTCCACTTGACCACGTTGTGCTCTACTTTTACTTTGTACAACTGCCCGCTATAGTCAAATGGAGTTGCCGCGGCAACAAAGATTCCCTGAAGTTTCATTGGTTTTCTATGAGTGATTCCCTATTTTATGTTTTCTATCTTCATCGATTGCCCGCCTGACCGCACCGACTTACTAATCGCCGATCTTTGGGAAGCCGGCGTAGCCGGAATCGTCGAATCCCCAAATGGCCTTCGGGCCTTCTTTGAAGACGACGCCGATCGTGCCCACCTGCTCTCCACATTTGGAGGCCACATCGAACAAGCTGAAGACCGCGACTGGGTGGCCGAATCACACGAAGCCCTGCAGCCCATGCTGGTGGGGCGCCGCTTCTTTCTGGTGCCGGAGTGGCGCGACGACCCCGCGCCCGAAGACCGCATCCGCATCACGGTTAACTCGGGCCTGGCGTTCGGAACCGGGGTGCACGAATCCACGCGGCTCTGCCTCGAAGCGCTCGAAGAGCTGGTCAAACCCGGCATGACCGTGGTCGATGTCGGAACCGGCTCCGGCATTCTCGCCGAGGCCGCTTTTAAGCTGGGAGCAAGCCGCGTGATCGCCTGCGATATCGACCCGCTTTCTATCGAAGTCGCCACCCGTAATTTCCAGGCCGCCGGTCTCGAAATCGAACTCTTCGAAGGCTCCATTCAACAGATCGAACCCCGCATCGCCGATATCGCTATCGGCAACCTCAGCCCGGAATGGCTGGCCCTCCTAGCCCCGGAATGGCCCCGCATCACCAAGCCCAACGGAACAATCCTGCTTAGCGGTCTCGAAGCGCAAGATGTCGATCGCGTCCGTCAGCGCCTGGAAGCGGCTGGACTCACCATCACAGAAATCCGCGAGGAGAATCAATGGCGTGCGATCATCGCCACACTGCCGCTCTAACCGACCGCGTAAACTGAAACTGGAATTGACCCATGGTTGGCCGAACAGTCTCGCACTATCAAATCCTCGAAAAGCTCGGCACCGGCGGCATGGGTGAAATCTACAAAGCCCTCGATCCGCGCCTCAACCGCTTCGTCGCCATCAAAGCCCTTCCGGCCGCGCTCTCAGCCGACCCTGCCAGCCGCCGCCGTTTCATCCACGAAGCCCAGGCCGCTTCCGGCCTCAACCATCCCAACATCATCACCATCTACGACGTCATTTCGGACCAGGAAACCGAATTCATCCTCATGGAATACGTCGCCGGCAAAACGCTCCTCGATCTCATCCCGCCCGGCGGACTGCCCGTCCCCCAGGCGCTCGACTACGCCCTCCAGATCGCCGACGCCCTCAGCGCCGCCCACGCCGCCGGAATCATCCACCGCGATCTCAAGCCCGCCAACGTCATGGTCACCGACGCCGGCCACGTCAAGGTCCTCGATTTCGGCCTCGCTAAACTCGATTCCAACTTCGCTGGACAAATAGGCGATGACGGCGAAACCTTGGCCATTCCCGTCCACACCGTCACCATCGAAGGTTCCATCCTCGGCACCGTCAACTACATGTCGCCGGAGCAGGCCCAGGGCTACCGCGTCGATGCGCGTTCGGACATCTTTTCTTTCGGCGTGCTTCTGTACGAAATGGTGACTGGCGTCCGCCCCTTCACGGGCGATTCTCCCATCTCTACCCTGTCCTCTATCCTGCGCGATGAAGCCAAACCCATTGGCGAAATCACGCCTGCCGTGCCCCGGCCGCTGCAGGAAATCATCGCGCGCTGTCTCCGCAAAGATCCCGCCGATCGCTGGCAGAGCATGCAGGAAGTGCGGACCCTCCTCGCCGCGCTCCACCTCCCCGCAGCCCCACCGAAACGCTCAGGCGCACCCGCCTCTCTGGTTCTAGGACTCATCATCGTGGCGATAGCCGTAACCGGAGTCTGGTGGCTCGCCAGACGCCCCGCGCCGACGCCACCTTCCCGTCCGGTTTCGACGGCGCCCGTCCAGCAGGCAGCCCCCGCCATTATCGATAAGCGCTCGCCGATACCGCCTCCCGCATCTGTCGAACCGCCCAAACCCGAAGCGCCCGTCGCCCGCGTCATCACCCTCGTCGACGGGTTGCCCGTCGGCGTGACGCTCGCCGAAGACATCCCCGCCAACTCGCCCGCAGGTACGCCAATTCGCTTCACGGTGACGAAGAACTTTGAAGTCGCAGGCGTGGTCGTGATTCCAAAAGGCGCCGCCGCAACAGGCGAAATCGCACAGGAAGGCAAAAAGAAATTCCTCGGCTTCGGTGGAAAAATGATGATGCGGCTTTTGACGGCAAGCGCTGCGGACGACCAAAATTTGAAACTGCGCGCCACGCCCAAGGCAAGTCCGACAGGTCCGTCCGCGCGCCCGGTGGAGCAGGGCGGCCACGCACGCCCCAAAGGCGTCGCCGCCGTCGCAGGAACCGAGTACGTCGGATACCTCGACGGCAACCAGAATGTCACCGTTCAGAAGTAGTCCGAGTTCGGGTCCGCCAGCGAACACCACTCTCCACTGAACGGAACAACCACCCCCGCGCAAACGTTATAGTAATGACGCTATGACTCTCGATCAAATCGATCAACTTCTCGCCGAGTGGAAGCGGCGTCTCGACGCGGCTGCCCAGATTGTCTACGACATCCACGGACTGCCCGCCTACGAGATGCTTCTGGGCTCCGGCAAATCGAGTCTCAAGCTCACCGGCATCACCGCCGCCCAATACGGCGCCTCCATCGCGGCCCTGGAAAGCGCCATCCAGAACTACGGCTTGCTCTCCGATCTCGTCGGCCGCGCCGAAGATCTTCGTAAGAACATGCCCCGCCTGCTTGGCGCCGGTGATCGCATCGATGAAATCGCGCGCTTGCTCGACGGCCCCTCCATGCCCAACGGCGCACGGCCCATTCCCGCGCTCAAAGAGATGTCCGAGTCTTTCCAAAAAGGCCAGGCCGCCCTCGCCGCTATCGACACGGCCTGGAAACGCCTCGACGTCAAGCAAAAAACCATCCGAGAGTGGCTCAATACCCACACTGGTCAAATGGGCAACACCGTTGCCGCCCTGCGAGCCAAGCTGGATGGTTTCAAAACCCGCACCTTCAGTGATCCCATGGGATCTGAAACGGAGTTCGACAGTAACATCCAGCCGCTTTTCGATCAGATTCGCATTGCCGTCGAAGCGCTCGAAACCCAGCGCCGCAACGTCCACGACGCCATCAAACGCGCGGGCGAAATCTTCGCCCACCTGCAACACGTCTGTATGGAGAACGAAGCCACCGTGCACGAATACAAAGCCAAGCTTTCCGAGTGCCCCCCGCCCGTCGCGCCCGCGCCCGAATCGAAAATCCGCCCGCTCGGCGAATCCCTCGCTCAGCTCAAGGCGAAACTCGAAGCCGGCTCCATCGATGCCGTTTGCTCGGGAATCGAATCGTGGATTCGCACCGCCAGCGATCTCTTCACGGTAGAGCAGCGCGCCCTCGAATCTAACCAGAATCAGCTGAATATCCGCCGGGAACTGCGCGGCCGCATGTCCGCGATGCAGGCCAAAGCATCCGCTCGCGGCCTTTCGGAAGACGCCAATCTCTCCCGCATCGCTGCCCGCGCCGCCGAGCTCCTCTATGCCCAGCCCACACCTATGCGCCAGGCTTCAGACATCGTCGCCCAGTATGAGGCCAGCCTCAGAAACCTCGATCGCGTGAGCCGCTAATACGCTCCGGTTACCAGGCAATGTCCGTTCCTCGGGAAATTCCGGACAGCCCCCGGTTTATTTGCCAACGAAAAAAGCCGCAAACCGTATTAGGCGTATACGGAATTTGCATCAACCGGGGAGATCGCGACATGTGGAGATGGGTCGAAACGCTTTTTCAGGACGTCCGTCACGGTTTGCGTCAACTGCGCCGCACGCCTGGGTTCACGGCCGTCGCCATCCTGACGCTTGCGCTGGGCATCGGAGCTAACACCGCGATCTTTTCAGTGGTGAACTCGGTGCTTCTCCGGCCGTTGCCGTTCACAGATCCCGGGCGTCTCGTGCAACTTTGGGAAACCGAAGAATCGCCCGGGCAGTTTCCGCTCGCCGGCGCGGATTACGTCGATTGGCAGTCGCGCAACCAAACGCTGAAAGGCTCCAGCCTCTACTCCTGGACGCACAGCATGAGCGCAGCCGGCGCCGGTGAACCGGAATCCGCCGCTGTCGTCGACGCGCAGCCGAATTTTTTCGATGTTCTCGGCGTTCGGCCGTTCGCGGGGCGTGGCTTCGATTCTTATGAGAGAGCCACGGGCAAAAAACTCGAAGCCGTCATCAGCTTCGGCTTTTGGCAGCGCCACTTCGGCGGCGCAAAGAACGCGCTGGGCCAAACCATCCAGTTGAATTACGAGCCTTACACCGTGGTGGGCATCATGCCGCGATGGTTCAATTTTCCCGCCGCCACCGATGTATGGACCCCGCTCGAGATGAGCAGCAAGGAATTAGGACCGCGTGGAAATCACAACTGGGCTGCCCTCGCCAGAATAAAAAATGGCGTTACCCTCGAACAAGCCCGCGCCGATTTGCGCAACATTTCGCAGAATCTCGAAAAGCAATATCCCAACTCCAATACCAAAGTGCATGCCGTCGTGAATCCGCTTTCCGAAGAAATCCTGGGAGATTCCAGAACGCCGATTCTCATCTTGTTTGGGGCCGTCACGCTGGTGCTGCTGATTGCGTGCACCAATGTCGCTAATCTTCTGCTGGCGCGAGCGTCGGGACGGAATCGGGAAATGGCCCTCCGCGCCAGTCTAGGAGCGCGGCGCTCGCGTCTGGTCAGGCAGTTACTCACGGAAAGCCTGATGCTCGGAATGGGCGGCGCACTCCTGGGAACGCTCGGGGCGTGGTGGTCGGTCCGCCTCCTCGAATCCACGCAAGCTGTGCCCATGCCGCGCGCAATTCCGGTGCAGGTCGATGTCACCGTTCTCTTATTTACCATCGCATTGACCGTAATCACCGGAATTCTTTTCGGCCTCGCGCCGGCATTGCAAGCTTCCCGGTTGAATCTGGTGGAAGAATTAAAGGCCTCGGCGCAGTCGGTTTTAGCCCCCGCTGGCAAACGGCGCTTCCTTCGTGATGCCCTTGTCGTGGGGGAGATCGCCATGACGCTTGCCCTATTAGTCGGCGCTGGACTCCTCTTGCGGAGCCTCGATCGGCTGCGCAACGTCGATTTCGGCGTAGATTCGCGCAACGTTCTCACCATGGCTGTCAATCTCCCCGAGACCAAATATCCAGGGCTGCCGGAGCGGCGCCGATTCTTCGACCAGCTCCTCGCTCGTGTCGAACGCACGCCCGGCGTCACGGCCGCGTCCGTTTCAACGGAGATTCCTCTGGAAGGCGGCAGTAACGGCTACATCCACGTGGAGGGCAGAACGGATCCAACCCTCGCCGGGCAGCTGGTGGGATGGAACTTCATCACGCCCGGCTATTTCCGGACCCTCGGAATCCCTGTGATCTCAGGCCGCACCTTCACCCCTGCCGACGATGAAACAATGGCGGCCACGGCCGCCCGGCTCACCGAACTATACAAGGCGGCCGCGGGCGGAGAAATGAAGATGCCGCATGACGTCACCTTCGACGCCGTGATCAGTCAGGCAACCGCCCGCACGTTCTGGCCGAATCAGGATCCAGTGGGCCGTTCCTTTACTTGGAATGACGTCAAAGTGGTCGTGATAGGCGTCGTGAAGGATGTGAAGGAATATGGCTTGCGCGAGAAGGCCCTGCCGCAGGCTTATTTCCCCCTGGCGCTCTCCCTTTCCGATGGCGGATTTGGACGCTTGACGGTCCGGACCGGCATTCCTCCGTCGAGGCTGCTGAATCCGATTCGCGCCGATGCCGCTGCCATCGACCGCGGCTTGGCTATGTTAGGTGCCCGGACCATGGATGAAGTGGTCGCTTCCCATACGCGCGACATGAGTTCCCAGGCGTTCCTGCTGGGCGTTTTCGCCATGCTTGCTTTAGCGTTGGCCGCGGTCGGTCTTTATGGCGTCATGTCGTACCTGGTCACCCAGCGCACCCGCGAGATCGGCGTGCGGATGGCGGTGGGCGCCGAGCGTGGGGACGTTCTCCGTCTCATCATGAAACAAGGCGCGGTGCTTACCATCACCGGGGTGGTTCTGGGCCTCGTCGCGTCCGTTGTTCTCACCCGGTTCGTTTCGAGGCTGCTCTATGACGTTCAGCCCACCGATCCAGCCACGTTCCTGATCGTAACCGTCCTGCTGGCGCTGGTCGCTTTTTTGGCTTATTACATCCCCGCAAGACGCGCTTCACGCCTCGATCCGATGGCGGCTCTCCACTACGAATAGGTAAAGCGAATGCATACCGTGGGCCTTTGCGCCCACCGGTGAAAATCCGCCCGCAAAACTGTCGACAGCTAGCCGTTTCAGATCAATGACTTAACCGTGCATCGAAAAAACACATACTCCATATAGAGATTTCTCTTGACTAGGTACTACATATTGGGGCAAGATTGCAAATGCGTTAGCAAGGAGCCCCTCACACCATGGAAAGATCCATCCCCCGAACCGCGAGTATAGTAGAAGACGTGATCGCCCCACTCGCACCCCGAAAAACCCGCACGGGAATCGCTTTTTCCCGTCACTTTACGGCCAGGCTGGAAGCTGGCCGTACCCCCTACGATGAAGCCCAATGGGAGACGCGTACCGCGAGCATCGGCAATGATAAGGGCGCAGTTATTTTCGAGCAGCGCGATGTCGAAATGCCGGTCGGCTGGAGCCAGACCGCGACCAACATCGTCGCCAGCAAGTATTTCCACGGCAAACTCGGGTCGCCCGAAAGGGAGCGCAGCCTGGCCGACCTGGTGCACCGCGTCGTCGACACCATTGCCGATTGGGGCCTCGAAGACGGCTACTTCGCAACGCGGCAGGATGGCGAAAATTTCCGCGATGAACTGGCTCACATGATGATCCACCAGAAGGCCGCCTTCAACTCGCCTGTGTGGTTCAACGTGGGCGTCAAGGAATCGCGCGGCTATGGCTGGTTTGCCGATAAAGCGACGGGCTGCATCAAGGCTATGACCAACGAAGCGCGCCCGCAGTGCTCGGCGTGTTTTATCGTGTCCGTGAAGGATACGCTGGAATCTATTCTCGACTTGGCCAAAACCGAAGGCATGCTCTTCAAGTGGGGCTCCGGCACAGGCTCGAATCTTTCCGTCCTGCGGGAAGAGAACGGCATCCTCTCCGGCGGTGGGCGCGCGTCGGGGCCGCTCTCCTTCATGAAAGGCTTCGACGCCTTTGCGGGCGTCATCAAATCCGGCGGCAAGACCCGCCGCGCGGCCAAGATGGTGATCCTCAATACCGATCACCCGGACATCGAGCGCTTCATCTGGTGCAAGGCTAAGGAAGAGAAGAAGGCGCAGACGCTCATCGAGCAGGGCTACGATTCGTCCCTCGATGGCGAAGCTTACGGCTCCATCTTCTTCCAGAACGCCAACAACTCCGTTCGCGCCTCCGATGAATTCATGAAGGCCGTGGAGAACGACGGCGAATGGTGGACCAGGTCCGTCCTCAACGGCGAGAAAGTCAAGCGTCTTAAAGCCCGCGATGTCATGCGCCAAATCGCCGAAGCCACGCATCAGTGCGGCGACCCCGGCATGCAGTTCGATTCCACCATCAACCGCTGGCACACTTCGAAAAACACCGCGCGCATCAACGCGTCGAACCCGTGCTCCGAATACATGTTCCTGGATGATTCGGCCTGCAACTTGTCCTCGCTCAACCTGATGAAGTTCGTCGACGCCGGCGGCCACTTCGATGTAACCGCTTTCCGCCATGCGGTGGATACGCTGATCGTGGCGCAAGAGATTATCGTGGGCAACGCCAGTTACCCCACCGAGAAGATCGCCCGTAATTCCCAGGACTATCGCCCACTGGGTCTGGGTTTCGCCAACCTGGGCGCGCTTCTGATGAGCTTCGGCGTGCCTTATGACAGCGACAAGGGCCGCGATTGGGCTGGAGCGATCAGCGCCGTGATGTCCGGACAGGGCTACCTGACCAGCGCTCGCATCGCCGAAAGCGTGGGACCGTTTGAAGGCTATGTCAAGAATGAGGAACCCTTCCTCGAAGTGATCCGCATGCACGGGGACGCTGTTTCCGGCATCAATTCACGCAACATCCCGACGGACATTTATGCCGCGGCGAAGGAATGCTGGTCCAGCGCCCTGGAGCAAGGCAAACAGCATGGTTTCCGCAACGCGCAGGTCACTGTAATCGCTCCTACGGGAACCATCGGCTTCATGATGGATTGCGACACTACCGGCATCGAACCCGATCTGGCGCTCGTGAAGTACAAACGCCTCGTCGGCGGCGGCGTCATCAAGATCGTCAATAACACCGTCCCGCAGGCGCTGATCAAGCTGGGTTACTCGCCCGAGCAGGTGGAAGTGATCGTGCAGCATATCGATTCCACCGGCACTATCGAAGGCGCGCCCGCCCTGAAGCCGGAGCATCTGGCTGTGTTCGATTGCAGCTTCCGCCCCGCGAACGGCACGCGTTCCATCCACTACATGGGGCACTTGAAGATGATGGGCGCGGTGCAGCCCTTCGTTTCCGGCGCTATCTCGAAGACCATCAACATGCCCGAAGAGTGCACTGTGGAAGATGTGATGGACGCCTACATCGAGAGCTGGCGCATGGGCCTGAAGGCCGTCGCCATCTATCGCGATAACTCGAAGAAGGCCCAGCCCATGAGTTCCGGCAAGACCACCGACAAGCCGAAGGTGGAGCTTCCCGCCACAGTGGAAAAGATTGTCTACCGCCCGGTTCGCCGTAAGCTGCCGGATGAGCGCCAGTCCATCACCCATAAGTTCTCCATCGGAGGGCATGAAGGTTACATCACGGTCGGCATGTATGAGGACGGTTCGCCCGGCGAGATATTCATCACCATGGCCAAGGAAGGTTCCACTATCTCCGGCTTGATGGATAGCTTTGCCACCGCCATCAGCTACAACCTGCAGTACGGCGTGCCCCTGAAGTTCTTAGTCGATAAATTCGGTCATGTACGTTTCGAGCCCAGCGGTTGGACGGGTAACCCGAAGATCCCTTATGCCAAGTCGATTCCGGATTATATTTTCCGGTGGCTGGGTTCCAAGTTCCTGAGCGACGAATACGCTGTCACGGAGGCGGGTGAATCCCCTGCCATGCGGCCAACCGAGGTGGAGGCGCAAGAGAAGTTGCCGTTCCCGGTGGCCGTCGCCGATGCCCCGATCTGCTCGGAATGCGGCGGTATGATGACCCGCAACGGTAGCTGCTATAAGTGCGAAAACTGCGGCGGAACCAGCGGCTGTAGTTAGAAGTTCGTTAACACAAGATTCGACGTAGGCTCGCGATCGGGCCGCGTTCACCAGGCTTTGGCCTGCGCAGGAAAACAGATTCGCCGGTCGATGGGCGGCCAATCTGCAAGCGCGGGATTTCGCCCAGAGCCTGGTGAACGTCAGTGTTAGTGGCCCGCATGCCGGTTGGTGGGGGCTGTGAAAATCGGTACCGGAGCGGCTCCAGCGTTTGACGAGCGTGGCTTAAACTCAAACGATGTCTCGATCTCCTCTTGCCCTGCTATCCTCCGCCATTTTCTTGATAACCTCGTCCGCATCCGCCCAAAGCGTCGGCTACACCGGCATCTTTGGCGGCGGCCCCATCTATAAGAACACTTCGAACAACATCACACAGCTGGAGAGTTCAGGCTTCACCGAGGTCATTGTCTGGAGCGTCGAAGTCAGTTCCACCGGAGATCTGAACTTCAACGGCGAATTCCCGCTCACTTCCAATGGCGTATACGTTGGCGCCCAAACCTATCCCAACTTCGCTGCTGATATGGCGCAGCTGAAACAAGGCACGGTCAAGCGAATCACGTTCAGCATCGGCTCTTCGAATTTTGGAGACTGGGAAAACATCAAAGCCCTGGTTGATTCTCAAGGCACCGGTCCCACCAGCATTCTTTATAAGGACATGCAAGCTCTCAAGACCGCCATCCCGTCGCTCGACGCCATCGACTTCGATGACGAGAACAGCTTCGACGCGCCTTCCACGGTCGCTTTCGGCGTGATGCTGGGCGGCCTTGGCCTCAAGTCCATTCCGGATGCTTTTGATAACAATTCTTACTGGGAGAGCGTGGTTTCTCAGATCAACACCCAGCTGCCGGGCGAGGTGGACGGCGTACATCTGCAAGCCTATGCCGGTGGCGCGGGCAATAATCCATGCTCTGGCTGGAATTTCGGCAGTGTTCCCGTGTGGCCGGGCCTGTGGGATCAAGACGATACTCCGACCCAGGTACAAACCATCATGACCGGCTGGAACAGCAGCTGCGGCATCAATGGCGGCTTCCTCTGGCTCTATGACGACATCGCCTCAAACCCGACGCTCCTCGACCAATACGCCGCCGCCATTAACGCCGCGGTTTCCGGCACCGGCTTCACTCTCTCTGGCCCGGCCAGCATCTATGTGGATCAGGGAGCGACAGCCGGCGGCGTCATCAAAATCACCGATCTCAACGGATTCACGGGTAGCATCACGTTCACCCTCTCCGGCCTGCCGAAAGGCGTTACGTCCACAGTTTCTGGCGCCACGAACCAGCGGAAATTGGTGTTCCGCGCCGGTCCAACAGCCGCCGCCGGGCTCGCAACGGTAACTGTGGCGGGAACCTCGGGCAGCATTACCAAATCCATCTTTGTCACGCTGGCCGTCAGCGCGGGCGCCGGTACAACCGGGAAAGGCACCCCGGTCGGTCTGACCTCTTCCTTCAACCGTTACGGTATCTATACCGACGGAACCGTTTTCTCAACGGGCGGGCTCGATGGCGTCGGCGATGCGTACTCGGAAAATCTGCTCGGTGCGTCGCGAGTTCTCAACCAGGAACTGTTTGATCTAGGGCCCGCCAATCAGTTGGATGCTGTTAGTTGCACCGGTCAGACCGTCCTGCTGCCCCAAGGCGAGTTTTCCACCCTCACCTTGCTCGCTACCGGTGTGGAAGGCAATCAAGCCGCGCAGGTGCTGACAGTCAATTACTCTGATGGAACCAGCGCGAAATTCTCTCAGGAGTTCAGTGACTGGTACACCCCACAGTCGTATCCCGGCGAGAAAGAGGCAGTGATCATGGCTTACCGCGACTTAGCCAACGGAACCAAGGATAATCGTGTGTTCAGCTTGTATGCCTATCACTTCGCGCTCGATTCCACCAAGGTGGTTCAGAGCCTCACTCTGCCCAACGACGCCGATGTGGAAGTGCTGGCCGCTACGCTTTACTAGAGGCGGCATGTGACGCCCGCCTTGCATTCGGCCAGTAAGCGTCTGCTGCCCTGGCTGGTGGCGGTGGCGTTCTTCATGGAGTCGCTGGACACCACCATCCTCAATACCGCCGTTCCCGCCATCGCGAACGCGCTTCACGTGGCCCCGCTCAGTATGAAGGCCGTGCTGGCCAGTTACACCTTGAGCCTCGCGGTCTTTATTCCCATCAGCGGCTGGATGGCCGATCGCTTTGGAACGCGCAACGTATTCGCTTCCGCCATCGGCATCTTCACCATCGGATCACTGCTTTGCGGTCTGTCGAACGATATCCATATACTGGTCGCCTGCCGTGTCTTGCAAGGGTGCGGCGGCGCCATGATGGTGCCTGTGGGCCGCCTGACCTTAGTGCGCACGTTCGAGAAATCGGAACTCATCCGCGCCATGAGCTTCGTGGCCATCCCTGGGTTAGTCGGACCCATGTTAGGACCACTGGCCGGCGGCCTGATCGTGGCCTACCTGCACTGGCGAATGATCTTCTTCGTCAATCTTCCGATTGGTCTGATTGGCCTCTATATGGTTCATCGCCATTTACCGGACTATCGCGAGAAGAACACCCCTCCACTCGATCTGATTGGACTGATCCTGTTTGGCTCCGGGATCGCGCTGCTCTCCTATGTACTTGAGATTTTCGGGGAACATACCTTGAGCCCAAGGGAAGTGCTTGGCTTGCTGGCCATCTCTCTGGTCCTGCTGACAGGCTACTGGCTGCACGCCAAGAAGATTCCGTTTCCTCTTCTTCCGATGGATTTGTTCCGCATCCGCACCTTCCGCGCAGCCGTCAGCGGCGGCTTCTTTGCGCGCCTGGGCCTGGGCGGAATTCCCTTCCTGTTTCCGCTGCTCTACCAGGTAGGCCTGGGCTTCAGCCCGGTCCAGTCCGGATTGATGATGATGCCCCAGGCCATTGCCTCTATGACCTTGAAGGTAGCGATGCCGCGCATTCTGGCGCGCTTCGGTTACCGCGGCGTGTTGGTGTCCAATACCTTGATCCTGGGTCTGATGATCATGCTATTCGCCACCATCGGCCTTGTGACACCGCTCTGGCTGATCGTGATCGAGGTCTTCTTTTTCGGCTTCTTCACTTCATTGCAATACACCAGCATGAACACGCTCGTGTTTTCCGACGTGGATGAAGCGCACACCAGCAGCGCCAGTTCGATCGCCAGCACCGGGCAGCAGATGTCCATCAGCTTCGGAGTGGCGGCCGCGTCTCTCGCGACGGCGCTGTTTATCCCGGATCGCTTTCATGCCAATCCAGCCGAGATGATTCACGGCATCCACCACGCCTTCGTAGCGCTGGGTGCTTTGACCATCCTCTCCACGCTCGTATTTCTAGGACTCAAACCGGGTGATGGCCAGGTCGTGAGCTCAGGTTCAGCAGGCGCTGGTGCGCCTGCCTGATCTGGTTCATCTGCTTCTCCACCACAGTGCGCGCCTCGCCCGTGATGGCCAGATTCGCCACGCGCTCGTAGGCCGCCAGGGCGAAGTCATCCCCCGTCTCACATGCGGCGATAACGCCTTCGGACGCACCCCCGGAAACAGCCGATTTCAAGTCCAGCCAGCCCCTGTGAACCGACGCCTGCAGGGTGCCTGATTCGGTTGGTTCCCCGCCCAGCCGCTCCACTTGCGTCCGCAGCTCCTTTACAAAGGCGGAGCGGTGCGTGGCCTCTTCGGTAAATACGGTCTGGAAGTGCGGGTCCTGTACGTGGGTCGCGGCCGCGGTGTAGCCATGCTCGCCATCTAGCGCGACCTCGATCAGATCGTTCAAGTGGCGGATGGTTTCTTCAGATGTCACTATTGATAGTCTCAGTTGAGACCCATGTCCGCAAGCCCGACCAGACTCCGTATCGTGGATTCCCATACAGGTGGGGAGCCCACCCGCCTCATTGTGGAAGGCGGCCCCGACCTGGGCGGCGGCTCGATGGCCGAGCGCCTCACCATGATGCGCGAGCACTTCGACCGGTTCCGCTCCGCCGTCGTGAACGAGCCCAGAGGTTCCGACGCCATGGTGGGCGCTCTGCTTTGCGAACCGGTTGATCCCACCTGTGCGGCAGGAGTCATCTTTTTCAACAACGTGGGCTATCTGGGAATGTGCGGCCACGGGACCATGGGACTTGTCGCCAGCCTCGCGCACCTCGGACGCCTTCAACCCGGCCGGCATAGGATCGAGACTCCCGTTGGAACAGTAACTGCCGAGTTGTTTTCACAAGGTCAAGTCGCGATCGAAAATGTACCCAGTTACCGCTCAGCCAGGGATGTCAAGGTGGGTTCTGTAACCGGCGATATCGCTTGGGGAGGCAATTGGTTCTTCCTGGTGCAGGGCTGCCCTCACCCCATTGACTTAGCTCACGTCGATGCCCTGATTGACTACGCATGGCGTATCCGCGAAGGTCTCAATCGCCCGGAGGTGGATCATATCGAGCTGTTCTCCGAAACCGGCCGTAACTTCGTCCTTTGCCCCGGCAAAGCGTACGATCGCTCGCCTTGCGGGACCGGGACAAGCGCCAAGGTGGCCTGCCTCTACTCCGACGGCAAGCTCAAACCCGGCGAGATCTGGCGGCAGGAAAGTATTGTTGGCAGCGTCTTTGAGGCGACCGTGGCGGTCCACAACGGCGTGATTACCCCCACCATCAAAGGTTCCGCGTTCGTCAATGCCGAGGCCACTCTGATTCTCGACGAGAACGATCCGTTCCGCTGGGGCATCCCTCGTTGATCTCCGACGTAGCTATTGTCGGTGGGGGCATTGTCGGGGCGGCTTGCGCGGCGGAGTGCGCCCGCGCGGGTATGAGCGTTACCGTCATCGAGCCCGGCATGATTGGTGGAGGCGCCACGGCCGCGGGCATGGGTCATATCGTCGTGATGGACGATTCCGAAGCCCAATTCGCCCTCACCCGTCTCTCCCGTGATCTCTGGATGGAGTTAGCTCACGACTTACCCAGGAATGTCGAGGTTTTGCCGTGCGGCACTCTCTGGGTGGCTGCGGATGAACAAGAGATGCAGCAGGTCTTGAGGAAACATGACTTCTGTGCGGCGCGAGGGGTAACTTCAGCGATGTTAGACGCTAAGCAGCTTGGCGAAGCCGAACCGAATCTCCGCGCAGGTCTCGCCGGCGCCCTTTTGGTGAATCAGGATAGTGTTGTTTATCCGCCGTGTGCGGCGCTCGAACTCATCAGGCGATCTGGGGCCAAGCTGGTTTCCGCCAGGGCAGCGGCCATTGAGTCTCAGAAGATTGTGCTGCAAAAAGGCCAAGCCATCCAGGCCGGAGCCATCATCAACGCCGCGGGAATTCATGCCGGCGCCCTGATGCCGGGCGTTCCGGTTCCCATCGCGCCGCGCAAGGGGCACTTACTCATTACCGACCGCTATCCGGGATTTGTACGGCATCAGTTAGTGGAACTGGGGTATCTGAAGAGCGCGCATTCCGCCACTACGAACTCGGTAGCCTTCAATGTGCAACCCCGCCAGACCGGGCAGTTGCTGATCGGGTCATCCCGCCAGTTTGGAGCGGACTATCCCGAGATCGACTCTTCCATGATGGCCGCGATGTTGCAGCGCGCTGTCGATTACATGCCAGGGATTGCGTCCCTGTCAGCCATTCGAGGCTGGACCGGCTTCCGCGCCGCCACACCGGATAAGCTCCCCCTGATTGGTCCTTGTCCCGGGTTGACCAACGCATACATCGCCGCGGGGCATGAGGGCTTGGGGATCACAACTTCGCTCGGCACCGCACGTATTCTAGTGGATTACATGACAGGGAAAACTCCCCCCATTTCTATCGCCCCTTACCTTCCGGACCGCCATGCCTGCCATCACCATTAACGGAGCGCGCGTCACCGTTACGGAGAAGACGTCGGTGGCGGCTGCGATTCTGCAACAGGGCGAATTCTGCTTCCGCCACTCGGTAACAGGCGAACCGCGCGCCGCGCTCTGCGGCATGGGAATCTGTTACGAGTGCCGGGTCACAATCGATGGCGTGCCGCATGTGCTGAGCTGCCAGTCGCTTTGCGCGGATGGAATGGTGGTGACGACGGGATGAAGGTCGTGGTGGTTGGGGCTGGGCCGGCCGGATTAGCTGCAGCGCGATGTGCGTCGGAAGGTGACGCCAAAGTTACCCTCATCGACGATAACCATACGATCGGCGGGCAAATCTGGCGCGGTGGAAAAGGGGATGCCGGAAGCCGCACGATTCTGCGGCTGAATACGCGGATTACTTCCACGGATTCCCTCGCCTTTGACAAGCTGATCATTGCGACGGGCGCGCGGGAGCTGTTCCTGCCGTTTCCGGGTTGGACGCTGCCCGGAGTGTTCGGCGCGGGAGGGTTGCAGGCGCTGGCGAAGTCTGGCCTGGATGTCAGAGGGAAACGCGTCGTGGTGGCTGGGTCGGGTCCCTTGTTACTGGCCGTCGCGCACTATCTCAAGACACGTGGCGCGACAGTTCCAGTGATTGCGGAGCAAACCCCGTGGAGCAAGCTGATCCGCTTTGCATCCGCGTTGCCTCGGGGTAAGTGGTTCGAAGCCTCACGGCTTTGGAGCCCCCGGTTGTCCGCTTCGGCCTGGGTTACTGAAGCCTACGGCACGCATCGTCTCGAAGGAGTTGTCGTAGGGCAACATAAGATTCCCTGCGACTATCTGGCGATTGGTTACGGGTTAGTCCCCAATACCGAGCTCCCGCAGCTTCTGAAGATAGATCCGCGCGCGTTAGATGACTACCAGAGGACCGCTAATCCCGACATATTCTGCGCTGGAGAAGTAAGTGGAATTGGTGGCGTCGACCTATCCGTTATTGAAGGCAGTATCGCCGGTTACGCAGCCATCGGGCAACTGGAAAAGGCCCGGGCATTCTTCCCGGCACGCCGCAAGTGGGTGCGCTTCCAACGCGCGCTTGCGGCCGCTTTCGCGCTTCGTCCGGAACTGAAGCAACTGGCGAAGCCCGATACGGTCGTTTGCCGCTGCGAGGACGTGACCTATCGGGAACTCATTCCTAGCACTTCCTGGCGCGAGGCGAAGATTCATTCGCGATGTGGCATGGGGCCGTGTCAGGGGCGCGTCTGCGGCCCTGCCGTCGAGTTCCTGTTCGGCTGGCATGCGGACTCGATACGGCCTCCGCTATTCCCCGAAACGGTGGCAAGTATCATGAAAAAGCACTCAAAATGACCAGCATCTGGCGCGGCGTACTACCCGCAATCACGACCCCTTTCCGTGAAGACTACTCTATCGATCACGAGTTTTTCGCGAAGCATTGCTCGTGGCTCATCGATAACGGGTGTTCCGGGATCGTTGCGCTCGGTTCGCTCGGCGAGGGCGCAACACTCTCACTGGACGAAAAACGCGACTTACTCAAGACTGCGGTCAAGGCCGCCCGAGACCGCGTGCCTGTTGTCGCGGGCGTCTCCGCACTTAGCACACAGGAAGCCGTCGTCATCGCCAGGATAGCTCAGGATGCCGGCTGCCAGGGCTTGATGGTTTTGCCTCCTTACGTCTATATCGGCGACTGGAGGGAGATGAAGGCGCACGTGTCGGCCATCATCTCCGCTACGCCGCTCTCAGCAATGCTCTATAACAACCCGGTCGCTTACACCACGGATTTTCTACCTCATCAGGTGACCGAGTTACTGGGGGAACATTCGAACCTGCACGCCATTAAGGAATCCAGCGCGGATGTTCGCCGGGTGGCCGCGCTGCGGGCCGCGGCGGGAGACCGATTGCAGATCCTATGCGGGGTTGACGATCTCATTGTGGAGGCCGTTGCAATGGGCGCCTGCGGGTGGATCGCGGGACTGGTCAACGCGTTTCCCCGCGAGTCGGTTGAGCTATTCAACAAGGGCGCATGGCCCTTGTATCAATGGTTCCTTCCGCTGCTGCGGATGGATACCGTGCCTAAGTTCGTCCAACTGATCAAGCTGGTGCAGCAGGAAGTGGGCATGGGCAATGAGCGCGTTCGCGCGCCGCGGATGACGCTGACAGGCAGCGAGCGGGCAGCGGCCCTGGCGGTGATTGGTGACGCGCTGCGGCGATAGCGCGCCGCTGGGGTTAGCAGAGGAGACTTTGATCTATGTCGCTAAAGACACCACTAAGAACGTTACCAGACATTTCGAGCGGAGTGGTACATGAAGTGCCCGCAGACTTAAGAGAAGCACTTATATCCGATCCGCAAGCGTTAACAGCCTGGGAAGATATTACGCCGATCGCGCGCAATGAATGGATATGTTGGATTGAGTCGGCCAAGAAGGCCGAGACCAGAAGCCGCAGGATCGAGTGGGGCTGTTCAAGCCTGAGGGATGGAAAACGAAGGCCCTGTTGTTGGCCGGGGTGCGCCCACCGGTGACCCGGTTTGTATTGTTTCTGGTGAGATTTGTGTGATGCGCGATGTAAGTTTTACGGAAGCGACTGGACCAACACGTGCTCAGAGGCTCTGCGAAAGCAAGGGAACTCTGAATGGCAAATCGAACGCACTGTCTAACAACGGCGGCAATACTGGCGCTCGCGCCTCTGTGCATGGCCACGCAACCGGCTTGGGTACAACTCGAGGGCACTGCGGTAATCGCCCGGGATACCGCTGGCGCAGTGCTCTGGCGAGTCCAGCCCGCCGACCCTCTCACGGTTTCAATCCGTACACTGCCTGGTGGCAGTTTTGACCTTGGCGACGGAATCGTTCTAACGGCTCAAGGCCGGCTCCGGTTGCTTGGCGGGCAAGCTGCCACGCCGCCGCCGGATACTCAAACCCAGCCCAATGCTCAACTAGGACCCGCCTGGGGGCCGCTTACCACCATTGACCCGTCCATCACCTACGACCCGCCGCCGGCTCCCCAGTTTGATCCGATGAATAACGCGTGGCTCGTGAATCTGGACAACGAGGAAACGACTCTTGCGGCGGTCGAATCGAGTGGCGTCTCGGGAGGGTGGCAAGCGCCGCAGGCGATCGCCGGATCGGGCCTCGAGCTGGAAGGTCCTCCCGCCATGGCCATCGATCCAGCAGGAGCGGTCCACGTGGTCTGCCGCAACATCAGCTCCGGACAGTACCAGATCATCTATTCCTCGAATGCCGGGGGCTCGTGGCAGCCGCCTCAGGTGATTTATTCGAGCCCTTATTTCTTCCAGAATATAGCCCTTGCGACGGATTCAGCCGGCGACGTGATCGTGGTTTTCGACAGGGCTTCGCAGACCACCGGGGCGCCCCAGGGATGGAGCATCATCTACTCCCAAGCAACAGGCTTGTGGGGACCCCCGCAAGTTATTTCCCCGGTGTCTCAGCCTTTCTTTCTTCCGTCCCTGGCGCAAAGCCCAGGCGGGTCCAAAGTCTTACTTGTGTACACCGGCGGTGGG
>Ga0326727_10011288_pt1 | contig 20880 bp, 23 predicted proteins | sample MB2enrmetagenome_FD_207643 | JGI IMG/M metagenome (GOLD analysis project Ga0326727, IMG submission 207643) | Lab enriched peat soil microbial communities from McLean, Ithaca, NY, United States - MB29MY | ecosystem: Environmental > Terrestrial > Soil > Wetlands > Peat | place: USA: New York...
TGGTCCCCTACGTTCAATTATGTGGGGACAACTTCAACAGACAACTTCGTGTCGCATTCCCTAGATTCACCCGGTGACACGGGTGGTCCCCTCCACTCAGTCATGTGGGGACAACTTCTAAAGGCGATATCGTTGCAAATGGCATCACATTACTATTGTAACTTGCTGTAGTAACGTGCTTAAACAGGGCTTGAAATTCAGATCTACCCCCAAAAATACCCCCAATTGTTTTTCCTTACTCCTTTTCCATCCAAAATAAATAAGCCGGACTCCTCGACAAAGCAATCTTTATTTTGTTGATAATGTCCGGTATTGGGTGTAAATGACATCATTGGATTCAGAAGGAATGCAGGGACCGTTTTGAAAAGACGGATCGTTGTTTTCATAATCCTTTTCGTCTCTCTTCTTTCGGAATTATCATTCGCCCGAAGTGGCGACCACCGCAGCGGCGGTCATGCTTCCGGCTCATACTCCCATTTTCCCGCAGCTACAGGCATTCGGCAGGCAATCATAGCCGGAACTCTAAACCTTCCACCACCAAAGAGCATGTATTTTGAGGCCCCCGTGTTACCGAAACGGGGAAAGGCAGACAAAATAATAGGAGGTTTTACATGAAGCCAGTAGCAATAAGAGTTTTTCCATTAAGTCGAACACGTGAACCTAAAGACTTTGGAACAATTGAAAAGGCACATGACTTTTTTTAATGTATTGGCCAACTGAAAGAAAATTTTATATTCCCTCTAATGTAGTAGAGTTCAAGAAGGTTCAAGGGCTACTCAGAAAGAGTTTTTTCGCGGAGTACAACCAGTTTGTCATAAGTCTTTTCAAGTGCATCAGCTAAAGTGCCGCTAGTGTAATTGCCAGTGCCTGCCGCCGCCTTTGTAATTTCTATTGCAGCGTTAAAACACTCAATTTTTTGTGCTGATGTAAGAGCCATGGTAACACCTTCTTTCCATTTTGGATTTACTGCCTTATTCCTGATTCGCTGTACTCAAGCTTTTTCCCTCAGTCAATCACGAAAACCGAATATCCAATTAAATTCTAATTAAGGTTGCCATGATTGATACATTAGACATTGCGGCTTACACCGGCAATGGAAGCGGGGATTTCGGATAACGTTTGGACGTTGGAAGAAATTGCAAATTTAATTGGATAATAAAAACCCCCTTTTGGGGAGAGGTAGAAAACATAAGGTTGAGGTGAATTAAAGCGTTAAGCGCGTTTTTGTTGTAAGCCGTCCGAGAGCCTCCACCAAACCAGGTCAGCTCGTCGGATCGCCATCGCCAGCTCCGAACGGTGGGGGTGTAATTTCCTAGATCTGATTAATTGGTCACGGGATGAATTTAGTGAACGACTGACTAGAGGCGCGGTGTCAGCCGTCGACTCGAAGGCTTTGCTCGGACGCTCCTAACTCTTCGTGTAGAAGATGCTGTCCCTGAGTGTGCCCAGTGACCTGATCGAGGAGATGTCGGTGAGGACATCCGAATACGTGTCTCTTAACCGAAAATTTGCGCCGTTGTGGAACATAGTTACAGAGTGGTAATTCCCGCCGACCTCATATGTGACATTCAGAAATGCAGGGCAGTTCTCCAGCGTTTGCTGCAACGCGGCTACCTCAGCTTGCGAATCGAAAATGAACTGCGTATCGAATGTGGCGCGGCACTCCGGGAATGGAGATACAGGGGAGTTATGGTGAAGATCGAGGATGACCTTGTACCCCTCGCAGTGCCGGGATTGGCACTCCGCGTGAAAATGGTTTGCGTAGATGTGTTCGGCGTTTTGCCACCCATGATATGGGAGACCGAAATGAGTGCAATAGGCAAGAAAGACGTCGGTGACAGGTCGCCCTGTGAAGTAGTTGGCTACAATCCCGTAGCTTGACAGCACGCAAGAGACTCCGCTCTGGCGGAACGTTGTGTTCACCTTAGATTCATCTACCATGATTTATCTCCTTTGTGCCCAACAATATGATGAGACTGCGTATTAGCCGTAATAAAGTCCGGCCTAGAACCATCTCGATTCACATAGACAGCGGATCAAGTTAGTGTCGCCTATCGGTAACGACACGTCAATCTATAAAATGCGCCTGCCAACGCATTTTACCCAAGTCTGAAGTAAAAGGTTGCCCCCTTATCCGGCTCCCCTTCGGCCCATACCTTTCCGGAGTGACGCCGAATGATTCTTTCCACCGTGGCAAGGCCGATGCCATGCCCTGTGAACTCTGCTGTTTCTGATAGGCGCTTGAAAGGGATGAATAGTTTTTCCGCATCCACCATCCTGAAGCCAGGCCCGTTGTCTCTGACGAAAAACGCCTTCATTCCGTTAATTTCTGCCGAGCCGATTTCTATAACCGCCTGCCTCTGCTCGCCGGTAAACTTCCAGGCATTTCCGATAAGATTCTCCAAAACCACTTTCAGGAGTTCTGGGTCACCTTTAGCCATTAATCCTTCGGCAATTTTGAACGTTATTTGCCGTCCTGGCTCAGCCAGAGTGAGATTCGCAACTATAACTCTCACAATTTTTTCGATATCGACCATTTTTCGGAGTAATTCATGGTGTGCAGGACGAGATAACCTGAGGAGGGTATCGATAAGCTTGTTCATGTTATCGACCCCGTCGATGGCCATTTTGAGATATCCCTTGCTTTCCTTATCGAGTTTTTCGCCTCCCAGCATCTTGATTACCTGACAGGCACCGCTGATACTAGTCAGTGGCTGGCGCAGGTCGTGGGAAACCATATAATTGAATGCCGACATCTCCTCCAGTTCAGAAACCCTTGAAGCTAGAGAGGCGTTCAAAAGAATGATCTCTGACTCCTTTCTCTTTTGTTCGGTGATGTCCTTCATCAGACTTAGCATGTATTGTTCGCCTTCAATTTCAATAAGTTCCGCAGACATCAAGGCAATTACAAGTTGCCCCGATTTATCTCTGTAATTGATTTCAAGGTCACGGAACGGTCCTTGCTCCAGCAGCGCTTGCACCACCTCATCACGGTCTGTCAAGTATTCCCAGATACATAGTTCCTGGGTAGTGCGACCGACCATCTCCTTGCGTTGATATCCAAAAATCTTCAGGAAAGTATCGTTGACATCAATTATCTCTCCACCAATCAGCTTGGTGATTACCAGCATCACAGGAGCAGCTTGGAAGATTGTGGCAAATTTCATTTCGGATTTACGCAGCTCCTCGACAGCGCGTTTTCGTTGTATGGCGTAAAGGATTGAGCGGTTTAATATGCTGCTGTCGATCTCACTCTTTGTGAGATAGTCTTGACTTTCCATTTCTAGCGACTTTATCGCCAAATCCTCATCGTCGAGGACTGACAGCACTATGATGGGGGTGTGCTTCTTCTGATTCTGTATCATTGCCAATGTCTCCAGCCCATGACTGTCCTGGATTCCGAGATCGAAGAGGATGGCATTAAAGCTTCTGCAGTGCAACAGGTCGAGACCCTCCGTCAGGTTTTGGACGTGCTCTACGGAATACTGATGAGACCGGACCTCCGACAACATCTCCTTGATGAGATCGGCTTCCGAAAGGTTGTCTTCAATCAATAGAATATCTATGGTCATGTTTTTCATATCACTTCCTACGCGGACATTTCACGATACCAAACGAGATGTCATCGATGACTTTGATAATCTTTGCGAACACCCTCAAATGCACAGTTTTATGCATGTAATTATTCGCATGGAGGTCGCAGTTCTTCCATATGATTTCACTTTCTTTTGTACGGTGTTGGAAAACAGACATTATGAGTTAAATTAGCTTTCGCCCCACATTTTGAACACGATATAGTTGGGCTACAGCTCAGGTGGTATACCTCATTTAGCAATCCCATATGCAATAGCCAGCAAATATGACCCTTATGCATCTCTCCGCAGGTGCATACCATATCAGAGTTTTCTTTACCAAGTTGGTCTGTCATTCGAAATCACTTCTCCTGATATAGTTCTGAATGAGCCTTTTGCTCTTTAAAGTTTCTTATTTAGGCCCACCTGGAATCTCCGGACGGAAACTAATGAAGTCACAGCCTCTGGCTGAGGACGAACTCTAAACGCACTCCGTGGAGATCACCCCACGGACTGGGGTAGACAGACCTTGGTCGATCATAGACGCCGGCAGTGAGGGTTTGAGCGTGAGGGTCCGCTTGCAGAAGGGGCTGCAGAGTAGCATCAGGATATCCCTTTTTTTCATGTACCGGCCAAACCTGCGCAGAAGCTTGATTGTCTGGAAGGGGCGTTGAAAAATCCTGTAGGCAAACAACAGGATGTATCCTTTCTGTCTGGCCCGATTCACTATCTCTCCCGCAAGGATGGTAGGGTCGATGTCCGAGCATTTGAACCACTTTTTCCAATCGCGCTCATCGTCGATAATTCCTCGATCCACGTAATCCCGCCACAGGGGGGTGCCGCGGTAGGCGCAGAGGCGATTGAAGCCGAATGTGTCCAGCTTGAGCCGAGCGCAAAACAAAACTCTCCAAAATCTCTTCCTCTGTTTCTTCCGGCGAACCAATCAAAAAAAAGCCGTGGATGGTTTCATCCCGTAGCGTTTGGCCTCGCTGACTGCGTGCTCGACTTGCTCCAGCGTCTGCTTCTTCTTGAGGCGGTCGAGCACTTTCTGGGAGCCGGCCTCGACCCCAAAAGCGAGAAAGTTGCAGTTGGCCATGGCCATGATGGGAAACTGGTCGGTGGCGATCGAATCGACCCGGCCTTCGCAACCCCAGTTGAACTTCAGCTTGCGGTCGATGATGCCCTTGCAGATTGCGCCAATGCGCTTGCTGTTCAGCAGAAACTGGTCGTCCGTGAAATAGATGGATCGATAACCCTCATCGTTCAGTTGCTGCATCTCGCCCAGTACATGCTCGGGGGAACGATGACGCCACTTGCGATCAGCCAAGGAGGGAATGCCGCAGTAGACACAATGATTGGGACAGCCGCGAGAGGTCTGCATGGTGCAGAAGCGGTCCAGTGAGAGGGCGGCGGGAACGTCAAGCGGCATGGACTCGATGTAGTCGATCGGAAGACTCTTGCGGTCAGGGTATGGGAACTGGTCCAGGTTTTCTATGATCGGTCGAGGTGGGTTCTCGATAATTTCGTTCCCCAAACGCCACACCAGGCCACCCACTTTCCCGGGAAAATCCAGATTCTCCAGGAACTCCGGCAATAGCTCCTCACCCTCACCCTTGGCAACGAAGTCTATGTCAAGGGAGTCCGCGAGAATCTCCTTGGCGTTAATGGTCGCGAACACACCACCGACTATAACCGGCGTGTCGGGGAAGGTTTGTTTAAGCCGTTGCGCCATGCTGCGGGTGGCTGGATAGGAAGTCGTCGACAGGAACGAGAGCACTATCACATCCGGTTTTTCAGTGCGGACCGCCTCGGCGATGTGTTCTTTCTTCATCTGCGGATGACAGGTGTCGAACATCCGCACATCGTGACCGTGTTGACGTATGACCGGCGCCAGGGTCTCGATCCCGATCGGAGGGAATGCCATCACTTGGACTCGCCCTTCGCTGAATCGTGAGTCCCCGAGTTCAGACGGGAGAAGCCTGTAGAAGTCCTCATCCCGGATATAGATAAGAAAAATCTTCAAAATTTACTCGCAGATGTCTTTATCAGAAAATTCTTACTATTGAATGATAACCGTTCTCAAGAGACGGCCAGGCTTCTCCAATCGAGAGATTGCAAAGTTTGATGACTTCTTCATCATTGTAACCGCGGTCGTTAGTGAAAAAATCCAGGGAGACTTTCTTTGTTTTGGCGGGTTGGCCTTGGTCAATATAGCCTTCCCCCCAAATTGCAAGATATTGAGGTTTCATGTGATTTCCTTTTGAAAAGGCCCGGACATTACAATGGGCTCGTTAGTTTATTGAGCCAGCATGCCGAGAAATGTTTTCTTCGTCGAGCACTGGATGCAGATTCTATAAGGGGGAACCCCAACATTACTGCTGCCAGGTGCCATATGTAGAGATTTCAATGTATTAATGAAAGGTTGCAAGGCATCAATGCGACTGCAATCATTTCTTCAAATCGTCACGAATCAGGCTGCAAGCTGTAACAGCCCGATCAGTGTCTATGTCGCAAATTAATGGCAAATTTGGTACTTGTGTTGACTTTTGAAATTTGACGTTTGAGAACACGCATGTTGAGATTACCCCCTTTTATTGCAAATGGCCCCTGGTAGCATATGTCTATTGCGGAGCAAGGGGAGGCCGCCAAGTGACCCCCCCCCGGCATGCTTTACTGACGGGTATGCGGTTGCATCATGTATGCGTAAAAAAACCGGGTTGACTCCTCTTCGTCAACTGGGCCACCTTTGCAGCCTTTTTTCATAAAGTACCGTTCAATCTGACGAGCAGTAACATCATTGACGCACTGCCGACAAATCCATGCATCACCAGTTTCTTTTACACCGTGGTCATTGAAAAGCTTTTCCTTAGCGTTGGCGGCAACACCGGCATACCAGTCCTGAAATTTGCCACCGTATTTACCCATATGTATCCTCACCTCGTTCATTATTTGTAGCTCTGAATACATCTTTTGATCCTCCAGATCATAGGTCAGAAATTCAGTTAAGACCGATGTTGTGTGGTAGCACATCGGTCAGCTTCACAAAGCTGATAAGGAGTCAAGTCCACATTCAACAAAGTTACTGCACTCTTCCCCCGCTTCAACCCTGCTTTCTACTTCGGTTCGCTTTTTGGTTGTTTCTCTTTTTTCTCTTTTAGCACTTTTGCCAGTTGGATAGCCTTCTGTTTATCAACCTTGTCTTTGTCCTTTTTACCGCCTTTGTCTCCCATTGTGTGTCTCCTTTGTCGTTATCAGCCAAATGTGAGGCAAGATGTAAAAAATGGACACCAAATGTGGTAATTTAGACCAACAGGAGGTGTCCAAATGGGAAAAACACCGAATGGACACAACTCGTGGCAGTTATTTCTTATTTTCATCAATTTTGATCTTTTTTTCTTTCGGGGGTTTTGGTAGCCTTCTTGCTGGCCAGTCTTTTACTCATGATGTTTCTCTTTATTCGTGCAATACTGGAGCTTCAATTCCCGCGAAACTGAAAAGCCACCTTCAGCTTTAGGCTGAGTAAGGGGGTCGCCTATCATCGAAGCATCACCAGGTGTTCGGAGTAATTCATTCGTCACCTCCCAAAACCTTAAGTTCGATAGGTGGAGCCGATCGCTGCCACTTTTGCTGGGAAATGACACCTCGTGAAAATTCTTATCCAGATTTTCTGTTCTTATGCGGAGTTAATTTTTATGCTGAGTGATTCGCATGGGAATAGCAAAAATCCAGATCTAACAGCTCTTCTTGACGATCGTTGAGATAAATTGCTCTGCATAATATCGGCATGCTCCTGTATCTTATGGATTGAAGTCAATCCATTCCAAAGGAGGATGCCAGGTCTAATCACTAAATACCAATCCGAGAATTTCTCTAACCAACTTCGCACCGGCCCACGTGGGTCTTACCTGGAACAATTTACTGACGCGTTTGTGAGGTTAGCTCCGCTGAAATCAGAGCTCGCCACCATATCAGATTTGCTCAGCGCCCGGCCCACTGGATTCTCTCAAGGCCTTAATATTATGCGGAGCTAAATGCTCATAACATGGCGATAATCAAGGGCCTCATAGTGGTAACTCCGCATATAAATGAACTCCGCATGAGAACTAGTTATGCAAAGCTCAACATTACTCTTCCGTTGCTACTCAGACCACCATTTCGTAACAGTTAACCTGGTGCTGTCGGGCGGCTTTCAAATTTGTGCGATAGTTAAAATCCCCTGTTCGTGTCAGACGTTTTTAACCGGTAGTTGAATCTTCTTTCTGGTTGTCTTGAGCCTAGCTTTCTTAACCAGCGGTGCGGGTTCGGTGGGGGGGATATAGGAGGCTATGGCGGCAGGTTGCAGGGTAGTGAAATGGGAGACGGCGATTTTCCGGCTTTTGCCGTCACTGAACTGAATAGTTGCCATCGTGGCTGTCACTTCCAGCACCTTGCCGGCGCCCCATTCCAGACCAACTGCGTGGCTTACAATATTTCCGACTTTGATTCTCATTGGTTCCTACCCCTTTAGTTTGAAGTGGTGGTATCTGCTGAAACAACACTTTATAAAATAGCCTCCAGTATCTTAAGTATACTTTATAATACTCATTTAGTAAAGTTAATTACCAATTATTGTACGCAACTGGACAGATATTAGCAAGCTTATAATATCATATATAATACAGTATCAAACATATATAAATGCGATATATTGTATTCTGAGGAAAACATATAGTTGTTTGACTTGAATATGAAATATTTAGACTGCATTAATATTGGTAAAAACATAATATCATCCAGCTATTAACAATGAACTTAATGTTACTTATAATTATTAAGTTGACATTGTTTCCATAAAGCATTTATGATGAGATAAATTCGGTAATAAATCCGGATAAAATAAAAAAATAAGATCAGGAGAAGGTAAGCACATGGTAAATGGTACAGTAAAATGGTTTAACGACAGCAAGGGTTTTGGATTTCTGGAGCAGGAGGATGGTGGCGACGATGTATTTTGTCATTTCTCCGCAATCGGCGGCGACGGATTTAAATCCCTTGTTGAAGGCGATAAGGTAACGTTTGAAGTAACCAAGGGTCCGAAAGGGCTTCAGGCCGCGAACGTAATAAGGGTCTAAGGTCAGACCCAGATCGGCAGTAAAAAGCCCCGGAGAAATCCGGGGCTTTTTTGTCTTGTACGCCAGGCATGGCGCGTGGTGCGTAAGCGCCATCTGTTTGCTGTGGTGGTCAAACAGTGACTTGGAGATGAAAGTTCTCTTCGGACCCTGATGGTGGGAACCGATAGCCGGACGGCAAGGGTGTCCGGGATGACCCGGAATATGAAGGATGAACTCGTCGCGGCGCACACCTGCTGCTACAAACCCGCTTACAGGTCCTTAACATAACAGGGGGCATGTCTTGCTTTGCAATAAATGATCTGATATACAAGAGACGTTGCATGCGTTTGGGATATGCATAAATGCCGGTAGCTTGTTCCCCATCTAAAACTGCCGGTGGGAACAGGAAAGGAAGTAATGAAAAGAATCCTGGCCGTCATACAGATCATCTTAATCATACTCATCGTCGGATTCGGCACCTGGCAGCTCTATCTGGGCAACTTCGAGTTGGCGTTCGCCAGTTTCCCCATCTTGATCATCTACTATGTCTTCGCCATCTCCCGCCAGCACCGATCGTAAATAGTGGTTAGCTTACAAAATCTGGGGTCAAGCCTGCAATCACTGCAATTCCCGTTTCCCATCCTTCCCCTTATCTGGCTAATTTCCGTAGGTAAATTATTTTGCTGAAGATCGTACAGGACTCGACTGAGGGAGGGAGGGAGTGACAACGACATCCACTTATAGGATATCTCCGGCCATAGAAACATATTGGCCATAACATGAAGGAATCGTTGTCGAACCTCAGAAAGTTGAAGTTAATGGTGCGGTGTTCCAGGGGCAACGTTTGAAACCATAAAGCAGGTTGATATTGGTGCACAGGTGCGGAAACACCCGGGGAATCTGGAAGGGTGCCTCAGCCTCATCCCACCACAGCCACAGATTTGACCTGTTTCCAGACTGGCTGTCCAGGTTTATGCGCCAACGAAGCCAGTGAGCGCTTTGTCACGCGGGCAAGCACCGCAGTTTCTCCAATCCTTACACGTACCAATGACAATCCTGGATGATCTTCATCGGCCACTTCCTCTATCTGGCCAGGCAGAATATTTAGAATACTGGTATCTTCCTGGCGTTTCAGGCAGAGGCTGACTCCTTCGGACGGCACCCGCACCCGCACGCGGCGCCCCAGCTGGATAACAAGATTCCGTATCCAGAGACTGCCTCCTGCAAACTCAACCCGCGTCAAGTGCCATGTCTCATCCTGTTCAGCCACCACACATTCCAGCACCACGGCCCGCTCCTCGCTAAGATGGATCGGGAGATCAAGGCGGGCCAGAGTCTCAGCAAGGGGTCCATGGGTTATAGCCTGTCCGATTTTCAGAATCACCAGATGGTCCGCCAGACGGGCCACCTCATCCGGTGAGTGAGTGACATACATCACCGGCAGTTCCAGTTCATCGCGCAGTCGTTCCATGTAGGAAAGAATCTCCTGCTTGCGTGCAGGATCAAGGGCCGCCAGCGGCTCGTCCATCAGAAGGATGGAAGGGCTGACTGCCAGGGCGCGGGCGATGCCGACCCTCTGCCGCCCACCGCCGGAAAGATGATCCGGTTTGCGCTCCAGCAGGTGTCTAAGTCCCAGTAATTCAATAGCCTGCTCAAGGCTGACCTTCTGTTCCGATACTCCTTGAAAGCCCATAGCGAAGGTTCTTTATTACCGATAGGTGCGGGAATAGACTAGGTTCCTGGAACACATACCCCAAGGGGCGCTTGTGGACTGGCAGAAAAGTTCTGTCATCCTGCCACACATCACCTTTGAACGATAAAAACCCCTGATGTTCCCGTTCCATCCCGGCAATGCAGCGTAAAAGCGTAGTCTTGCCGGCGCCGGATTGACCGAAGATGCCAGTTACCCCAGGACCGGGCAGACTCAGGTCAACGTCAAGGGCGAATCCAGGCCAGTCGATGCGAAAACGTACTGTAATCTGGTCCATGACTTAGACCTTGTTTGCATTGGGGCGCCACGCATAGAGCCCCAGTAGCACCCAGGAACGAAAAGAACAGCATGACTGCTGCCAGCCGGTGGGCCTGTGCATACTCCAGCGCTTCCACATGGTCGTATATCTGCACCGAAGCAACACGTGTAGCACCGGGGATGTTGCCCCCGATCATCAGCACCACTACGCACTCTCCCACGGTATGGGCAAAGGTCAGGATGGAGGCGGTCACTGTTATAAAACATTTCAATGTACTCAATGATATACCTGCGTGCCTCGGCGCGGGTTGCGTAAATATAATGATAAGTTAATTCGGTCTTCAGGCTTCGAAAAAATCTTTCAGCGACTGCATTGTCCGAGCAGTCGCCTTTGCGGCCCATACTGGCAATCATGCCGTATTTTCCCCAGTACCTTCCGGTAGTCTGCACTTGCATATCGGCTGCCGCGATTCGAGTGGCCTAAAAGGCCGGGAGGCGGGTATCGTCGGCCGACCGCCATGGCCAAGGCTTCAGTAACCAGGTTGGCAGTCATTGTTGCCTGCAATGACCAGCCGACAACTTTGCGGGAGAAAAGGTCCAGGATCACTGCCAGATAGAGCCATCCCTACCGGTGAGGGCTGGCTATACTTTGCAGGGAAGGAGCTGCTCACCTGCGAAATCGTCGGTACGCTATGGCAGAGCGCATGACCCAGGAGTTGACTGGTTGGGCTCTATTTCGGACGACACAACAGAAACGGCCGACCACTGGGCTGATCCATCATTCGAATCGTGTCAGTCAATACTGCACCCAAGCTTCTTGGCAGTTTGGAATGCAGGCGTCGATGTCACGCAGGGTTATTTGCTATGATAACGCACCGATGGAGAGCTTCTGGGGAAGTGTCAAAAATGAACTGGTGAATCATTGCCGTTACGCGACTCGGTCCGAGGCTGAGGCCTCCATCAGAGAGTACTTTGAAATACTCTACTACCGCCAACAGCGCCATTCGCGCCTTGGCTATTTAGGGCCGGCCGTGTTCGCGCAAAATTCAGAATACAGTCAGCGGCCGCTTGAAATGTGAGCGTCTACTGTTGACAGGACACCTCAGTTCGGACATGTGGTAGTATTCGAGTACTTGCCGTGCTCCTGGAAATGATCGCGTCATGACATTCCACACCCCGTTGGCGAGACAATTCAATCTTGGGGCTGGAGAACCTATGCTCGGGGAACAATCACCAGATTACTGATAGCTGAAAAAGTACCAGCAATGTCATTATTGTTGACCCAAATATACCCATGCAGGAGATTTCTTCACCCGGGAAGATATGTTTAAAATCGTTGAAACTCTCTTCACTAAGATGCTTGGGTTCCATGATATAACTCCTATTATTTCGGAAAAACTGCAATGCGTCCATGAGATAGTTGGTAAAAGCCTGGCGGTGGCCTGGCCGCCGCCAGTCGGGATAACTATAGTTTGTTATTTTGTGTTTGCCTGTAATTTAATCGACTGCTGTAGCGACGACTGGATACCGCTGTAAAAGCGATAGGGGTGATGCCACTAGCAGTTATCGAAGCGTTCAACACGTTTGCGCCTGTGGCAGGGGAAACTCCAATGGATTTTAATAGGGCATGGTCCCATGCAAGCGCAGTCTAAAAAAATATACTAGCAATAGACGTACCATCATCCATTTGCGTTATTAAAGTGTTGATATAGTTAGTATATGTTTCCATATGCAATGACCTCTAAGTAACAATCCTCACTTAGCTATTGTAAAGCATCTGATACCATTTTTAAACTCACCTGCTCATAACGTCGTAATGCGTTCATTAATCAGGGTAATTTAGCGTTAAAGCATCTCGCAACACTGTAAGCATTGTGATACATATGCAAGGTCATTAGTGAAGTGGACCCGGAAACTGAGACAGGTGTATAACAATGAACCCCCCCTATATATCTTGGCAATCGAGGTAGTTTCCGTCCGGAAACCGTCGTTTGTAGTTTACATTTTAGATTATCCGTTGTGTTTCTTATGGAAGCGATAGGGGGGGTACCAATTATTGACATTCTCGAAATTGGTGATAGCCTTTTGCTGCGTTCTGAGATAACGGAGAGGAAACAAAATGAAAAAGCTCTTCCCGAGACTGCTCATCATATTTTTTCTGTGTACGAGCTGTGCAATTCCATTGACCAGTTCATTGCCAAGTTTTTCACCTTCAGTTTCTGGTGGACATGAGGAAAAGATTCAGACTAAGACTTCGGTGCTATTATCCACTGAGAATTACCGAATACTGAAGACGAATGTTGTGGATACGGATTGGGGAATCGACTTCCTTGGTTTTATCCCCATTGTCTCGCCGGACTACGCAAAAGCAATTGCAATGCTTTATAAGGCTGGAGATGTTGCCGAAGGGAAGCCCCAGGCTATTGTCAATGTATTTTAGCAACATACTTCACCGTATTTTATTCTCTTCTCTATTCCAAGAATCACGTTTCGTGCAGATGAAGTGGAGTTTACGAAAGCAACACACACAGACCTCTTGATTCCGCAGTAAAAGAGCTTTCACGGCCGTTCACCATTCCGAGCAACTACGAATCCCAAAAACCAATAGTTGATAACCTCACTCCATCCAGATAAATAACAGCAAATCATATTATAAAAAATTACTAAGTGCATATTGATTTGAGGTTCAACATGCCAACAATCTACACGTTAGCACATTAATACTTAAGAGCATTATTCATCTATTCAACTTGTAATATACCATATATTCAGATTATTATACATGTCTAAGCAAAATAAACTAAGATCATCCCCATTACTACCAATGAGAAGATTTAAAGCGTTGATCAATGTTACGTAGCCAAGTAGTTAGAGCTGAAAATATCTTTACACAGAGAACCCTGGCCACCACTGGGTTTTTTTGTTGCTTTATCTGGATATTGTTAAAATATTCTGTTATACATCTTATACCTATCAAAAAGGTGGAGTGAACATGACCTACGATCAGATTGTAGATTTCATAACCTCCAAGATGAAAATGTCCCACATATACCAGCCATTCCTCATCAGGAGCCTTGTCGATGTTGGTGGATCTGCAACCCTACTCCAACTAGTCCAGTTTTTCGTTTTACAAGATGAAAGCCAACTCCAATACAATGAAAACTGAAAGGAGATTTTGCCATGTGGCACATAGACCAAAATGGAGCTTACAGCATAGTCAAGAAGCATTGTGAGCCTGACGAGCTGCTTGTTAGGGGAAGGGTGCTTGACGATTTGAAAAGGCTTGCAGAGAAACTAAACATCCCCGAAACTGCAATAATTGAAACACCTAGAGCAGATTATCGCTATCGCATGACAGTCAAGGCAAGTGCATTAGCCGAGTATCTAGCGGCGACGGTTTTAACAATAGACTATCGAAACTTCAAAACTTCACTTCCCTTTGAGACCCAACTGGACAAGAAACGGGCGCTGGTATATGCAGACATTTGGAGCTCACTGCATAAGCTTCAGCAACAAAGATAGGTATCTTGATATTATCGAGGTCGATCGCGATTCTGAAAGACTCCTTTGATATCTAGATAATATGATACTAATTAACAAATTAAGTTATTAGGCTCATCAAGATAATGAATACTAACCTACTAAATCGAAGAAAGGAGTCCTCACATGCCAGTTGATTTAATTACACCTGAAAATGTTACAGTAGAATTGCTAAAGGACGTTTTTGCAGCTTATATGCATACCTCTTTTGACGAAGATGGTGATTTAGTCGTTAAGGGGGAATGCCAAGTATATATAACCATTATCCCAGACAAGTCATCAATTAGACTTATGACTATTTTTCGAATTAGAGAAGAGAGTAGTTTGGAAACTAGACTTGAAGCAGTAAATAAAATTAATAATGATTACATAATAGTAAAAGCGCACTGTACTGATAATAACAAATTGATTTTTTCTTACTATTTCATGCTTGCTGGCGGGCTCACCAAAAAAGCTCTTATACGGGGACTGAAGCTATTTGATTCTATCCCACGTCATGCAATCGATGATTATGCTAAAGATATAGTTAAATGATTAGTTTGTTACTTCCGCCTTAGTGGATGGTAAGCCGGTAACTACCGGGTTGAATTTTACATAAATCATGATAGAAAAACCTATCAAATTGACGATGAGAAATAACTAATATGTCTTTGATTCTCACAGAGTTAAGCAGGTAAATTAAAAATAGTGGCGTTGTATACCCGAAACAAATGATAAATAATTCATGTAATTATGCGGGCAGAACTGTCATCCCTAGTCTGTTCGGGACGAAAAGGTATTGATACACGGTATAAAAAAACAGAAACAATGGAGATCCAGATGGCACTATTTAAGTGGTATAAAAGGTATTCAGTCAACAATGAAGAACTCGATAATCATCACAAGACGTTGTTTGGTATTTTCAATAGATTGTATGATAATTGCCTGGGTAACGAAAGTGCTAAATGTTTAAATCCAATAATAGAGGAACTGGTATCCTATTCGAGTTATCATTTTTCAGCTGAAGAACAGCACATGAGGAATATAGGATATAAGGAAATTGATAAGCATATAATTGAGCATAGAGGTTTTACACAGAAAACATTAAACCTTCAACAGGTATCTGACAAGAATGATCCTGATGTCACAAGAGAGTTAATAGCATTTCTTGGGAAATGGCTTCTAAATCACGTTATAATAGAAGATAAGAAATATTCCATTTAACCAAACAGGAGGGTGTTAATGGCAACATTACTTCAATTAGCATCTGACATTGTATCATCACATGTATCTATTACACCCATTTCCTCAGAAGACTAGTACAAGAAATCTAGAGAGTTTATGCTGCACTTATTGCCATACAAGCTGGTAAAGAGGCAGTTGTTCCTGCTACCGAAGAAGCCAAACTAGCTATCACCGTAAAGGATGCATTTAAGAAGAATGAAGTAATCTGTATGGTCCGTTGTAAAGGAGGATGAACACCCTTGTCCGGCATCTGAATATAGAACACAACATGAAGCCGGGGGTATCGGAAGCAGTATGGTATTCAAGCGAACAACCACTGACAGCCAAGACATATTCTGAGGCAAGAAGGCAAATGGCTGCGGGAAGAGGATTAGCTGGTTATCTAGCAAAGGATAGAGAAGTAAGAGCAGCAAAGTTAAATGCGAAGAAAGCCACACCGGCAATGAAATAAAAACTAAGGTTCCTAAAACGTTTAAGAAAGTAACAACAGAATCCTAATCCCTTGTTGGTAATCAAAGCCATGAGAAAACCACCTCAAAAATGGGGGTGGTTTTTTTTGATCTGATTTCGGCAGATGTTTCATTGTCTATTGGTAGTTTAGAATAACTGGGTAACTATTGAAATTTCGATACCTGTATCAGGATTCTTGAGAAGTGAGCATTAAATTACCTTTATAATACTTTGAGTTTGTAGTATAAGCTGGATATGCTGAGCTCGAAGTGGATGTCCGTTCTCCTGTTACAGGTCAACTCCGGTTTTTTTGCACGAATTCGTCTGCTGTAGATACATAGCCAAATATTTACCCTTAGGGGCAGGAATTCTTGAAGACCATGAGGTGATAAGGGAGTGAAAAGTTACCAATCACAACAGTATCAATTTTTGAAAGCCAAGGATGTTCAGAAAGACGAGTCGGCAATCCTTGAGGTGTTGTCCGCAATCATGGCCGATGAACTTTCCAATGATCTGGTATTACTCAATTATTACAAGGAAATACCGGTCAGTTTCGCCGCAACCATTGAACGCATAGAGCAGGGAGTTGTTGACATGATGGTGCATCGACTTCAGGCTGTTTCCATGTTGATGGAGATGACGACATTCATAAAAAGCAACCATCTTCCCTATTGTGTAATTGCCAAGGTGCTTAAAGTAAAGAAAAAAGAGAATCTTGCCTTGCTCACACAGTTTTCATACGTTCACATCCCCTCTGAACAGAGAATGTATGTCAGAGTTGCAGTGGCTGGAAGGTATGAGACTGTCTTCTGTAGTGATAAACAGGCAGTGCGTGGCACAGTTGGCGACATTTCCGCTGGTGGTGTGGCAATTCTGGTGCCGCAACTAACTAACATAAAAGAGAACGCAAAAGGGACAGTCACGCTTTCCCTGCCGGCTGCTAGATTGGATATTCCGGGCACTTTCTTAAGGGCCGATGAACAGCAGGGTTTGAAAAAATATGTCATCAAGCTGGAAACGGACGCCAAAAGCGAGAAGATAATATCCCAATTCGTTTTCCAGGAACAGATAGAGATTTTGCGAGAAATGAAGAATATGTGCATTTGAAGGTCCTTTTCTGGCTGCACTTCTTTCTTTATAGACAGAAACGAAATTGCAGCAATTTCATCTTTTCTGGAGAAAAGGGTTTGCTGGCGAGAGAGGAAATAAATTAATGAAAAATATAAAGATGTTGAGGAAGTTATGACCAAAGCAGAAATAGTAGGAAAAGTGTAACCGATCACAGGGTTTCCCCCCTTACATCTGAGAGATCCAGGCCAGATCAGGTTATTGTTCTTTGAAATAACAATCGATAGCCTCAACCAGTACAGGAAAGGTTCTTTTTGACCTCAGCCGACAGGTCTGCCTCAGGGAAAGAATACGTTCAGCCCAACGGTGCCCCTTCTCGCTGACGTTACCGTAGCTTCTTTTGCGCCAGCAGACGGCAAAGCGCAGCATCCGTTCCGCATGGTTGTTTGTTGGAGATACTCCAGCCTTTTCCAGAAAAACCCACAGCGAGTCAATCTCCCGCAGGAGTCTGGCGGCAAATTTCCCGGCATCATCTTTTTTCCCATGATTCCGGGTAATCAGTTTTTGAGTCGGGCGTAGAAGGCCCGCCACTCGCCATTTGTTGGTGGCGCATGGGCCATATGACACAATCTGCGCAGTTCCGCCAGCGCATTTGCACCGAATTTGACGATTTCTTCGTTTTTACTTTCGGAAAGCTTTTTGGCTTCGCGAATCAGGTGCGCCAGGCAGGTCTGGCGCAGTCCAACCCATTTCGTATAGAGCCGATAACCGTCGCTGACAAGGATGCCATCCCACTCTTTTATGAGCGCCTTAAATGCGGCTTTAGACCGGTTACTGTGAATCATGAAGAATGCCACGGAAGAGCTGGCCAAAACCCAGAGCCAGCAGACAATCCTTTAAAAAACCATGAGGTTTCATCGACATGGTTCACTGCTTGTTGACGTGCTTGTTCTCCGATCACCTCATAGTGAGGCTTGATAGCTTCTGACACCCGGTCCAGAACCTTCTGGATGGCGCCGAGAGAAATGGAGAGCCCCAACACGGAAGCGCAGAAACTCTGGATGATGGTTCGGCTGTCGCCGTGATTTCTTGCCAATTCCGCGATAACGGCGGTCATCCGCGGACCAAAGCCGCTACGGTATTCGATGGGAACGTGCGCCTTGTTCATCTTGCCGCAACCGGCGCACCGTCCCTTGTACAGAACGAATGGGTAATTTCCATCTCGATTTCCGGCAATTCGATGTGCTGGTGTGTATAGAAAGGACTGAGTTCGTCATATGTGCCACATCCGCATGGGCAGCGCATAGGAACAACCGGTTCGGTCTTTGTCGGTTCAAGCATCTGTTGCCGATGTCCTTTGTGCCCTTTCTTGACGCCCGCTTTACCCTTTTTACCTGCCTCCTTATCCGGCTTTTTGAAGGGGCTGTCTGATGACGGGGGCCGGTTGGAGTTAGAGGAATTTGCGTTCAACCTTGTTTCCAGATCCTCTGTACGTTTCTTGAGACTGGCTAATTGTTCCGCCTGGAAGAGGATGATATCTATGAGGCGCTCTTTTGATAGCCCATCAAGGGCCTCACGAGTGATTTCAGAAAGCTCAGCCATGGAGTTGCTCCCTGAAACGGGTGGTGAGAGGGTAAAGGTAAACGGCCTTTACGCTTTCGATACACTTGTTATGCCGGTCATATTTGCCGCGGCCTTTGGTCACTCCTATCCGGGTCCAGTTTGCTGCCTTGTAGCAGGTCCCATGGAACCGTTCGGTATCGACAAAGGTCTCAGCCATGGCGATTGTGTGGCAATAGAAACTCTGCCAGTCGGAGGCCAATACTCGCAGGTTGGCGGCAAGCACCTTGGATGCCAGATGCTCAACCCGCACCCAGGGGAGAATGAGGAAGCGGACGTTGTTGACCACCTTGTGCAGGTTGACTTTGCGGGTTTCCGCATCCCAGCCGATGAAAGCATCACGGCAGCCTACCTTCCAAGCAGCTGAGCCCCACCCGAGGCAGGCGACAAGCCTGCCGTCGAGGTATACCAGGTGCTTGAGGCAAGAACCTACGATCCAGGGTCGGCCAAGATAGTGATGGTGATCTACCAGGTAGTCCCAGAGTGCTTCATCGGGAGTTTGGCGCACCATTTTTATTGTCAAAGAGCTAAACTCGCCAACCGTCCATTCCAAGGGGGATGTGTCAAGGGGAAAAACTTGCCTGTCGGTTCGCCTGGGAGCGCGAAAGCTTTCTTTCTGCCTGGGCGGTAACTCAAGCGCCCCCTTTGCTTCCAGCGCAAGCAAAAGAGCCCGGCAGGCCATTTCCTTGGGCTGGCCATTCGGTTGGCGCTAGTCCCAATGCTCGCAGAGAAGCCGCGAGATTGTGGTTCGTCCGCTGGCCCAATGGTCCGAGATCATTGTCCGGATGTCATGAAGATCATCCGGTCCGATATGCCGCCCACGTATATGATATAGCGACTCTGCCATGCAATCTCCTCTTGAGGAGCACCATAGTAGAAAATCGATTACGACGCCAGCGAAAAATTTAGACCCTGTGATCGACTACGATATTTAAACTAATGAGAAGCTACGGCCCAATCCGGGGTTTTCGTTTGTTATTATAAGAACTTGATTACAAACGTTTAACAGCGATATTTGAAACCAATCAGAATTATCTTGACAGACCAAATATGTTGTAGTTAATTCAGTTTAAACTAGAATAATTAGAAGCAATTTCAAACCTATCTGTTGCCGAAATGGGGAGAGGCTCGTAATAAAATGGCCTATCTTAGGAGAATGTATTGCAGCAACATATGCCACTTTAGCTTGTAAAGAAGAAAGCAGAAGGATGATAAAATTAAAAAGCAACGTGTAGCGGAGACAGTAGTGATTTTACTAATAAGAAAAATGTTTCCTGCAATGCTGAGTTTATTTGGGATTATGATTACGGTTGGTTGTGCTGGTTCAAACGGGGATGTGAAGGAAACATCATTTCAAATGAGTTCCTTTGCAAAGACTGACATTGATATGGTGACTGAAACACATCAGCGAGTTGTTTTCGCCGCACTTAAGGAATTAGCAGTTAAACTGTACAAGCGCAATCCAAGAGAGTGGAATAAAGAGGGTTATAAATCACTAGCGAATGCAGTTGAATCTCTTTCATCCGATCCATTTCCATGTGTCAATGGGAAAGATAGCATTGATTGTATTCGCCTTGCTTTCGATAAGGAATATTATGGTGATAGAGTTAGGGCATTTATTGCCGGATTGGAAACGATGGTGCTGAATTCCTACGATGGGCATAGGTCTTTCTATATTTATAATATGTTGGATGCACAGAAACTTTACAATAGTGCCAGAAATATTGAGTTAGCCTCATGGATGATACGTACCAAATACGACAACAATCATAAGCTGTTTCTCTTGAGTTCAGGTGATGGGAATGAAGTAAACCACAGTTTTGAAAGATTGTTTGGGAAAATAATTAATGCTCAGGACATGATGGCTCAGATAGTAGCAGATAGGACTCATCGGCAAATCAAAACTATTTTTCAGTCACTTGTAATTGCATTTATTCCGATATGATACAAAGTAACTGCTCAGATATTGAGGCAAGAGAGTAAAGGGTGATCGGGGAATGGCGTGGTAACAATTGATAACAATAAGAACAAATGGGCTGTCCGGCAATCATGCCTAACAAGAAAGGATTGAGACGATCCTGAATTGTCATTTCAAACTGTTGTCCAGAAGCCCGACTCCTTGGCGATGATCTAATAGGATAAAAAACATCCAAGAACAAAATATCAAACAGGAGTTTAAGAGATATCGTCTTATCCCACCAAAATAACCTGCAATACAATGGCTCTGCGTCGTATTGAATGGGTAATAGTATAATGATATGATGGCCCTTATTTCTTACCCGGAGGTTATATAACGTGCAACCAGAAGCTCTTTTTGGCCTTGCCCTAGGTATTGTCCCCCCTTGGG
>Ga0326727_10011289_pt1 | contig 20880 bp, 15 predicted proteins | sample MB2enrmetagenome_FD_207643 | JGI IMG/M metagenome (GOLD analysis project Ga0326727, IMG submission 207643) | Lab enriched peat soil microbial communities from McLean, Ithaca, NY, United States - MB29MY | ecosystem: Environmental > Terrestrial > Soil > Wetlands > Peat | place: USA: New York...
CCGTCAAGCACGGCGGACAGGAGTTTGTTCTGTGCGGCCCCGAAGTCCAGATCGTAGCAGGGAAGCAGGAGGACGTTCCCGCGCCCCAGGTTCAACTCGCCCTCTTTTAATCAGTACCCACACGCAAACAAACACACGGAGACATCCATGCTAGGACACAGACTCAACCCAACCATTCACCGCTATGAAGACGTGGAACTCATCGAGGTTCACTCCGAGTATCTGGAGTGCCGCTTCTTGGTCGCCAAAGACGAATGGGAGAGCGGAAAGATTCTGCTCAATATCTACAGCCCACTCGACGGCAATGTGCTGGGGTTCCCGCACCATCGCCTCCACCGCGACAACATCTCCGCCACCGGACCCAAATTGCCCGACGGCGCCACCGCCCAGCCCGGCATGGCAGAAGCTATCGAAATCCAACGCCAGGCCGGACACGCGATCTACGCCGACCATCTCTCCGCCATGCTCTACGGAACTGGCCTCAACCCAGCGCGCTCCTGAGACGCGCAAACGGAAAGGAATTTATGCAAATCACAGTTTGGAGTGTGGCAGCGGACGACGACAACGGCACGTATGCCAGCGTCCATGAAACGGAAAGCGCCGCGTATAGGCGTTTGATTCAGGTGACCGTGGACAGCGGCGACAAGGACCAGGTAGCGAAGGCCAAAGCGTTTATCGAGGCCGAGGACTTCGATGGGCTGGACGAATGGATTCACGACGAAGTCATAGAACCCCTGAATACCTACAGCGTGGACCAGCACACTCTCGACGTGCCGGCCAGTCCAGTTCAGGCACCGGCAGGCGAGAACAAGCACATCACGCGCCGGGAACTCGCCAGCGTCCTACACGGGTTGCGCCTCATGCAGGAACAATGGGAGCCGAAGATGCACGGGTGCGCTGCCATCGACCTTCGCAAGACACTGGAATTGAGCGAGCCCAACTCCTGCGACCACTTCTGCGATGAAGAGGATTCTCCACTCAGCCCCGGCGAGATCGACGAGCTTTGCGACAGGCTCAATGCGGGGTTGTGTAACTAACCGGCTCCGGAAGAAGGGCGAGATAGCGAAAGGTTCCAGTCAACCAACACAGGCCAGCTACTCGCCCGAGGCCGGCACGGATGATTCCTTTGCGCACCGCAGCGCGTGCTGCATGATTCGTTCCGTAGCATCCTCTCCAATCAGCGCGTTGACGAATAGGCAGAATTGAATCGCTCTCAAGGAGAGCGGTTCCACGACTTTCTTGAGATCCTCTTCTGACAGAGTCCGAAGATCGGCAATCGCACTTTCCGTGTCAAGGTCACAGAAAGCCCATTTCAACGCAGAGGTCACTCGCCATACATATTGGGCTTCCAGCGGCAGCGCGGCCAGTGCAGCCAAATACGGTTCGGTATCCTGCCCTCCCATCCGTGCCTTCAAAAAGGCAAGATAAGGCTTCATCCTTTCAGAACGAACAAGTTCCTGGGCGCCTGCCTCGGAATGAACCTCGCTGATGGGGAGACTGCTGATCTTTCCCTCCGCCATACTTCCTCCTGAATGAAGATGCACCCTCCGTGGTCCTGCGATAGCTGAGGTGGTTCGGATACACTCCAAGGCTACTCCACGTCGCTGTCTGCGCCTCCAGAAGAAGGCCCAGGTCGCTTCCACCTGCTACGCTTAGGCCAAACGCTCCAGTAGCGCGGGATCGTTGTTTCGCACATTTCCCACGCGGTCGCTCACCGGCCAAGCAAGCATCTTCTCAGCAGGGTAGGGACGCAGCAAGTCCACCGGCGGTCTGGCAGGGTCACCGGCATCCAGCCAGCGCTCATAGTCTCTCGGTTCTAGGATCACTGGCATCCGGTCGTGAATGGGTCGCATCAATTCATTTTCCGAGGTGGTCAGAATTGTGAACGTCTCCAGAGGCGCTCCGTCCTTTGGCCGCCAGCTCTCCCACAATCCAGCGAAGGCGAATGGCTCTCCGCCCTTGAGCGCGATTGCAAATGGCCGCTTTGACTTGGCATCCAAACGCATCCACTCATAAAAACTGTCGGCAGGTATAAGGCAGTGTCGCTTCTTGAATGCCTCTCTGAAAGCGGGCTTCGATGCCACCTCTTCACCACGCGCATTGATTGTGTTGTAGCCTATTTTGGCGTCCTTCGCCCACGGAGGCACCAAGCCCCAACGCATCAACACGAACTCCCGATTGCCAGTGTCGCGGCTCAAGCGAACAACTGGCTGAACGCTTTGTGGAGCAACGTTAAAGCTGGGCGCAAACCACGGCAAATCCTCAATCTCGACTCCAAACCAGTCGGCGAGAACCTCCTGCGTTGATCGACGTGCAAATCGGCCACACATGCTTCAATCAGCATAGCCGATTGCGATTAATCCCTGTCTTGAAATCCAACCTTTGAATCTTTCGGACGCTTAGACGTCTCACGACGCAAATCTGGTTACAACCTCCAGACAGCTATGGTGCTGTGCGTCACGTCTCGGATGTGCCCTAGCTCTCAGTAGATGGACCCAATTTACGATGGCACTTCCTGCGTGGCGACATCCACACGACCCGTCTCGCGAATCCTTTGATACCATCCAGCAACGGCGGCGAGCAAAATCGCTGCGGATTGAGGGTCAACAACCTTATTAACGGAAGATCCGAAGGCCAACCCACCAACCTGAATCAGAGCGAAGTCAAAGACCATTAACGCGTATACGTCGAGGTCATTCCAGGCGGCGGCGGCCTTCCTCAGTGCTTGAATGAACTCCACTATGTTTCCTGCAAGTGTATTCGGGGAAGGTGCGCCTGGATCGTCAGTCTCCCGAGTAGCCGGCCCGTAGAGCACAGAACAGATTTGGACGAATGCTTTAGCATCGATCCGTTGATGAAGAATTGTCGAAACCTCCAAAACCGCAATATCCCGACCGGCAACATTCCGCTTGACGACACCTGGATCGAAAATATAAGCGTGTGGCGCACTCGGTTCCAAGTCAAGGGCGACGTTACTTATGTGGAGGTCTCCGTGGACAAGAGACCGCTCGTGTATTCGAAGCCTCTCCGTGCTCGCAACCAACTCCGAATAAAGTGTGATCGGATCAACGTCCTGGCTAACTCGCAGTTGCATTTGAGATCCGAAGCGACTCCATTGTTCGGCCAACAGAATCCTATCATGTGCTGGCCACAGTAATACCGACAATGGTTTGCTTTCCGGCAAGAGGTCGCCGAGTTGCTCCACTTGATTGGCAATTTGCGATGCAACTTGACATATCTCATGCGAAGTACACTTCGTGAAAACCGAGTCTAAGGATTCTGGTCTAGAGTCATTCGCACCAACCTTTTCCGTAACGACAAGCGCGGTGCTCTTTGCGGTAATGTAGCTGCTGAGCTTTATATGTGGAAGCTTCTGTTCGACTTGACGCGCACTTTCAATAACGAAACCAGCATCAGCACCATCCATCAGCTTAAAGAATTTGGGTCGTGAGGCTCCTCGTCCGTCTTTCAGCAGGTATCTTCCCATGAGCACCTTCGTCCAGGGGTTCGCTGTGGAACTGCTTGCCGCATTGATTCCGCCAATGCTTTTTGCTGACCACCAGGTCAAATCCAATCCGATGGTCCCGGACTGTTGAAGAGCAGAACGTCGCAACAAATCCTCATCACGGGGAGTAATGCTAGGATACTGCTCCGTTCCCGCGTCTCGAATGTGTACACCAACAGAACAATAACGGAGAGCCTCGTTGCAGGCTTGGCGTATTTCTGTCTCAAGGAGGCTGTAGTTCTCCTTCACAAATGCCCGACCGTAATGGAAACCTTGGCGTAGAGTGTCCTGCATACGTGTTTGCTCGGTTGATCCAATGTGAGCACTGATTACCAACAATGCGGGAATTGGGAATCTATCCCTGTCCACGCAACGAGCCAAAAGACTCATACCGAGTTCAACGCCTTCATTTGCTGGCATCCTCGGGTTCTCTGGAAGTCGCAAATCCAAAATCACGACGTGGAAGATCTTACTGCTATCCAAAAGTGCAATGGCTTCCTTGTAGGAGAACGCAAAAGATGGGGGAGCAGGGGCAAAGGGAAGATTGAGACAGTCCTGAGCAATGCTGTCAAAGATGCCTTGATATGCTTCCTTGGCGCGTTCATCATCTTCGATGACGAGAGAGTGAAGACTAAGGGGATAACTCATCGTGCCTCCAGTGGCCAGCGTATTCGGATGCGGTACTCTGACGGTTTCGCCTCATATAGCTCAACACGGCCTGCAAGCCGTTCGACTGCATCTTGAATCTCAAGTAGCCCACGCCCACGTCCACGATCCTTGGTTGAGAACATCTGCTGGAACAGTACGTCTTTTAACTCATGGGGAAACCCTTCACCGTTATCTGAAATCAGGATCTCAATCTCCTGTCCGAGTTGCTGAAATGCAATCGTAATTTGACACTCCGCTCCGACAGATTGTTGGGCATTCAACCAAATATTCCAGAAGATCGTCTCCAAGAGATAGTCGTTGGCGAAGACTCGAATCCATGGTTGATCGGCATTCAGCAAATGAAGGGTAATGGGGCTGTACTGAGTTGCATATCGTGTGTTTAATTGTCGGAGCCAATCCGGTAACAACACAGACCTCTGTCGAAAGTGCTCGGGATCCACATCCGTCGCTTCAAGTTCGCGCCCAAGAGAGATCATAGAGTCATTCAGTTTTGCGACGACAGTTTGGATATCTGGACCAGAGTCGGCTGAAATCAGATGGTTAAGGCGATTGGTTTGAGCTTGTGCTGAAAGCATTGTGTTGCGCAGACGATGCCGCAAACGGTCAGATACATAACGGTATACATCGGCCAACTCGCTTTGGGCGGCAATCGGCTGACCTGTACTGTCCGCCCGCAAAGCTCTCGGATCGATGTCAAGAAGAGCCCCGTTGATTGCCCGGCGGGTGAACTCATCCGTTTCCGTCTCTTGCCATTGAAGAAGCTCACCGACGAGCCGGCCCTTTTCCGGATGGGCGCGAACTGCATTAGCGACGACCTGCCGGAGACGCCCTTCGTTGGGCCTCCTGAGCCGAGCCAGGAAGTCAGCAAGATCATCCGACTTCGCCTCGAAAGCCGCTAGAAAAGCTGCCCGTGCTTCCTTTGGATCCTCGACTGCGAGCATTCGAAGCCGCTCATAAAGCCTCTCAAGCTCGGGCATATCTCTCCCGGCGCATCTCAAAAGCCTTCTTACCGCCTTCGAGAAGATCAACAATATGGTCACGGCATTCGTCGACAGAGCCAGATTTCTCGATGTAACCAATCTTGCCATCTGAATTCATTACGATAACCAAGTCAGCGTCGGCGAGAACCGGAATGTTGGCATTGTGGGTAATGAAGATCATCTGCCTCTTGCCCTTCAACCTTTGTATCGAATTCACAACGGTTTCATAGATAAAGTGATTGTCAAGATTATCTTCTGGCTGATCAATGATTAGAGGGTTGGTCGTCCGTGCGAGTAACAATGGCAGGAGGGCTGTGCATTTCTGGCCGCGAGAAAGCTCGGCAGCGTCTTTGAATATTGGTTCATTGATCGTGGCTACGTTTAATTCAATTCGCACTTGATCTTCAATCTCCACGACCTCCAATTCCAATGGATCCACATTCTCACGAAACGCGTCCAATATCTTGCGAGTTCGCTCAGTACCGAAGCCACAGGCCTCATCGAAGGCGACATGATCGTCGGTATGAATGAATTGAGCGAGTTGCTCCGGCCGCAATTGTAGAAGCGATTCAAGAATCTCGTCGTGATTTCTGACGCGCGCTCCCTTCAGACCCTCAGTAAGGAGAGTCCGATATGCCAGATCATCTGCATTACGCATGACTCGGATGCGAACTTTTTTCCCGATCTCCCGCTGGAGCTCAGTCGCCACCGCCTCACGTAGCCCCGAAATCTGCTCTCTGCCGAGCAAGAATCTCGCTTTTAGAGCCTTGCGATCTTCCAATAACCGGATTAGCTCTTCCTTTCTGACGGATTGCTCTGCCTCTACCTCCTGGAGCTTAACGACGGACTGCTCAAGGTCCAATCTCACACGGTAACGCTCATCAGCTTCTCGGTGCATTTGCTGCTGCTCAGTGAAGGCAACGGCCTGTTTAGCATGAATCTCGTTCAATTCGCTCTTTGCGTGATCCATGAATGCCTTCGAGTTTTCCAGACCGGCGATTACTAGCTGCATTTGTGACGAAAGCTGCCCTAGGAATTGCTGCAATTCTGTTTGTTTCTTTTCAAGGAAACCGGAGTTGGCGGATGTCTCCTCCACGATGCGAAAGGGCTTTGCGTCAGCGAAACGAGCGTTCATGCTCATTGCATCACGGTGTAAGGACGACAGTGCCGCCAACGCCTCGTCGATACGTCTCAGTTCACGTGAATTGCATTGCTGCTGCCTGCTCGTCTTCGTGTACTCCGTTGATGCCGCGCTTTCGGGTGCAGGACCGAGTGCGTTCAGTTTGGCTCGGGCATCACCTATCTCTTCGATTCTTTCGGAAATGTCGTTTATCGTTCTGCGAGTTGCTCTGATACGGTCGGCGTTCGCTTCGAGTGCTCTTCGGTGCTCTCCCAAAGAGAGATGGATTGTAGAGAGCTGATCGCTGCGGAGATCATCGAGAAGCGCTCGGCGTCTTTCGCCTAATGCCTCGTCTGCAATTGCTTCAATCTCAGGGCCATTGTAAGCATCCAATGGCAGGAAGGAGCCACGGTCAAGATCTACATTCGGAACCATTCTTCCGTCGGCAGAGATGAGAACTGCTGCCTGCTTGTATCCTCTTCTGATCGTGTACGTGGCATCTGCGTCTGTCTTGGCGACTAGAGTGACAAGGCCGCTATTACCAATGTTTGCCTGAAGAAGATCAAGCCGCTGTCTTGATGCGCCGGTCGTTCCTTTGATAGCGAATCGCAGAGCCTCAGCTAACGTGGACTTGCCGCTTCCTCTAGGCCCGATGATGCAGATTAAACCACGCGGGAGGGTCAATTTGAGACCCGGTAAGAAGCCGCCGTTGATTTCAAGTCGATCAAGAATCCACATTGTCGCCTCCATAATCGGTCGTTTTCTCTAGGGTGCCACTAACCGTCCTGTTCAGCGAGTGAACTGAAATGCGCGGCAAAAAATCACTTCAACACCCGATACACATATTGTTCTCTGCCGGTAGCTGACGATGCCTTTTCCCGGCGTACGATCCCCAGACTTGTCAGCTTAGACAGTCGCTCGTTCATGGCAGTCAGGTTGACTTCGAGACTCCTACTAAGCGCGCCAGCCGACACCGCCTCTCCTGCCCCGACAATTGATGTGAATGTTGCACGATCTGTTGGATGCACTTTGCCCAGCAGATTCAATTGTCCTTCTTTCCGTTCAATCATGACGATGTTCAAGCTTTCGAGCGCCTTGTCGAGATTCTCTGTCGTGCACTCGTTGAGGTTCTCCACAATCAAAAATCTCCCAGGAGACTCCACTCCGATTGTTAAAACAGTTTTGCCAAACAACTCAGTTGCGAACGAAAAGTCGAACGCATCAACTTGGGCAGCGTCGATCACCAAGACGTCACCGACTTCCAGCGTTCCAAGAATTATGGTGACGCGGCCCCGAATCTGCCGCGCTTTTTCTTTGGACCATAGTTGAGATCCATATTGAACCAGATTGAGGCGCTTCTCCATTAACTTCAGTGTATGTAATGAAAGTGATCTTGTCAATGCTCCTGAATCTGATTCCTTGAGTTGGACCCAGGGGGATTACGATTTGGACAAAAGAAATGGGCAATTAGCAAACGCCGGCACAACGTGTGGGATGTCCCCAAGAGCATAAGCCATTGATAAATATAGACAGTCTGTCGCATCAGTGGAATCCATTTGACGTCGGACTGGGATTTGCGGGAACATTAGGCGAATATATGGCGAAATCGCCTCTGGTGTTGCTATGCCGTCCGCCGCTGCTCTTCGCATCGAAATCGAGCACGCCCTAGAACACTGTTTTCCGGCGGCGCTGACGCCTGTCCCACGGACGGTACGCGAGACTGCGACGACAGGAATCCCAGAGGTGGACGCCCTGCTGGACGGAGGGTTGCCGGTGGGGTCAATCAGCGAAGTAACCGGACCGAAGTCGTCGGGCCGGACGAGTATGGCACATTCGTTTCTTGCTCAACAGACGGAACGAGGCCGAGTCTGCGCCTGGGTGGATGCCGGGGATGCCTTCGATCCGGAGTCGGCAGCGGCCAGCGGGGTGAGTCTGAGGCAGTTGCTTTGGGTAAGGTGCAACAGGGCGAGTGGGCCACCGAAGGGCAAACCGTGGACCCGGCTCGATCAGGCATTGCGGGCGACAGACCTGCTGCTTCAGGCAGGCGGATTTGCGGCCATTGTGCTGGACCTGGGCGAGATGGCGCCGGTAGATGCGAGCCGGATTCCACTGGCTACCTGGTTCCGGTTCCGCCAGGCGGCGGATCGAACGCGCTGTTGCCTGGTTGTGCTTGGACGGGCAGCATACGCGCAATCGAGCGCAGCGGTCGTCGTCGAGTGTGCGCCCTTGCAACCACGAACAGCGGGACAAACTGTGCTAAACGGCTTTTCGTTTGAGATTCGGCGGGGGAGGCAGCGTTTCACACCGGCTGCAATCGGAGCACGAAAACCCCCTGCCTCAACCTGGTCGGCAATCAGCGCATGGGAAACGGAGGAACGCGCATGAGTCACGAACTCTATGCCTGCGTTTGTGCGGCGGAGTTTCCCGCGCAGGCTATGTTACGCTTGCGGACCGAGCTGCAATCGGAGCCAGTGGCCGTGCTCGAAGGCCGAGCGCCACTGGAGGGGGTGTGCTCGCTGAATCTGCCGGCACGATTGAAGGGTGCAGTTCTGGGGATGACGCGGCTTGAGGCAGAAGGCATTGCCGAGTTGCGGTTGCTGGCGCGCTCCGTGGAAGTAGAAGCAGCGGCGCGGGCTGTGTTGTTGGAATGCGTCGCACACTTCTCCCCGCGCATTGAAGAGGCAAGTGAGGGCGCGGTTTGCGCATTTGTTCTCGACATCGCTGGTACAGGACTGCTCTTCGGTCCACCAGAGGCTCTGGCCCAAAGGCTGCGCGCCGCTCTGCTTGCGACCGGTTTCCGAACCTCGATTGCCGTTAGCGCCAACTTCCACACCGCACGATTGAAGGCCGCTGCTACTCGTGGCATTACCGTGATTCCCGAAGGACAGGAAGCAACTGCACTTGTAAAACTCCCTCTTGCCGCGCTGAGTCTAGCAGATGAGCACGCCGAGACCTTTGCGATATGGGGCATTCGCACACTGGGCGAGTTGGCAGCACTGCCCGAGGTGGACCTTATTGCGCGGCTCGGTCAACCAGCACGGTATTGGTGCGGACTTGCTCGCGGAGTAGCGCTGCACACATTTCAGCCCATCGAGCCTGAATTTGCACTGAAGGAGTTATTTGAATTCGAGACGCCCGTCGAAGAGATGGACTCGCTGCTCTTCATAGGTGCGCGCATGATCGATTGCCTGGTGGAGCGGGCGTCGGCGCGAGCCATGTCCCTGGCTTCTCTCACGGTAGATATGTCACTGGAAGGTGGGCTGGGACACAAGAGAGCAATACGGCCAGCAGTTCCCTCGATTGATCGAAAGTTTCTCCTTAAGCTCCTGCAACTGGAGATCGCAGCCCATCCGCCGCCGGCCGCTGTGCTGTCATTCACACTCACAGCAGAGGCGGGACAATCGAGCAAAGTGCAACTTGGACTTTTTGCGCCGCAGACACCAGAGCCATCACGCCTCGACGTGACGATCGCTCGTCTCAAGGCCATTGCCGGAGAAGACCGCGTCGGCTCTCCCTTGCTCGAAGACTCGCACCGATCTGGCAGTTTCCGCATGGAATGCTTTGCTGTGACAGGTTCATCCATCGCGCTGAAAGCCAACCGGCTTCGAATGGCTTTGCGGAGAATGCGGCCACCAGTACCCGTGCGCGTCAATCTGCGAGCAGCAAAGCCAACAGCTTTCCGCGATCCAGAAAACAGATTCGAGATCACGGCAGCCTATGGGCCATGGCGAACCAGCGGCTGTTGGTGGGCGCCCGATGGATGGGACGAGGAGGAGTGGGACGTTCTGGCCCAGACGGACAACGGCCCTGCGGTCTCCTGCCTGTTGGTGCAGAATCGCAACAAGAACGAGTGGCGGCTGGAAGCCTACTATGACTGACGCCGCCGAATATGTCGAGCTTCACGCCGCCAGCGCCTTTAGCTTTCTTGCGGGAGCCTCACAGCCCGAGGCGCTCGCCGAATGCGCGGCCCAACTCGATATGCCCGCCATCGCCCTTGCCGACCGCAATGGTCTCTATGGTGTCGCGCGCTTTCATACGGCGGCCAAGCATTGCGGAGTGAAAGCGCGCATTGGCGCAGAGATTGCGGTCCGCTCCATCGGCAAAAAACTCACACCGGCGCCCTGGCTGCCGCATCAGTACCCGGAGGAGCCGCCACGCATCGTATTGCTCTGCGCATCGCAAGTCGGCTACCAGAATCTTTGCCAGCTCATCACGCGCTTCAAGATGCGGGAGACAACAAAGGCCGAGGGCGCCGCCACACTCGAAGACCTCGAAGAGTTCTCCGCCGGATTGATCTGCCTCACCGGAGGCGACGAAGGTCCAGTTGCCGCGGCGTTGGCACGCGGCGGACACGGCGAAGCAGGCAAGCTCATGGAACGGCTCGCCGCAATCTACGGGCACGGCAATATCTATCTCGAACTCCAGCGCCACCAGCAACGCGATGAAGAATGCCGCAACCAATTGTTGCTCAGCTTGGCATCCGCGCACCGGTTGCCCGTGATTGCAACCAACGGCGTGCGCTACGCAACGGAGCAGGACCGCGAGATTCTTGATGTCCTTACAACAATCCGCCATCACACATCACTCGACCAGGCCGGCCGCCTGCTCACTGCGAATGCTTCGCGTTTTCTGCGTTCTGGTCGCGAGATGAACAATCTCTTTCATGACATTCCCGAAGCCATCGCCAACACTTGCATCGTGAGCGAAAGGCTCGACTTCACGCTCAACAATCTCGGTTATGAGTTCCCGCAGTATCCGGTCCCCAATGGCGAGACGATGGACAGTTTCCTCGAAAAGCGCGTAGAGGAAGGAGTTCGCAAACGCTATGGCTCAAGGGCCAAGCGACCTCTGCTCGACAAGGCCCGCGCCCAGGTTCAGCATGAGCTCAAGTTGATCGCCAAGCTCGGTTTTGGCGGATATTTCCTGATTGTCTGGGACATCATTCTCTACTGCCAACAGCACGGCATCCTTGTACAGGGGCGCGGATCGGCGGCCAACTCCGCAGTCTGCTACGCGCTCGAAATCACGGCAGTCGATCCCGTCGGTATGGAGTTGCTCTTCGAGCGGTTTCTGAATGAGAACCGCGGCGAGTGGCCGGACATCGACCTCGACCTTCCCTCTGGTGACCAGCGCGAACAGGTCATTCAATACGTTTATGAACGCTACGGTTCGCTTGGCGCAGCGATGACCGCCAACGTCATCACCTATCGCGGCCGTTCAGCAGCGCGTGAAGTGGGCAAGGCACTGGGCTTCGAGGAGGACCAACTCGCGCGTCTGTCCAGCCTAGTCGGTCACTGGGAATGGCGCGGAGAAAACGACACCATGGCCCACCACTTCGCCCAGGCAGGCTTCGACATCCGGCACCCGCGCATTGCCCGCTATCTCGAACTATGCCTGCGAATGCAGGACTTGCCGCGTCATCTCGGCCAACACTCCGGCGGCATGGTCATCTGCGCCGGAATGCTCAACCGCGTTGTCCCCATCGAGCGCGCCTCCATGCCGGGCCGCACCGTGATCCAGTGGGACAAGGAGGACTGCGCAGACCTCGGCCTCATCAAGGTGGACCTGCTCGGTCTAGGCATGATGGCCGTTCTCAAGGATTCCATCGAGCTGATTCCGCGCCATTACGGCAAGGACGTGGATCTTGCCGCGCTGCCCGAAGACACACTCGTCTACGAGACGCTGCGCAAGGCGGACACAGTGGGAATGTTTCAAGTGGAGAGCCGCGCTCAGATGGCATCTATCCCACACAACGCCCCAACGCGGTTCTACGACCTCGTCGTGCAAGTTGCCATTATCCGCCCCGGCCCCATCGTCGGCAAGATGATGCACCCGTATATGCGCCGCCGCCAGGGAAGGGAAGAAGTTACTTATCCGCATCCGTCCCTGGAACCAGTGTTGAAGCGCACTCTTGGAGTGCCGCTCTTCCAGGAGCAGCTTCTTCGCATGGCAATGACAGTTGCCAGTTTCACGGGAGCAGAGGCCGAAGAGCTGCGCCGCGCCGTGGGAATGCGGCGGTCGATGCAGCGGATGAAGGATCTCGAAGGCAGACTGCGCGCAGGGATGACACGCAACGGCATCGGCCCGGCAGCGCAAGAAAACATCGTCCAAGGCATCTCATCCTTTGCGATGTATGGCTTTCCTGAGAGCCATGCTGCCAGCTTTGCGCTGATCGCTTATGCCTCGGCATATTTGAAGGTTCACTATCTTGCTGCCTTCACTTGCGGCCTGCTCAACAATCAGCCGATGGGTTTCTACTCGCCCGCCGTTCTCATCAAAGACGCGCAGCGCCACGGCTTGCGCGTTCGCCCCATGGACGTGCAGCGTTCCGAATGGCTCTGTACCCTGGAGCCGGAGCACGACGGTTCACTCTCGCTGCGCATCGGCTTCAACTACGCCAAGGGACTCCGGCAATCGCCAGCAAATGCGATTCTCACCACGCGGAACCTTGGCGGAATCTTTGTATCTGTCGATGACTTGGTACAGCGAGTACCGGAACTCAACCGCAAGGAACTCGTCGCGCTGGCCCATATCGGCGCGCTCAATTCGCTCGGCGAAGTCGAACACCGCCGCGATGCCCTCTGGCAGGTGGAGCAAGCTGGCCGTCCCGTTGGCCCGTTGCTGCGCGGCCCCGCGAGCGCGCCGACAGGCGCACACACTTCAACGCCATTGCAGAAGATGACCACCGATGAGCGCCTTGCCGCCGACTATCTTGGCACTGGCCTCACCACAGGACCGCACCCAATGGCCTATCACCGCCAGTCTCTGCGGCAGGAAGGCATCTTGTCGGCAGAAGAACTCTTGCCGCGGCACAACAACCAAGCAGTTCGGATCGCCGGCTGTGTGATCGCCCGCCAGCGCCCTGGCACCGCCAAGGGCTTCGTCTTCCTCTCCCTCGAAGACGAAACCGGCATCGCCAACGTCATCCTTGCGCCCGACACCTTCGAGCAGAACCGCGTCACAGTCACGCGCAATCGATTCCTTTTGATTGAAGGCATCCTTCAGAATCAAGACGGCGTGATCCACATCAAAGCCCAGCGAATCACGCCCCTCGACATCACGAATGTCGAGATTCACTCACACAACTTCCACTGAGGCATAGCGTTTCACAATCAGCGGAGGCGCAAATCAACCTTGCTACATTCTGCCATTCCGCTACCTATCAGCCCCTATAATGGCTCATTGATGAAACGGTGACTGCGCCGATCCAACTCGACAAATATGCTCGCGACGCCCGGACATGGGAACAAGCCGCATGGTTCAGCCACGCCGCAGCAGTTCAGCTTTTCACTTGCGACAACAAAATCGTCACCTGCATTCCCGCTGCAACGCTCGCTCACCAAGCGCTTGAGATGTTCCTGAAAGCAGCTCTTATCGTTGAGGGCATGACTGTTTTCAACCCCAAGCATATACACCGCCTAGATCCCGCTCTCGGTCTGACCAAGCTCGACTGTATATGGGGCCATCAACTCGTTGGGCACGCGAAATCGCTGTCCGCTCGACGACCAGAGTTTGATCTTAACGACACAACCAGAATCCCCTTTCACTTCCCTCACGAGGGGCCGATGTCCCTAGAGCGTGGGTTTGCTGTCTTCGATCCATTCTTCTTTGAACTTAGGTATCCCGGAGAGCTTGTTGATATGGATTGCGTAGGGCCGGACGACGTTCGGATGTTTCAATGCCTGGTCGACGCAATCAAGCCATTCCTAAAATCCATCACTTGACCGACCCCAAAATGCGAGGCAGAGGTTTGCAATGATCAAGATCTATACCGACACCAATGTTCTTCGATATTTCGGTGAGGCCTTTGCGACGAGGACCGTCCCCCAAGAGATCGCAATTCAGCTACTACTTGCGCCCCTCACCATGCTCGAACTCCTATCGCAGCTCGGAACAGACAACGCGGAGGGCGCGTATGCTGCCGTTCAGGCCCTACCACGAGTTCACAATCCAGCCGGAAGCGGAGTACTCCCGTGGACGGATGATTTCTTCCGCATTTGCCTCTTCAAATTGCCTCCTGGCGAGGACATCGTGACCCCATCGATCAACAATGCGGTTAATCGGGTGCTCCACGCGACAACCGCAACTGAGCTAAAAACCGAAGGCGAAGAAATGCGGGCTCTCCTTGACCGGGGCAAGAATGAAGCAGCGGACAATTTCGCCGCTCTACTAGCCAGTGTTAAAGCAGAAGGGAACGTGGCAAGTGCCGAAGACCGTCGGATTTTTGCCCAATCAGTTGCGAGACGAGCCGGAGTCGAGACTGAGACCGTAGACATTGATTTTGTCCTCACGCATCTCGATGCTCATTATCGCTTCGAGCAGCAGCGCATTAACGCTGCCATCGTAAACCCTGAATACAACGTAAAGAAGCGCGCAAATGACGTTTACGACGCTGAACTTCTCATATACCTGGCTGATCCAACACTGCATCTGCTCACTTGCGACACTGGTTTCAAGCGAGCCAAAGACTCACCGCAAGCGAACAGGATTCACATTCTGCCTGTAGATGCTTTGCGCGACCCTGATACCGCCATAAATACACTGCAAAGCATTGTCAAGTCTGCTAGCGGCGATGCGCCGACCATCTGTCATGCTGGCTCCCGCTGATTCTCCTGCGGCTTTCGAAAAGCTCGGCGAATCATCTCTCCCAGGTCATCAAACTTCTGCCTCAGCGCCTGATTCTGTTTGGACGCTAGACCCTTGCTGAGCAACAGGTCGTATATGGTCTGCCCAACTGAGTGCGGATATACTCCAAACTCATTGAACCGGGACTCAAAGAGTTCTTCCCACGTAAAGTCGTTGTCAGATACATGGGGAAGAATCTGCTCAAACTCATCGATCGACATAACGGTGATTGGTTTCACTCTCGGATCGTTGATACCTTCCTTACGAAATTCCTCGTTGAAATAGGCGTTCGAGAAGGTGGCTTCGACTATTGGTTCATCGCTTACGAACACTGGGTAAATCACCGGAGGAGTATTTCCTGTTGCCGTCTTGACTTCTCCAGTCAATATCGCCCGACATGCGGAAGCGAGCTGTTTTATGGCTTTCGGTTTTCCTTTTTCGTTCTCCACAAATTTACGGCGAAAGTCAGCAACAAAGGCGTCTTTATCCGCGCTTCTCTTGGCAGATTCAGTGAGCAACGAAGATTTAATTTCCATGACGATGACTGCGCTACCAAAATCCAAGAGTGCATCGATTTGACCAACGCTATATTCGACATCTGGCGAGAGCATCCCAGAAGCCTGAGGGTAGAACGCTCCCAGGAGACCAACGATATAAAGCTCGAACATCCGCCCCCAAAGTTCTTTGAAGTCGCCTCTCTTCTTGTCCGGGAGATTGTCGTGAATGCTCCAATAAACGCCGGAAGTCAGCAATTCAACCACGAATTGAAGATCGAGAATCAAGACCTGATCTGAATCCATTCTGAGGAGAGGAAAGGTTCGAAAGCAGATTAGACTCTCCATAAGAAACGGCTTGCGTTTCAGTTCATCTGCAAACGTCTCCCTCGTTTGATCCTCGCCATCGGCCAAAAGCATCCTGAATTCTTCGATGTTTCGGGCACGGGCATCGATCATTCTGACTAATAGCTCTTGAGGAAAATCGGTCTGTGCGAATATCTCGCTTATACGAAATAGCACACGGACAGGGCTATCTATCGATCTTCCGAACGCAAAGATGGCAAACACAATTGAAACGAATTCGTTCAACGGTATCCCGTCGACTTGAATCTTGTCAGCTGAAAGGCCCAAACGAGAGAAGAGCTTGACGACGATTGGATCGCTACCAGGCATTATGTCAGTAAGGAGAGTGAACATCCTACTCATTGCATGGCCCAAATTGCGGGTGTTGTAAATGTCCCATGTCGGAGCCAAGATCAAGAGCAAGTCAAGATTAGTAGGTCCGGATGCTGGGAAAACAGGCTCAATCTGAAGGAAATCGTTCGCCAGAAGCGCCAAGCGTCCGACGTAGAATTGATTCCACTGTGTATCGGGTTCCGGCAAACCGCTGAAGAGTATGAGCTGACGGACAATTTGTAAGCAGCCGACACGGCTGAAGACGACAGGGAATGCACCAAACTCGAGTTTTTCTTCGAAAATCCGGTGTATCAATTGCGGTATCACAAATTGAGCGGCGATCTCGCGGTGAACTTTGGGGTCGAAAGTGCGGGCTTCAGAGAGGCTTGCGTTTATAAAACACAGATGTCCGATTCCATCGATTAGTTGCGCTTCCCGCAATGCATCCCAGTAAGCCTGCTCTAGATCGATCTGTTGGAACCCCATCTCCGAATACTTGCGATACACCATGAACCTTGCCCCCGACTTTGGCCCGGAATTGCTTGGGGGCTCCATCGGTAGCAGGATGCTCCGAGGTTCAATTCCCATAAATATGCGGTCAAGTTCTTCGGCGGTGTAAGCTTTCATGGCGATCCTTGGTGGGTCTGTCACCAGTCTGAACCCGAAGCGCGTTTAGTTGTATCTTGTCGGAGTTTGCTTACTTGGCATCCTGCAAGCAAGGATACTGCGTCTGGGTATATGGTTCAATCTTGCATACGCCAACGTTTAGATTCTAAAAGATATAAATACTCATTCGGCCTCGACTGGATGGACTGGTTTAGGGGGAACATCGGCGGCTTGCTGTACTCAATGAAATCGCTGTACGATATTGATTTATAATAACTTGCCCCAAGGTTTACATGAAGCCCACGGAAGCCAATCAGTTCAACGGAATACCATATAGATATTATATCAGTGCTATTGTATACTGGCATGTACCCTCACTTGGGCGAGGTGGAAATGCCACAAGTTCGGCCAATTCAGCAGTCCCTGTTCCCGGAGCTGTCCGGCACATTCCAGGAATCCGAATCCTTCACTACACTGAACCAGGAGGCACGAAATGACTCCCACCGACGCATCCAGCACCATTCCCCAGAACCCCGACTACATTTCGGGGTTGATGAAACTCCCGGCCTTTCAGAACCTGCTCGCCAAGGTGGAGACGAACTTCTACCGGAACCGCCCCAAGGAAGCGGCAGAGCTGGAATTGGAGGGGACGATTCGATTCATCCTCCAGGAACGCACGGCCCAGGCATGGGAAATCCTCGCGAAGGCGCGCTCGACGGGCCTTCCGATGGAGCAGGCCCAGGAACTGATCTCCGAACTGGTCTACCCACCGCTGGAGTCAGACGGCAACTGATACTCGAAAGCGATACTAAAGCCCCCCAGTTGGACATTGATATTGCTTCAGACAGCCCCGCCGAAACTGCAACACCCAGACCGATTCTTCCTCTCGATCCTCTCCGCAATAGCCACAATTTCCGCCTCAACAATGAAGTCGCCTCGCATATCGCCGAGGGCGGGTCAAAGGCGCGCATACAGCACAACCTCGACATCCTTGAGCTGCTCAAGTCCATCCAGGCTGAAAAACGCACTGCGACCACCGACGAACAGAATCGCATCGCACAGTACATCGACTTCGGCGGACTACGCGAATTGTGGGATCAAGGGTATCGCTACTATGAGGAGCGCAACCGCCTTGCCGAGATCCTCTCCGAGGATGAAATCGATGCGGTCAAGGAAACATCGCTCAACACCCACTACACAGCCATTGAAGTAGTGGACCAGATGTGGGAAGCGGCAAACCGTCTCGGCTTCGCCGGCGGGCGCATCCTCGAACCGGGCATGGGAGTTGGCAATTTCTTTGCCCGCATTCCCGACCAGCTTCTCCATGAGTCCGAACTCTTCGGGGTCGAGAAGAACCCGCTTAGCGGGGCGCTCGCTTCCATGCTCTATCCGGACGCTAAGATTCTCGTCCAGCCCTTTGAAGACACCCGTTTACCAAATAACTCCTTCGACCTCATCATCGGCAACCCTCCATTCGCTGACATCAAAATTGCCGATCCCGAATACTCCGACCCGAAGCTCTCTCTTCATAACTATTTTCTTGTAAAGTCTCTCGACAAGCTCAAACCAGGTGGGATTGCCGTCTGCATCAGTTCGCACTACACGCTCGATTCTCTCGACGTGCGTGCCCGCCGCGCGATGGCCGCCAGGGCCGATCTCGTCGCCGCAATTCGTCTGCCCGACGACACCTTTCAACACAACGCCAACACATCCGTTACCACCGACATCCTGTTTTTCCGCAAGCGGCTTCCCAACGAACCCCAACCGGAACACCCGGTCTGGATCGACAGCGTTTCGCACATTGTTCCGGGCTATGGCGACCCAGCAGCGGTCAACTACAACGTCTACTTCGACGAACATCCTGAGATGGTCCTCGGAGTTCACAGTGCGGAAAGCCGGATGTACGGGCGGAAGGACTACACGCTGAAGCCCTTTGAAGATGATCTCAGTATCACGGATCGCCTGCAAAAGGCCATCGACACCTTACCGGAGAATATCTTCACACCTTACGATCCCTCTGTCTCTAAGGATTCACGGAACAGCCGAAGCGCCTCTTCGCTCGTTCCAGCACCCAACACCGTCAAAAATCATTCGTATTTCTTCGACGAAGGTAACGTCTGGATCAACGACAACGGCGCCAGAACTCCCCTCCCACGCGCATTGTCGAGTGGGCGCACACTTTTTCAACTGAAATCGCTTATTGCTCTCAGGGACTCGTTGAAGGAAGTGATCCGGCTTCAACTCCAATCCTCGAATGAAGGCCAACTCGCGGAATGCCAGGAGCAGCTCCTACAGCACTACGAAAGCTATCGCACGAACTTTGGCCCGCTCAACAATATCGGCACAGCGAAACTCTTCGAGGACGATCCCGAATATCCACTTTTGACGGCGCTAGAAAACATCGACCCAGAGACTTCGAGAATCTCGCTCGCTGACATCTTTACCAAGCGCACGATTCGTCCCTACGAACCGCTGCGGGAACTTCCGAGCGATCCGAAAGCTGCCATGCTCCAGGTGTTGGCTGAGTGCGGCCGTTTGGACACCGGTCTGATGTCTCGTCTCCTCGACAAACCGGAGCCAGACGTTATTGCCCAGCTTGTCGCCGCCGACCTGATCTACAAAGAGCCGAATTCTCAGCAATACCAGACAGCCGACGAATACCTATCCGGCAACGTGCGGCAGAAACTGAAAGACGCTCAAGGCGCCACGCTGCTCGACCCGGCCTATGAGCGGAACGTCAAGGCGCTCCAGGCGGTCCAGCCCGAGATCGTTCCCTTCATCGACATCGATGTGCGTCTTGGACAAACATGGGTTCCCACCGAGGTGTACGTTGAATTCCTCAACCGGCATTTGGCCGAGCAACATCCAGCATCCGGCGGCCGCGCACCCTCTATCACCAGAGACATCAATGGCCGGTGGAGCGTCGATCTGCCTTCCTTCTACAACACATTCGAGCTGACACACAAGTGGGCGGGTGGAGGGATGTCAGGGCACAAGCTCCTTGAATATGGTCTAAACCTTCAGGAACCGACCATCTATCAAAACAATTCAGATGGCAAGCCTGTCATAGACACGGTACGAACCATCGCCGCACGCGCCAGACTGCGCGAAATCAAAGATGCCTTTTCCGAATGGATCAACGACGACAAGCAGGCTGATATTCACCCACAGATTGAGCATATCTACAACGAAACCTTCAACGCCACCCGACTGCGCGTATACGACGGCGGGCACCTATCGTTCCCAGGGCTGAATCCCACCATCGTTCCACGGCCATATCAGATGCGGGGAGCATGGCGTGTCATGGTCGAAGGTCGCGCTCTCCTCGATCACTTTGTGGGCTCCGGGAAATCCCTCTCCGTGATTATTGCCGGCATGGAATCGCGACGAATTGGAATCTCCCGTAAAAACCTCTATGTCGTACCAAATAACATGATTCAACAATGGCGCGAAGAGTTTAAGAAAGCTTACCCTTCTGCCAATGTCCTGGCCGTTACCGAACGAGACTTCGATTCTCCGCTCAGCCGGAAGCGCCTGTTCAGTCGAGTCGCCACAAACGAATGGGACGCCGTCATCGTTCCCCATTCCCAGTTCGATATGCTTCCCATCTCGCCCGAGCGTGAAGCGAAGACGATCAACGCTCAAATACAAGAAATGAAAGACCTGTTGCGCGAGGGCGCCGAAATCAATCGCACCAGGACCAGAGCGGAAAAACGGACCACACGCCAGATCGAAAACAAGATTCAAAAGTACAAAGAAAAACTCAAGGAGCTTTCACAGGGCCGGAAAGACGACACCATATACTTCGACGATTTGGGTGTTGATCGCCTCTTCGTAGATGAAGCGCACGCGTACAAGGCTCTGGCCATCGTCACGAAGATGGGGAACATCGCGGGTATCAGCACCCGAGAGTCCCAACGGGCACAACGCATTCTCGCCAAAATCGAGTTTATGCAGGAAACGCACAACGGCGCAGGCGTAGTCTTCACCACCGCCACACCGATCACAAATACGCTCGGCGAACAGTTTGTGATGACACGATACCTGGCCCGCGACATCCTCAACAAATGCAACATATACAACTTCGACGACTGGGCGGCAAACTTCGCTGAGCCCGTAACGCGGATGGAATACGCCATCGATGGAGTCACCATCAAGCCGAAAACCGCTCTCGCAAACTACGTCAACGTTCCGGAACTCCAG
>Ga0326727_10011290_pt1 | contig 20877 bp, 22 predicted proteins | sample MB2enrmetagenome_FD_207643 | JGI IMG/M metagenome (GOLD analysis project Ga0326727, IMG submission 207643) | Lab enriched peat soil microbial communities from McLean, Ithaca, NY, United States - MB29MY | ecosystem: Environmental > Terrestrial > Soil > Wetlands > Peat | place: USA: New York...
ATTGGCCGGCGGCGGCACCGGCGCCGGCGGGGGACAAACCAAAGGAGCCAAAGATGACTTTGGCCAAAGAGCGGTTCATCGCCTTGCACATGAGCACGGTCAAAAGAGAACCGGCCGCCCCCACCAATGTGCCGGCAATAATCATCGACATGTTGTGCATCCCAAAACCGGTCACCGCGGCGGCCAGCCCGGTGCAGGAGTTGAGAACGGAGATGACCACCGGCATGTCCGCGCCGCCGATGGGCAAGACCTGCAAAACGCCCAGCAGCAAAGCTCCCAACGCCAGCAGGAGAATCCAGGCCCCGGCCGATTGCCACCGCACCGCCGCCCCCGCCGCCGCCAGGAGGGCGGCCAGCACGAGCGCGTTTATTGCTTTTTGAGCGGGCCAGCGGACCGGTTTTTCGGTAATCAGCCCTTGCAGCTTGCCAAAGGCAACCAGGCTGCCGGTGAAGCTGACAGACCCAAATACGACGCCCAGCAGCATGGGAAAGATCTCGCCGAAGTCGCGGCCAAGACCGAGCCGGCCAAGGGGATCCAAGAGCCAGTACTTAAACCATTCACCGAGCGAAATGAACAAAGCGCAAGCTCCGCCCATGCCGTTGAAGAGGGACACCATTTGAGGCATAGCCGTCATTTTGACACGCTTGGCCAGCAGCCAGCCGGGAACAGCGCCGATGGCAATGGCCGCCAGCACCCACCCGAAATGGCGCAGGCCCGGAAGGAGAAACGTGCCGCCCAACGCCAGCGCCATGCCAATCGCGGCCACGATATTGCCCGAACGCGCGGTGCGCGGCGAGCTCAGGCGCTTAAGGCCAAAAATGAAAAGCAGGGAAGCGATCAGGTAGGCGCCTTCGGGCGCGGAAAAGCGGCTCATTTGTCTTCGCCTGTTTTGGGGTTCGGTTTGGCTTTGAACATCTCCAGCATCCGGTCCGTGACGACGAAACCACCCACGACGTTGAGAGTGCCCAGGATCACGGCGATAAAGCCCAGCACCAGGAGCGCCGTGCTGTCGTCGGCGTAGCCCAGCACAATGACGCCGCCAATGAGGACAATGCCGTGGATGGCATTGGCGCCAGACATCAGCGGGGTGTGCAAGACAGTCGGCACCCGGCTGATCACCTCCACGCCAGTGAAGATGGCCAGGATGAATATATAGATCATCGCCAAGGCACCCATGTTTATTGCCTCCTCCGTTTGTCGCTGACTTCGCCATCGAGCGTAATGCAGGTTTGGGAGAAGATTTCGTTATTCCAATCCATCGTGAAACCTTTTTCGTTGGTGATCTCCATAATAAATGTGGCCAGGTTGCGCGCGAACATCCGGCTGGCATCCAGGGGCAGCGTCGCCGGGAGGTTCGTCGGCCCCAGGATGGTCACGCCGTTGTGGCGGACGACTTCATCGGGACGGGTCAGTTCGCAATTACCGCCGCTCTCGGCGGCCAAATCGACGACCACCGATCCCGGCTTCATGCCGGCCACCATGTCTTTGGTGATGAGGCGCGGGGCGGGCTTGCCGGGAACCTGGGCGGTGGAAATGACGAAGTCGGCGGCTTTGCACCGTTCCTGCAGGAGCTTCTGTTGTTGGACCAGCACCTGGGCCGAAACTTCCTTGGCATAGCCGCCTTTGTCTTCGAGGTTTTCGGCGCTGGCGATTTCAATGAAGGTGGCGCCGAGGCTTTTGACCTGCTCCTTGACTGCCGGCCGGACGTCAAAGGCCTCCATCACCGCCCCCAGGCGCCTGGCGGTGGCAATGGCCTGAAGCCCGGCCACGCCCGCCCCGACAACCAGGCCTTGCGCGGGCCGGATGGTTCCGGCGGCGGTGGTCAACATGGGAAGAAATTTTGGCAGGTGCGTGGCGGCGAGCAGGACCGCCTGGTAGCCGGCAATGGTGGCCATGCTCGAAAGCGTGTCCATGCTTTGGGCCCGTGAAATGCGGGGGATGGCATCGAGGCTGAAGCTGGTGACCCGCCGGCGGGCCAGGATTTGCACCAACTCGGCGTTGCGCAACGGGGCCAGAAAACCGATCAGCGCCTTGCCTTCGGGTACCGATTGCGCGTCTTCCCGGCTGACGGGCCGGACTTTCAAAATACATTCGGCCGCGGCCGTTAATTGGGCCGCGTCAGCCATGATGCGCCCGCCGGCGGCCTCAAACTCGGCGTCGGGAACCGAGGCGGCCAGTCCCGCGCCCGACTCGATCAACACGGAGTGCTTCTTCTTGATCAATAGTTTGACGGAGTCCGGCACGAGGGCCACCCTGGTCTCGCCTTGGATGTTCTCTTTAAAAACGGCAAACTGCATTGGTTCCTTTGAACAATAGGGGCGTATGGTATGCGCCCGCCTCTCGAATTCAATCAATCTTTGCAGTGGATTTTTTGGCCGCGGGTTAATAAGGTTTCTACATGGCAGAAAAATCATTGAGTCAAATACCCCGCCCGTTGCGCGAGCAGTACCAAAAGGGAATGTCCGCCCTGGACCGGAAGAACTACGACTACGCCATCGCCATTTTCAACCAGGTGCTGGTGCAGGAACCAGCGTTTTTGGAGTGCCGACAGGCGCTGCGGGTGGCGCAGTTCAAAAAGACCTCTGGCACCAGCACGTTCTTCAAAAGAATGCTCAGCGGCGCCGGGTCTTCGCCGCTTCTGGCCAAGGGGCAATTGGAGTTGATGAAGGACCCGCTGGACGCGATCAAAACGGCGGAGCAAATCCTCAATAGCGACCCCAACAGCTCCGCGGCCCACAAGATCCTGGCGGAAGCGGCGATGGCGGCGGAGCTGCCGCAAACGGCGGTCATTTCGCTGGAAATCGTCGCCAGAAACTCGCCCAAGGACGAAGACACTCAGAAACTGCTGGCCCGCGCCTATTCCATGGCCGCCCAGGGAGAAAAGGCGGAAAAGATACTGGCTGAATTGATGCGGCTACATCCCGGCGACCTGCAACTGGCCGAAGAACTCAAGGACATTTCCGCCCGCAAAACCCTATCCGAAGGCGGCTACGAGGCATTGTCCAGCGGGACGGGCTCCTACCGCGACATCCTCAGGAACAAGGAGGAGTCGGTGGCCTTGGAACAGGAAAAACGCCAGGTCAAAAGCCAGGACATCGCGCAGAAAATGATCGAGGATTACGAGAAGCGCCTGAAGGAGGATCCCGGCAACTTGAAGCTGCTCCGCAGCGTGGCCGAGCTTTACACGCAAAAAAAGGAATTTGACCGGGCGCTGCAAACCTATCAGCGCATTATCGATAAGGAGGGGGACAGCGACGCTTCGCTGCAAAAGGCCATTGCCGACACGACGGGGAAAAAATACGACGACGCCCTCGCCCGGCTGGACCCGCAAGCGCCGGATTACGCGGAGAAATCGGCGCAGATCAAAAAGGAGCGGGACGAGTTCCTGCTGGCCGATTGCAAGCAGCGGGCCGAACACTACGCGACCGACCTGAGCATCCGCTTTGAACTGGGCGAGTTGTATTTCAAGCTGGGAAGGATCAGCGAGGCGATGCCGGAATTTCAGAAAGCCCAGGGCAATCCCCATAAGCGCCTCCAGGCCATGGGTTACCTGGGCCAATGCCTGGCCCGCCGCGGGATGAATGACATGGCCGCCCGCACGCTGCAGAATGCGCTAAAGGAGAAGGTCGGGATGGACGAGGAGAGGAAGGAACTGATGTACGCGCTGGGCACCGTTCTGGAGAAAATGGGCAAGAAAGAGGAGGCGATGGAGCAGTTCAAGCAGCTATACGAAGTCGATATGGGCTTCAAGGACGTCACGGCGCGGATTGACGCTTACTACAAGAGCAAAGAGGGGCAGGGCTGAGCAAGGGGCTGAATACAGACATGCGACCGGACCAAAGCGAATATCCGGGCAGTATCAATCACCGGTTGCGCGTTTTCCGTTCTTGCAGAACCTTTAGGAAGGTCTCGTAAACGACATCGCGACAGTCCGCGTATTCAAGGCGGATAATCTGGCCGGGATGCTGGGAATAAACGATGCGCAGCCCTTCAATGCGCAACCGGCAAAAGCCCTCCAGTTCGCCGCTCAGCGCCTTGACGTCACCGCGGCCGGATTGGAGGGCGCGCAAGGCGGCGCGCACGCGTTTTTTGCTTTCCGGCGGCAAGCCGACGAGCCAGCGTTGCACCGGCTCAGAAGCCAAAATTATCATCGGCGAGGTTCACTTTCTTGTAAGCCAGGCGCTCCTCCTTTGCGGCGCGCAACGTCGCCATCGCTTTGGGATTGCTCATAATCTCCATCGTTTCCAGCAGCGCGTCATAATCCTCCAGCGGCATGGCGACATACACCGGCTTGTCCCTGCGGCAAATGACAAACCGCCGTCCGGACTGGCACAGGCTGGGCAAATTCGACTGGGCTTCGGAGACAGTGTACGTAGCTTTTTTCACCGAGTTACATATAACCGAAAACCAGCGCCTTGTCAACCAGCCGAGGGAACGAGAAGAAGGCGCATTTCAGATTTTTGGGTTCCCCTCTTAATCTTGCTCCTAATCTTAATCTTAATCTCATCGCCCTCCTGCATTTGGATTAAGAGCAAGATCAAGATTACGATTAAGAAAGAAAACCCAAAAATGTGAAATGCGCCCACGAGAAGAAGTCCGCCGCAGACTCCTATCTGTCGCGCTTGAGGAGGTAGTCCGCCAGCGCGGCCAGCGCCGGCGCCCGGCCCTGGAACGGCTCCAGCGCGCGGAAGGCGCGGGCGGTCAATTGCGCGGCGATCCGGCGCGATTTCTCCAGGCCGACGATGGACGGGTAGGTCGCCTTTTCGGCGGAGGTGTCCTTGCCGGCGGTCTTGCCCAAGTGCCGGCTGGATTGGGTGACATCGAGGATGTCATCAATAATTTGAAAGGCCAGGCCGACGTTGTAACCGAAGTCCGTCAGCGCCTGGAGTTGGGCCGCCGTGCAGTTGGCGCTCATCCCGCCCAGGCGCACCGAGCAACAGAGCAGGGCCGATGTTTTCCGCTCGTGGATGTACTGGAGTTGGGAGGCCGGGATTTTTTTCCCCTCGGCTTCTAGGTCCGCGACCTGGCCGGCGATCAGTTGGAGGGAGCCGGCCGCGCGGGCCAATTCCGAAATCACGTCCCGGTGTGAGTAGCGCGGCCAGCCCTTGCATTGGCAGGCGATGGCAAAGGCCTCCGTCAACAGGCCGTCGCCGGCAAGAATGGCGATGCCTTCGCCAAAGACCTTGTGATTGGTCGGCTTGCCGCGGCGCAAATCGTCATCATCCATCGCGGGCAAATCGTCATGGATGAGGGAATAGGTGTGGATGCACTCGACGGCGCAGGCCAGTGGCATGGCGTCCTCAGTGCCGCCGCCGCAGGCTTCCGCGGCCGCCAGGCAAAGGGCCGGGCGCATGCGTTTGCCGCCTGCGAAGAGGGAGTAGCGCATGGCTTTGTGGATGGTCGCCGGGCGGGCGGTGGCCGGGGGCAGAAACCGGTCCAGGGCGCGATCCACCGCGGCCATCCGCTGCGCCAAATAGCGTTGCAGGTTGAAGGCCTGAATTATCTGTTTCCGCCGTCCCACGAGTTGCGGGTGAAGTTGGGGATTGTCACCCCTGATCGCCATTATCGCCGATGGCTTCGACGGGGCAGCCTTCCTTGGCTTCCTTGCATTGGGCCTCTTCTTCGGGGCTGCCGGGTTGTTTAAAGACAAAGGAGTAACCGCCATCTTCATTGCGGGTGAAATTGGCCGGGGCCGTTTCACGACACAGATCGCAGTCGATACATTGATTGTCCACGTAGAATTTGCCCGCAACGTTGTCGGGATACTTATTTGCAATGTCAGCCATATTCTTAAATTATTGGAAATAATAGACGCGCCGCCAAAGGGAGATCAAGCGCCATTTAAATACTTCAATACCTTCACCGCCTCGGTGGCGGCGTTGAAAACCGGCTCCGGATATACTCCCAGGAAAAACATCGCCGCCACGCACACGCCCAGGGAGAGCTTCAGAGGCAAGGATACGGTAATGGGGGAAAGGTCGGCCGGTTCCTTTGACCAATAGACCGCGCGAATGACACCGAAGTAATAATAGAGCGAGATGACCACGCCGCCGATGGCCACCAGCGCCAGCCACAAGTACGCAGGATTGGCCGCAACCTGCCCAATGACCGCCTTGAGCAGCAGGAATTTGCCCAGAAACCCCGCCATCGGAGGCACGCCCGCCAGCGAAACCATCGCCAGCGTCAGCGCGGCCGCCAGAAAGGGCGAGCGTTGGTTCAATCCCGCCAGCGCTCCAATATCCTCGCTCTGGCGGGCCACTGTGCAAATCACGATAAAGGCCGCCGCCACCGTGAACACATAGCCGGCCAGATAATACAACACGGCGGCAGAACCCGCCGCGTTGAGGGCGGCGACGCCCAGCAGCAAGTAGCCGGCGTTGGCAATACTGGAATAGCCGAGCAGCCGTTTCAAATTCCGTTGCGGGATGGCGCACAGGTTGCCATAGAGAATCGTCACCGCTGAGGCGATTATGAACAGCTTTTCCCAGTGAACCACCAGCGCGGGTGCGGCGGCGAACAACACGCGCAAAAGGAGCACAAACCCGGCCGCTTTGGAGCCGGTGGCCAGGAAGGCGGTCACTGGCGTCGGCGCGCCCTCATACACGTCCGGGGCCCACATTTGCAATGGAAAGGCGGCAATTTTGAAGCCCAAGCCGGCCAGCACCAGGAGGATGCCCAGCCAATAGACCTTGTTGTTGACCAGCTTTTGTCCTCCGGCGGCAAGGACCGTGAAATTGGCGCCGTTGCCGGCGGCGAAGATCAAGGCGATGCCAAAAACCAGAACCGCCGCCGCCAGCGCGCTCAGTATCAGGTATTTGACGCCGGCTTCCAGCGACGCCAGGCGCGAGCGCTGAAAGCTGACCAGGATGTAAAAGCTGATCGAGATCATTTCCAGGGCGACGAACACCAGCACGAAATCGTTGGCCGAGGCGGCGAACATCATCCCCGCCAGTGCGAGCAAAACCACCACGTGAAACTCGCCCACCCCCATCGGCAGCCGCTCCCGGAACTCGACGCCCATCAACACAACAAATATGGCCGAGACCAGGAACAGGCGCTTAAAGAACAGGGCCAATCCGTCCTGCAGGAACATGCCGTGAAATCCGGCCACTGGCGAAGGAGTCACGATGCTGGCGTTGAAGCTCAGAGCCAGGATCAGGAGCAGAGCGGCAGCGGCGACATAGCCCAGACGGTCCTTGAACGTGGGCGGGGTCCAGAGATCGATCAGGAGCAGCGCCAGCGCCAGCCCGATGACGGCGATTTCCAATGTGAGCAAGCCAAGGTTCATCGTGAGTGGATTCTCAGCACGGGGGCGTTGAGCGCCGGGTCGGCCCCGACGGTTCGCACCACCCCGGCGACGCTGTTTTTAATGCTGTCGGTCAAAAGCCGCGGGAAACAGCCAAAGACCAGCAAGGCTGCCAGGAGCAATCCATAGGGCAGCTTGCGCCAGAGATTGGGCGCATCCGACGCTTGCGGCCACTCCTTGTTCCCATGCCAGACATGCCGAATGGCCCGGAGCATATATACGCCGCCAATAATCAGGGCGCCCCAGGTCGCCAGCACGGTCACCGTCACGGATCGGTCCCAATTGCCAAAGAGCACCATCGCTTCGCCCGGAAATCCGGCGAAACCCGGCAGGCCGCATCCGGCCAGCATGGCCATGATCATGGCTGTGCCGATAAAGGGCAGGTGGCGGAGCAACCCGCCCATTTGCCGGATGTCCAGCGTTTTGATTTCATCGCGCAAATAACCGCTCAGAGCGAACGTCAAGGCGGCCAGGAAACCGTGCGCCACCATGACCATGACCGTGCCCGTAATGCCGATCCAACTCAAGCTGGCGATGCCCAGAAAGGCGAATCCCATGTGGGCGACGCTGGAGTTGCCAATCAGAAGGTTCAGGTCCCGCTGCCGCATCGCCACCAAGCCGCAATAAAGGATGTTGCCCAGGCACAGGGCCGAGAGCACATAGACCCACCGTTGCGCCTCGCTCGGCATCAGCGGCAGCGCAATGCGGATCAGCCCGTAGAGGCCAAACTTTTTGAGCACCCCGGCGTGGATCATCGCGGTGGCTGTCGGGGCCGACCCGTATCCCAGCGGCGCCCAAGTGTGAAAGGGCCACAGCGCGACCAGAATTCCGAAGCCGAATAAAAGAGTGGGGAATATCCACAGTTGCGCTCCGGCCGCCATGGGATGGGCCCGGAAATACTTTGTGAGTGCGACCAGATCAAAGGTGCGGTCGTGAACGGGCAGTTGCAGATAAACGCCCAGCAAACCGATCAGCACCAGGAGCGCCCCCACGCTGAGGTAGAGCGTGATTTGAAAGGCGGCGTAATTCCTGTCCTCCCCTTTGCCCCACACTCCGATCATGATGAACGCTGGAACCAGTGCCAGCTCGTGAAAGAAATAGAGGAAAAACAAATCCAGCGACGCAAACGCCCCCAGTATGCCGCCGCCCATAATGAGAAGCAGGATGTAGAACTCTTTTTCGCGCGTCTGGATTTGGTGTGAGACACAGGTGGCGGCGAACAACACGATTGCCCCCATCAATATCAGGCCCACATTGATCCCATCGACGCCCACATGGTAATTGATGCCAAGGGACGGAGCCCAAACAGCTTGTTGCTCGAACTGAAAGCCGCTGACCGCCTGGCTGGCGCTGAAGCGGCAAAACATGTTCACGGCAACCAGCATTGAGACAAACGCTGCCAGGAGCGCCAAGCCGCGGATGACAACGCGGTAATTGCGCGGGACCAGCCCGATCAGCAGCGCGCCCACCAGCGGCGAAAGGAATATGAAAGTCAGGGGTGACATGGCTCAGCGAACAAGCATCAAATAAAGCACCAGCGCGATGCCGGCGGCGAACAACAGCGCGTAGGTTTGCAAGTTGCCCGTTTGCGCCTGCCGCAACACCCGCCCCGAAAACTCGCAACCGCCATGCACACCCCGGACCACGAGCTTGAGGCCAAAGTCGCATCCGTTGGCGAAGGAAGCCAGCGCCTCCTGGGTCAGCGCAATGAGTTCAGTGTACAGTTCATCAAAGTAGAATTTGTGCCGCGCCAGGCGGCTCAGGGATTGAAGATTTACCGCCAGCGGATCGGACTCGGCGCGGGCGTAGAGCCATGAGGCGGCGCCCCATCCGAGCAGGAAGGCCGCCAACCCCAGCGCCGCCGCCACAGGGGCTGTTTTGAACGGTTCCAGCGGGCTGAATATCGCGGCGGTTTCCACTGCGGGCGAGAATTGGCGCGCCACGAATTGCTCGATGCCAAAAAAGCCGCCCAGCACCGAGGCGACGGCCAGCGCGATGAGCGGATCGCGCATGACAGGGGGAGACTCATGGGCGTGCGCACAGGCCTCCGTTTTGGCCTTGCCGAGGAAAACGACATAAAAGAGACGGAACATGTAGAAGGTGGTCAGAAAGGCGACGAGCGCGCCGACGGCAAACAAGCTCATGTTCTGCTGGTAAGCGGCGGCCAGAATGGCGTCCTTGCTGAAGAACCCGCTCAAGGGCCAGAGTCCGCACAACGCCAGCATGCCCGCCAGGAAAGTCCAGGTGGTCACCGGCATCTTGTCTATCAGCCGCCCCATTTTCCAGATGTTCTGCTCCTGGCTCAGGCCGTGAATGACCGAGCCGGCCGCCAGAAACAGGAGGGCCTTGAAAAAGGCGTGCGTGCCCAGGTGGAACATGGCCGCCGGCGGTTCATGCAAGCCGACCGCCATCACCATGTAACCCAGTTGCGACAACGTCGAATAGGCCAGAATCCGTTTGATGTCGTCCTGCTGTGTCGCTATCAGCGCGGCCAGCAAAGAGGTGAAGGCGCCAATCCACCCGATCACGTGCAGCGCGGAAGCGTCGAACAGGAAGAAAACACGGCAGAGCATGTAAACGCCGGCCGCCACCATCGTGGCCGCGTGAATCAACGCGCTCACCGGTGTCGGGCCTTCCATCGCGTCAGGCAGCCAGACGTGCAAGGGGAATTGCGCCGATTTGCCGACCGCCCCGCAGAATATAAGCAGCCCAGCGCCCGTCGCCGCCGTGTCGAATAACTCCGGGTTTCGCACCAGTTGATCCCGGATGCCGGAAAAACTGAGCGTTCCAGCCGCCGCCCAGACGAGCATGATGCCGGTGAAAAAACCGAAGTCACCCACGCGGTTGGTCAGAAAGGCCTTTTTGGCGGCGTCAGCGGCGGACGGCCGCTGGTACCAGAATCCGATGAGCAGATAGCTGCACAGGCCGACCAGTTCCCAGAAAATGAACATCTGGATGAAATTGGTGCTGACCACAATCCCGATCATCGAGAACATGAACAGACTCATGCAGGCGAAGAAACGGCTGTACCCGCGCTCGCCCCGCATGTAGCCAATGGAATAGATGTGAATGACCGCGCCAACCCCCGTCACGATCAAGAGCATGAGCAGCGACAGCGCATCGAACCGCATGCCGAACTCGATGTTCAAACGGCCCACCCGCAGCCAGGTGGCGGGGAGTATGGAGTACGGCTCCCCGGAGCCCAGAAATTTGGCCAGCAAGCCCGCGCTCAGCACGAATGAAACCAGCACCGCGCCCACCGAGACGCCCGCGCCAAGGCGCGGCTTCCGTTGCAGGAAAAGCGTGATGAGAACGGCCGACAGCAGCGGCAGAAAAAGCATCAGCCAGGGCATTGGATCGTTCATGGCTTAAAGTTTCATCGTCGCCAAATCCTCCACGTGCGTCGTTTGCCGGCGGCGGTATAGGGCCACTATCAGAGCCAAACCGACCGCCACTTCCGAGGCGGCGACCGTGATGATGAAAAACACCATCACCTGGGCGTCGAGGTTGTTGTTGAAATGCGACGCCGCGGCGAGCGCCAGGTTGGCGGCATTGAGCATCAATTCCAAAGACATGTAAATGACCAGGATGTTTCGCCGGACAATGACTCCCAGCAGGCCGAGGCAAAACAGCAGGACGCTCACTGTGAGGTATTGTTGCAGGCCGACCGGGTTCATCGCAGGTCCTTTTTGCTCAGTAACACCGTGCCGATCATGGCCGTTAGCAGCAGCAGCGACACCAGTTCAAAGGGCAGGGCGAAATGCGTGAAAAGGCTCCAGCCCAGCGCGGTTGTGGAACCTTCCACCCGATAATGGTCCAAGCCAAACCCGACTCGAGATTGCCGGATGGTGCCAATCATCGCGGCGGCGATCACTCCCACCGCCACCACGCCCAGCACACCCATCGCCACCTTGATTTTCCGCCGTTCTTCCTCCTTCAAATCCAGCAGCATGATGACAAAGACAAAAAGGACCATCACCGCCCCGGCATAGACCAGGACTTGCACCGCCGCCAGGAAGAAGGCGCGCAAAAGGACGAACAGCCCGGCCATGGAAATGATAGTCAAAAATAAGAACATCGCGCTGGTCACCGGATTGCGCGTCAGCGGATTGGCGACCACCAACGCCCCGCACAGAAGCGTCAGCCCGGCAAATATGTAAAAAAAGGCCTGTTCCATTTATTTATGCTTCCACTTCCATATCTGGTCGTTATGGACTCCGCCCATCGCCAGCAGCTTGGACTTGTCATAGACCATTTCCTCCCGGCTCAGCCCCGTCAGCGAGTAATCTTTCATCAGGAAAATCGCCTCCTCCGGGCACACTTCCTGGCACAAGCCGCAAAAAATGCAGCGCAGCATGTCGATCTTGAATTCCCGCGGCGCTTTTTCGACGTTGCCCGCCTCGGGCGATCCCGCCGGGCCGGGGGGGGTGATACGGATGGCCTTGGGGGGGCAAATGAATTCGCACAACTGGCAGGAAACGCATTTGGTCCGTCCCTCGGGGTCTTTGACCAGATAAGGCGCGCCGCGATAGCCTTGGGGCACGGTCCATTTCTCCTCCGGGTACTGCATGGTGACCTTCTTTTTAAAGAAGTGACGCAGAGTGATGCGGAAGCCATCGACGACCGCCGGAATGTAGAGGCGCTCCCCAAAATTCAACTTCGTTCGTTTAACAATCATGTCGTCAAGGGTCTCAGGCCACCAGCCACAGCCAGATCGCCGTGGCCATTATGTTGGCCAGCGCCAGCGGCAAAAACCGCCGCCAGCCCAAATCCATCAATTGATCATACCGGAAGCGCGGCCACATCCACCGCACCCAGATAAACAGGAACATCAGCGCCACCACCTTCGCCAAAAAAATGGCGATTTGCAGCAAACCCATTCCGATCGAATCCGCCGGTTTGTCCAAGCCGGCGAAAGGCAGCGTCCAGCCGCCCAAAAACAATGTCACCATCATGCCCGAGGCCGCGATCATGTTGGCGTATTCTCCCATGAAGAAAAGCGCGAATTTCATCGAACTGTACTCGGTGTGGTACCCCCCCACCAATTCTTGCTCCGACTCCGGCAGGTCGAAGGGCAGGCGGTTGGTTTCGGCAAAGGCCGATATCATGAAGATAATGAACGAGACAGGGGCATAGAAGATCAGCCAGCCCTGTTGTGCCTGATATTCGATCACCTGGCCCAGATTCAGGTTGCCGACAATGAGGAAGACGGGAATGACGGACATGCCCATGGCGATTTCGTACGAAATCATTTGCGCGCTGGAGCGGATGCCGCCCAGGAACGGGTATTTTGAGTTGGATGCGTAGCCCGCCAGCACAATGCCATACACCCCCAGCGAAACGATGCCAAAGGTGTAGAGGATGCCCACGTTGAGGTCGGCAATCACCATCTTCTCGCTTCCAAGCTGCGAGCCAAACGGAATGACCGCCAGGACCAGCAGCGAGGGGATCATGGTTATCATCGGCGCCAGCCAGAAATAGGCCTTGCGGACGTGAGCCGGCGTAAAGTCCTCTTTGAGGAACGCCTTGACGCCGTCGGCCACCGGCTGCCAGATGCCGCCCGGACCCAGGCGGTTGGGGCCGAGGCGGTCCTGGATGCAGGCGGAAACCTTGCGTTCGGCCAGAACCGCGTAGGCGACCATCGGCATCACCACCGCAAAAACGCACACGATTTTGATGGCGCTGATGATGACGAACTGAGCCGTCGGACCTGCACTGTGAATCCAGTCCATTTTTTTAAACGCAATAGTTACACCGGCACCGTCACTCCCAAATCACCCAGCGCCGCCCACGTCAACCCGTGGAAGGCGGGCACTTCCGCCGCCATCTGGTTGAAGAGTCCCTCGATGCTGGCAAAGCCGTTTTGGCCGGTCACGCCCAGCACCAAGTCGCGCAGAAATTCCCACTCCGGGCGCGCGTTGCCCTTGGGCTGCACGTTCCGCGCGAATCGCTGCACGCGCCCCTTGATATTGACGAAACTTCCCCGCTTCTCCGCGTGCGCGCATCCCGGCAGCACATAGTGCGCCGCCGCCGCCGTTTTGCCGGGCAGGATGTCGCTGACAATGAGCATGTCAAGCTTGGCCAGCAGATTCTCTCCCAACCCCACCTTCGTGACATCTTCTCCAAACACAATCAACGTCTTGATGACGTCGCCGGCGATCCCGGCGGCGATCTTGGGCAGGTTCGATCCCATCGCCGGCGGCGCAATGCCGATCAATTTCGCCCCCGTGCTGTTGGGATTGCGGTCGGCGTGCAAGAGCAGTTTGTCGCCCTCGCCAGTCCGAGGGACGGAGTCGGTGACGGCCTGCAGCCTGGCCGCCAGCTTTTTCAACAAATAAAGCTCCTCATTGGTCTGACGCGCCGAGGCGATGATGGCCGTGGTGCCGGCCCGGGTCCGCTTGAGGATTTCGGCGATTTCGGAAATCGCCTTCTGCCAGGCCTGGGAGGAATCGGTCGCGGCCATCCTTGACCCCTGCACCGCGGTCAAACGGTCGTCGCGGTTGACCCATTTGTAATTGAGCCGCCCGTAATCGCACATCCAGCAGGAGTTGACGGCGTCGTTCTCCCGCGGTTCGTAGCGATAGACCTTTTCCTCGCGCGAGCCAATGATGATGTTGCACCCGGTCCCGCAACTGGTGCAGATACTCTTGGTCTCCTTGAGAAACCAGACGCGCATCTGGAAACGAAAGTCCTTGGAGGTCAGCGCCCCCACCGGGCAAATATCCACGGTGTTGAGGGTGTAATTGTTGTCAAATTTTTTTCCGGGGTAGCGCGTCAGCGTGCTGTGGCTGCCGCGGCCGGCAAAGCCCAGCGCGTCGTCTCCCGCGATGTCGCGCGAGAAGCGGATGCAGCGCGAGCACAGGATGCAGCGCTCGTCGTCCAGCACAATGCGCGGACCCAGGTCAACCTGTTTGGGTTTGTGGACTTTTTCCTCGACAAAGCGGCTGGCTGCTTTGCCATAGTCAACCGAATACTCCTGGAGCTTGCATTCGCCGGCCTGGTCGCATATCGGGCAATCCAGGGGATGATTGATGAGCAGCGATTCCAGCACCGCTTCGCGCATTTGGCGCGTCGCGGCCGAGCCGGGATAAATCTCCATGCCGGGAGAAATCGGCGTCGCGCAGGCAATGGCCCCGCGCGGCGTGGCCGGTTCGTAGGGCAGGACGGACCGTGCGATTTTAGGCGTGCCGTCCGGGTTAAGCACCGGTCTGCGGTCGGGTCCCATGACGGGGGTGCCGAATTCGACCAGGCACATGCGGCAATTGCCGGCGATGGGCAGCTTGGGATGGTAACAATAATGGGGCACCTCGCTGCCGGCCAGGGCGCAGGCCTGCAGCATGGTCGTCGGCTGCAATTTGCCCTGCCAATCCGGCATCATCTTCGGGACTTCGACCTCCCGACCATCGACCTTGATCTTGATCTTTTCCACCGGCTTCAGCGCGGCCTTTTCTAGAGTCTCGTTCGGCATATTCAGCTAGGGACGGTGGCGGCGCTCATGGGCTGGCGGCCAGTTTCATCGCTGGGGAAGGGCCGGCGGCGGCGTTTTTCGCCTCGTCAGCCGCGCCGCGGGCCTCGAATTCGTCCCGGAATTTGTTGACAAAACTCAGCACCGGCCAGGCGCAGGCCTCGCCAAAGGCGCAAATGGTCCGGCCCTGAATGTTTTGGGCAATGTTCAGCAGGTAGTCGGCGTCTTGCTTGCGCCCGCTCCCGTGTCCCAGGCGGTGCAGCGCCTTCGCAAGCCAAAGCGATCCCTCCCGGCATGGTGTGCATTGCCCGCAGCTTTCATGCGCGTAAAAATCCGCGATGTTCGCCAGCGCGGCCACCATGTCCGTCGTGTCGTCCATCACGATGATGGCGCCCGAGCCGGACATACTGCCGGCTTGCTGGAGGGAATCGAAGTCGTAGGGCAGGTCCAGCATGTCCACCTCCACCACTGCCACCTGGCCGTCGGCGCCCTTGCGCTTCATTTTGAATTTTTCGCCCGCCTTGAAAACCTTGGCAGACGAACCGCCGGGGATGACGGCCTTCAATTTACGCCCTTCGCGCAGGCCGCCCCCGAAGTTTGCGTCAAAGATCAATTCCCCAAGCGTGACCTTGCCGACTTCGACCTCGAAGTAGCCCGGCTTGCGAACGTGCCCGCTGACGCTGACGATGCGGGTGCCGGTATTGTTGGGGGTGCCGAGCTTGGCGTATTGCGCGGCCCCCATTTGTATAATATGTTTGACAGCAGCGAGCGTTTCGACGTTGTTGACGATGGTCGGGCACGTGTAAAGGCCCAGCACCGCCGGAAAATACGGCGGTTTGATGCGCGGGTAGGCCCGCTTGCCCTCCAGCGACTCGATCAGCCCCGTTTCCTCGCCGCAAATATAGGCGCCGGCTCCGCGATGGACGTAAATTTCAAGGTCGTAACCGCCGCCAAGAATATTTTTGCCCAAAAAGTTCTTCGCGCGCGCCTCGGCCAGCGCCCGGTTCAACAGCCGCGCGCCGTCCGGCATTTCGCCCCGGATGTAAATGCAGGCCCAGTGAACGTCGTTGGCGTAGCAGGAAATGATCATGCCCTCGATCAACTGATGCGGGTCCTTGTAAATGATCTGCCGGTCCTTGAAGGTGCCCGGCTCGGATTCGTCGGCGTTGCAAATCAGGTAGATCGGTTTGCCGCATTTGCGATCGACAAACGACCATTTCAGCCCGCAGGAAAAGCCGGCGCCGCCGCGGCCACGCAGCCCGGAGTTCTTGACCTCCTCCCGGATTTGCTCCTGGGGGGAGATGGTTTTGCCGTCGGCCAGGGTCTTGGGCGGCCAGGCCAGGGCCTTTTTCAACATTTCGTAGCCGCCGTCGCGCAGATAGCAGTCCAGGTCCGGGGTGTAACCCGGCTGATCCAAATGCTTTAAAATGAGCCGATATTGTTGCGGCATATCTTGACTAAAAGGTCAAACTCTTTACATTTTCAAGTCGCGCTTTTGCCCGATGGTGTAACGGTAGCACAACAGACTCTGGATCTGTTTGTCATGGTTCAAATCCATGTCGGGCAGCCAACTCCCATTTGCGATATCGGTTTGAGGTTTTACGAGCTTCATTTGCCTGTCTGCCTTTGGTATGCGTTGCGAACCGCCGCCGCCAATTTGTCTGAGCGTGCTTCATACTCGACAAATTCGCGAATGTTTTCACGTGTCACGTGAAGCTGTCCTTCGCCGACGTTTCCCCGATGCTGGCCTGCCGAATAACACCTGTTCGACTCGACTTCCTTTGACGACAAAACCCAGTATCGAATCACGTCCCGCCACACTCCAATCCAGACGAAAACGTCGCAACAAGCTGGTTTAATCTGCTGGAAGTTCATGTCGAACGGACGCTGTGAACTGGCTGAAAGCGCTTTCACATACAGGGGCTCATCGCTTTCAAAATCCACGGCGCGCGAGGCTTTGACTTCGATGCGGATCCTCTTGTCGAGCAGAAGGTCGTATTGACCAGAGTAATCGCGGTCGAGTTTTTTCGTTGGCTTCACCAAGTCTGGCAGCAACTCTTTGAGGTGTCCTTGCGCCCATGCCTCGCCAAAGCCTCGCGGGGCGCTTATCTCGAAAATATAGAGATAAAGGTTGCGTGCGATGTATTCGTCACGAAGCTCATAGTAGCCGTCGAGCGAAAGCACGCCCGCGCCGAGCAGGGTCGAGATGATGTACTCAAATTCATTGAACGGATAAACCGACACCAGTGTTTCCAGGCGGGCCTTGACCTCCGCCTCGTTTTTGAGGCGGCAGAGCAGTTCATGGAGTTGCGTCTGGAGTTTTTCCATCGTCAGAACATCGTGGCTTGGAGTTGTCGCTCAATTTGGCTTTTGTCCTCCTCTGTTTCAAAGTCGGGAAGCTCTTTTTCAAACGGGTGCCCATTCTGCCAGCCCAATCGTCCGGTCGCGCGGAATCGCTCCAGCCGACGAATAGCAATTTCACAGAATACGGGGTCGATGTCGGCAGTGAAGCAACGGCGCTGACTCTCTTCCGCGGCCACCAGAGTCGTGCCGGAGTGGGCGAAGAAATCAACGACCAATCCGCCCTTCTGCAGACTGGCATTGATAATCCGGCTGATGCATTTGACTGGTTTCTGCGCGTAACAACCCGAGACGTTTTCCTCCATCCGATAAAAAACTTGCTGAATGTCCACCCAGACATTTCCGGCGCGAATGTTCTCCGATTTGCTCCGCTCCATGTTCTCGGTTGTTCGTCCGCCCACTTCCTTGTAGTAACCGCGAAGAATCTTCGGGATGTCCGTGTACTCGGCTTCCACGTTGAAGTCGGGTTCGCCCTTGGCGTAGTAAAGAAGCTCCTGTCGAACCGCCATCCAGTTCTTCTGCGTTCCGTAGCCGCGCTGATTGCGCATCGTGATGAAACTGCGCGGGCGCAAGGGGGTCTCCCGCATCATTATCATAAAGTCGGGCAGCGGTTGAAACCCGTTCCGCTGGTCGGCGCCCAGCCACACGTACAGAGAACTGTCCGGTTTGAGAATTGCAATCGTATTGTTGACCCACTGTTTGCACCAACGGATGTACGCCGCCAATTCACGCTCCTCAAACGCCACCAGGTTGTAAGGCGGATCGTGAATCGCCAATTCGGCTTCCGTGCCATCCATCAATTCCAACACGGCGTTCATATCGGTGGCGTCAATGCAAGCGACTTTATGCTTCCCTTTCGGATCAATCCAAAATTGGCCCGGACGCAGACGGCAATAGGGCAAAATCCTCTGTCGAAGCTCCTGGTTTGTATCCAGGCGTGGCAACGGATTGTTTTTCATCATTTGCAACTCCCGATGATTTCATCCGCCTTGGTATGCGAGACTCCTTCGTAAAGGGCGTCGTTGCACATCACCACCGGCGCGGTCCCGCAACTGGCAAGGCATTCGACAAACTCGACCGTGAATTTGCCGTCCGCGGTTGTTTGCGGGCCGTGTTGGGAAGGGTCCAGCCCCAGCTTCTTGCATATATGCTCGCGCAGCGCGTGGCTGCCTCCCAGCGCGCAACTCAATGTCCGGCAAATCCTGACCTGGTATTTCCCCGCCTTCTCCTGCCGGAACATCGGGTAAAAGGTCACCAATTCGTAAATGTTAATCGGCTGCAAATCCAGCTTCTTCGCCGTCCACTCCATCGCCTCCGGCGTGATGCAGCCAAAGTGCTCCTGCAGCGCGTGCAGGAACATCAGCGACGCGCTGCGCTTTTGCGGATAATGCGAAACCAGTTCGTCCAACTCGGCCTCCAGATCCTTGGATACGGCGAAACTCATCGGTCACACTCCCCCATCACGAAATCCAGCGAGCCAAAGATCGCTACCGTGTCGCTCACCATGTGCCCCGGCATCAAGAAGGGCAGGATGCTCAGATTGGCAAAGGAGGGCGCCCGGATTTTCAACCGATACGGCGTGCCGCCGCCCCTGCTGTGGATGAAAAAGCCCAACTCGCCCTTCGGATTCTCGGCCCCGAAATAAACCTCTCCCGGGGGCGCGTTGACGCCTTCGGTGACGAGAATGAACTGGTGGATCAATTCCTCCATACTCGTGAGCACTTTGTATTTGGATGGCAGCACGATCTTGCCATCGGCGACGTCGATCGGTTCCTTGGTCTTGTTGTCGGCACCGCCGGGGATTCTGTCCAGGCATTGCCGCAACAGGCCCACGCTTTGGCGCATCTCTTCGATCCGCACCAGGTAACGGTCGTAGCAATCACCGACCGACCCGACGGGCACGTCGAACTCCAACTGATCGTACACCAGATAAGGATGGGCTTTGCGGCGGTCGAAATCCACGCCGCTGCCGCGCAAATTTGGCCCCGTCAGCCCGTAGTCAATCGCCGCCTCGCGCGCGATCACGCCTACGTCCCGCGTGCGATCGACATAAATCTTGTTCCGGGAGAGGAGCTTTTCGGTTTCGTCGATGTTCACCACCACTTCCTCCAGGAACTTGCGGCATTGCTCAACCCAGCCCGGCGGCAGGTCGCGCGACAATCCCCCGATGCGCGTGTAACTGGTGGTGAACCGCGCCCCCGTGAGCGACTCGATCAGGTTGTAGATTTTCTCCCGCTCGGTGAACGTGAAGAGGAAAACCGTCAACGCGCCCACATCCATCGCGAAGGAGCCCAGGCCGAGGAGATGCGAGGAAACCCGCGCCAATTCGCAGCAGATCACGCGAATGTATTGGCAGCGCGGAGGCAGCGCCCGGTCGATGCCCAGCAGTTTCTCCACCGCCAGCGCGTAAGCCACGTTATTGGCCAGCGGCGCCAGATAATCCAGCCGGTCAGTGTACGGGATGAACTGGTTGTAAGTCATGTTCTCGGCGATCTTCTCATCGCCCCGATGAAGATAGCCGATGTCCGGCGTCGCCTTGGTGATGATTTCGCCGTCCAATTCCAGCACGATCCTCAGCACCCCGTGTGTGGCCGGGTGGGACGGCCCCATGTTCAGGACCATTTTCTCCCCGTGAATGTCGGGCAGATCCTCGGCTCCTGGCGCGGCGGCGGGCGGCAACGAGTGGGCAGCGGCCTGCGCCTCCGCCGCGCGCACCGCCGCGTCTCCTGCTTCAATCTCGTGTGTGGTCGCCATTTCGTTTACCCGCGCCGGGGCTTGGGCTTGCGCCGCGTTTGCATTCCAAACTCTTCACCCGCGATCGGCGGTGGGCCGCCATCGCCTTGAATGATGGCTCCCGTCACAGGCCCAATCCGGTCTTTGTCGGGTGGAACAGGACCGGGAACGACGGACTTTGCAACAGGATGTGGCCCGCTGTCCACCAGCCTTTTGCCCGTAGCGTCGATCCATAACCGCAGACCTTCCAAGGCGCGGGCTCCCAGCAATATGAAATCGCCCGGCTCGGCAAAAACCACGTCGTCCGCCGTCTCCGATTCGCTGACTCGAACAATCGCATATCCGACGTCGCGATAAACCTGTTGTCCTTTCGCCATTTGAAACACCTGGCGTTTCTCCGGCTTGACTTCGATTTGATCGAGGGCTTTGCGCGGAATCCAAGTGGCTCCACTGCCAGTATCGACCATCAAGCGCGGGACTTTAACCGCCTTTTCGCGGTGGCTTGGATTCCTGAGCATGCAGCCAACGGTGAATGAGCCCATCACTCTGCCTCCTTCTTCACCGGCGCGGGCGCCAGCGGTTCCCGCATCTCCACGCTCTCCGGCCCGCGCACGCGCGGTTCGCGCTCGGTGGCGCTTCCGCCCCCGGCCTCCGTTACAAATGGCCCGCCCTCCAGCGGCGCGGCTTTGGTGAAGGCAACGTCGGGGACATTCGATGGCTTGCCCGAGAGCGGAAAGTCCTTGCGCAACGGGAAATACGGATAGCCTTCCCACATCAAAATCCGCCTCAAATCCGGGTGTTTGCGAAAGGTGATTCCCATCATGTCGAACACCTCCCGCTCGTGCCAGTCCGCCGCCCGCCAGACCCCCGTCACTGTCGGCAATTCCGAACTCTCCTCGCCGACATTGGTCCAGATCCGCAGCGCGCAATGATGCCCGTAACCGTACAGGTGATAAACTACCGTCCAACGCGGGTCCGTTCCGTAGTTATCGATGCAGCTGATATCGGCCAG
>Ga0326727_10011291_pt1 | contig 20874 bp, 20 predicted proteins | sample MB2enrmetagenome_FD_207643 | JGI IMG/M metagenome (GOLD analysis project Ga0326727, IMG submission 207643) | Lab enriched peat soil microbial communities from McLean, Ithaca, NY, United States - MB29MY | ecosystem: Environmental > Terrestrial > Soil > Wetlands > Peat | place: USA: New York...
TTGCGGCGCAGGCGGGGCGGCGGCCAGGGATCTCTGCCGCTCCGCTTCTTCCTTCTTGCGGCGGTCGGCCTCCTCGGCCTGGCGTAACTCCTCTTCCATCTGGAACTTGAAGTCGTTGGAGGCCTTGCGGAACTCGTACATCAGCTTGCCGATCTGGCGCCCGATCTGCGGCAGACGGCGCGGGCCGAAAACCACCAGCGCAAGCACCATGAGGATGAGCGTGTCGGCCATGCTAATGTTGGCCATCATGATTGGCGGCGGAGTTCCCATGAAAGATCATGATAACTGGCGGCAAGTGGCGCTCACAAACGGCTACGCGCTTCGGCAATGAATTAAGGCAGCGCTGCAATAAAGCCAGATGGGACGACGCGGGCCGGGAGCGCCTCTGCAACCGGCGAATTTCTCGCGGCATCCCATACGGAACGGGCTGCAACAACCTGTGGATGTTTTTTTCTGGTCCTGGACTGCACGGATGGCCGGTGCAAAGTTCGCATACAATTTAGGCAACTCGCGGCACTTCGTCTTCATTCCATCCGAGAGCGGAGTTTCGTTCGGTTCTATGACGATGCGCTCAAACTGCCTTCGCGCTGTCGCGTTGCTTCTCTTGCTCTTGCCGGGCGGGTGGACCCGGCAGGCCGGCGCATATTCCCTGCTGACACATGAGCAGCTGATCGACCTCACCTGGGAGGACTCGATTGTGCCGCTGCTCAAGAGCCATTATCCCAACCTGACGCCGGAGGAACTGGACCGGACGCGTGCTTACGCGTACGGCGGCTGCGTGATCCAGGACATCGGCTATTACCCGTTTGGCGACGAGTTCTTCTCGGATCTGACCCATTATGTGCGCTCGGGCGACTTCGTATTGGCGCTGTTTCGCAACGCGCACAACGCTAACGAGCTGGCGTTCGCCGTGGGCGCGCTGTCGCATTACATCGGAGATTCGTACGGGCACTCGGAGGCGACCAACCGCGCCGTGGCGATCGAGTTTCCCAAGCTCGCTGCGCGCTATGGGCCGAGCGTGAATTATGCCGAGGGCCGGCATCAACACGTGCGCGTCGAGTTTGCCTTCGATATCGACCAGATTGCGCATCACCGCCTGGCGCCGCTTGGGTATATGCGCCACATCGGGATCCAGGTGCCCGTGCATCAGCTGGCGCTGGCGTTTTATGAGACCTATGGGCTCACCGAGGATTTCGACCGGCGCAAGGGCCGGAAAATCAACCTGAAAGCCTACCGGTTTGCCACGCGCACGTTGATCCCGCGCGTGGCGTACGCGGAAACTCTGCTGCACCGCAAGCAGGAGCCGGCAGAGCCGGACACGCCGGACGCCATCGAGATTGAGAAGGAATCCGCCGCGGCGGCCAAGCTCTACGATTGGGCGGCGTACCACAAGAAGCCGGGAGTGGAAACGCACCTTCTTGCCGGCGTGCTATGGGTACTGCCCAAGGTTGGGCCGCTGCGGATGGTGGCCGTGAAAGGGCCGACGGCAGCCGCAGAGGCCGATTACATGCACAGCGTGGTCTCATCCACCACAGTGCTGCATGAGCGGCTGGCCATCTTTACGCCCGTTGAGGCGCGCCGGGAGCGGACATTGAGCGCGACCAGTTCGACGGAGACGCTGGGCCCGCTCGATCCCAAACACCCCTTGCCGAATCGCGACCTGGACACGGGCCAGGTGGTGAAGCCGGGCGGCTATCCGCTCACTGACACGACTTATGCCGAGCTGCTGAAAAAGTTGACGGAGACGCCCAGGCATCCGATTCCGCCGGGCATCAAGAGCGACGTGGAAGCGTATTATGCCGATCCCAATGCGCCCATTGAGACCAAGCAGCATCCCGACGAGTGGAAGAAAGTGCAGGAGGAATTGACGATTCTTGAAGCCATGCCGACCAGCACCGATGCCGCGCCGTATCCGACGTACGGGGAGTTGGAGCGGGTAGGAAAATAGGCGGGAAGCGCCTGAGAGCTATCAGCGGCGGGGATTGTTAATCGCAGCATGAATGAAAGATAGGCGACGATGCACTCAGAGTTCCGAATCGGGTTTAAGACCGTCGCCGCAGTCGGTCGCTGAAGCACTTTTCTTATCACGACACCAAACACATACTCTATTCGGCCGAGGGCGGGACTATGATCTATTCCACTGCAGGCAAGATCCTCAGAGAGACCTTGAACGTGGTCGGCTCTCCGGTGGGCAGGATTGCGAGGGGCGTCGCCTGGTCTTCGAAACCTGCGGCAGCAACGAGAATGATATAGCGCCCCTCAGGCAGCTTCGCCGAAAACGCTCCATTGTCATCGGTGCGAAGCAGTGCGATCTCCTCATCGCCCTCTTTTCCATGCCGGAGAACGCTGATCCACGCTCCCCGAATGAGCGCGCCGGTTGGATCGGTCACGGTGCCATGGAACTCCCGCAGCGTGCGGATAATGGATTGGCTTTCGGCAGCGGCGATCAGTTTCGTCCGGGACTGAAATTGGAACGGACCTATTTCCATCCAGAATTCGCTGATTCCCGTCGCATCATCTACGATCTTCACTTCGCCATCCAGGTTGGCTGCGGTGACGTCGACGACGGCAAACGGCCGCGGACAGGCTCCGACGCATGCCTCAAATCCCGCCGACGTCCCTCGGCTTTGCCAAGCGACGATTTGGTAGGGCCCGTCGGGCAACGCGGGCAGGACGGTTTGCCCTTTTGAATCAGTTGTGAGAGTGGCAATGGCATCGCTATTGCCGAACTTGCGCACATCCACAGTGGCCCCGGCGATTGGAATTCCGTCGAAGAGCACCGTGATGCGTGCGTGCTGCTCTACATGAGGAAACGAATTGGGGTCGGCGACAGTAACCGTGCTTCGCGCCCACGCCGCACCCACCGACAAAAGAAAGGCGGAGCATGTAAAAGCGATCCAACGCCGCCGACAGGTGATATAGGCAGCGCGAACAGGAGGGCTTTCACGGCCGATGTCCGCGTTAGTATCAAACATGTTGAAGGAACTTCCCTACCCCTATAGACGCATTCCGCCTGAGGTTCGTTACTCGCACAGACAGTTCCCGGTCGCCCAGAGGGGAGACCTTGATAGCCGAAGATTCTGCGTCGCTCCGCCCTACCTGCTGTCGGCGAGATTGGGCCGTGGCGCCGCAACCCCTTGAGCAGGGCGCGTGGCTGCGCTCGCCGGGGGGCGTGAGGGCTGCGACTGGGCCGCGGACGCCTGATGGATCGTGACAATCAACGCTTCAGCCGGCTTCGAACCCGCGCAACGATAGGAGTGGGGCGTGCCCGAGTCGAAGTAGACGGCATCGCCGGCGCCAAGCATCGCTTCCTGGTCGCCGTGGCGCACGATGAGCTCGCCGGCCAGCACATAGAGAAACTCGAATCCGGCATGCATGTGCGCCTTGGGCTCAACCTGCGCCGGCAGGGGAACGAACTCCGCGAAGTAGGGGTCCATGTGCCGGTCGGGCACCATGTAACCCAGGCTCTCGAAGGTGTAGGTAGGCGGCTCCACGCCGGTTTGCGGCATGCGCACGCGGTCTTTCTTGCGGTGCACGCGAAAGATGGCGACGGGCTCGGATTCAAAGAAGTAGGACAGATCTTTCGAAAAGACCATGGCGATGCGCGCCAGGTTGCGGAGCGTGGGCACCACGCGGCCGGTTTCAAGCTGTGAAAGAAAGCTGGCGGAAAGACCGGTGTGCCTGCCCAGTTCCACCAGGCCCATGGATTTCTTGAGGCGCAGGCGGCGGATGCGCTCGCCCAGCCGCTTCTCCGTGATGAACCGCTCGGCGGCATCGGGATCCGCCTGGGTTTTGTGCATCTCTCCGCCGTTGGTTTCGAGCTGGTCGCTCATCGCCGCCCCCTCATCGCCGCGCCTTTGACCAATAGGATGCGCTTTGGGGGCATTTGTCGTCCAGATCAAAACAAATTTGTGCAGCACGAAATTGCATTCGCCGTGGACCGTGAACCGTGGGCCGTGAACCGCCCCCCGGCTGCGCGCGTTATTCTGGAACGTCCGGCGTGGCTGTGCCGCGCCGCTCAGAAAGCCTGCTTACGATGCCTGAAGAAATCGCTTCCGCCTCTGCCGATACCGCCCAGCCCGCCGCGCCCGTTGCCGCCATTGCTGAGATCGGCCGGCATGAGGGGCAATCCGTGACTCTCCAGGGATGGCTCTACAACCTGCGCGAGAGCGGGAAGCTGGTATTTCCCATTTTTCGCGACGGGACGGGGTCGATCCAGGGCGTGGCGCACGTAAAAAGCGTGTCGCCGGAAGTGTTTGAGACGCTGAAACACCTGACCCAGGAGTCGAGCGTGATTGTGACGGGGAAGGTGCGTGCCGACAAGCGCGCGCCGGGAGGGTACGAACTGGACGTGGAGAACGTGCAAGTGCTGCAGCGCGTGCCGGAGTCCGATCCGTACCCCATCACGCTCAAGGAACATGGCGTGGACTTTCTGCAGGAGCGGCGGCACTTGTGGATGCGCTCGCCGCGTCAGGCGGCTATTCTGCGCATTCGCGCGGAGATTATGCGCGCGGCGGCCGAGTACTTCGATCAGAACGGGTACATTCGCACCGATCCGCCGGTTCTGACCCCGGCTGCGTGCGAAGGCACGTCGACGCTGTTTCCGGTGGACTACTTCGGCGATCCCGCGTACCTGACGCAGAGCGGGCAGCTTTACGTGGAGGCGACGGCGCTGGCGCTGGGCAAGGTGTACAGCTTCGGGCCTACGTTTCGCGCGGAAAAATCGAAGACGCGGCGGCATCTGACGGAGTTCTGGATGGTGGAACCGGAGGTTTCTTTCTTGGATTTGGATGGACTCATGTGCCTGGCTGAAGAGTACATCTCGCACATCGTGCAAAGCGTGCTCAAAAACCGCGCGGCAGAGTTGCAGACCATTGGCCGCGACGCGAGCAAGCTCGAAACCGTGAAGCCGCCGTTTCCGCGGCTGCGCTACGACGAGGCGGTGGAGCTGCTGAACCAGGCGCACAAAAACGGGCAGCTGGAGCAGCCCTTCACCTACGGCAACGACTTTGGCTCGCCCGACGAGACGTGGCTGAGCTCGCAGTACGACCGCCCGGTGATGGTGCACCGCTATCCAGCGGACGTGAAGGCGTTCTACATGGAGCCCGATCCAAGGGATTCGCGCTACGCGCTCTGCGTGGATGTGCTGGCGCCGGAGGGTTACGGCGAGATCATCGGCGGGTCGCAACGTGTTTCAAGCTACGAACTGCTCAGCGCGCGCATTGACCAGCACAAGCTGCCGCGCGAGGCGTTTGAGTGGTATCTCGACCTGCGGCGCTACGGCAGCGTGCCCCATGCGGGCTTCGGTATGGGCATCGAGCGCGTGGTTTCCTGGGTGTGCGCGCTGGACCACGTGCGCGAGACGATTCCCTTCCCCCGCATGCTCAACCGGATGTATCCGTAAGACAGTGATTAGTGGTTCGTGATTAGGGATTTGTGCGGGATCGGGAGCCAGGAGAGCTTTGAACCGGAAATATATGTTGCAACAACTATTTAGTGGAGGTCGAATCCTCGCGACACTTCGGTGAATCAAAAAGGGTGAAACGATGGGATTCCTATGGGATTCCCGAGGAGCAAAAAAACCCATGAGTCTGACAGCCAGTGAAGTGCATGCCCTGAAAAAGGCGCCCCCGGTGGAGGGGGTGTTGCCGGCGATTCGCGAGCGCTGGAGCGCGCGATCGTTTGCCGGGCGCGAGGTGAGCCCGGAAACACTTCGTAAAGTGTTTGAGGCGGCGCGGTGGGCGGCTTCGTCGAACAACGAGCAGCCGTGGCGGTTCCTGGTGGGGCGGCGGGGCGACAGCACGTGGCAGAAGATCAACGAGATCCTGATGGGCGCCAACCGGGCATGGGCGCACCGGGCGCCGGTGCTGATTCTGGGCGTAGCGCACACGCGATTCAGCAAAAACGGAGCGGAGAACCGCTACGCATTGTTCGACCTGGGAGCGGCAACCTCCTATCTGACGCTGCAAGCGGCGGAACTGGGCATGACCACGCACCAGATGGCGGGGTACAACCAGGAGGCGGCACGGAAGGCGCTGGGAATTCCCGAGGAGTACGCGCTGGGGAGCGTGATTGCGCTGGGATACCAGGGCGAGCCGTCGGCGCTGGGCGATGCCACTCTGATTGAACGCGAGACCAGCGTGCGGACACGCAAGCCGCTCGACGAGATCGTGTTTTCCGCGTGGGACGAAACGGCGGGAATCTAAAGACAGCGAGCCACCGAGTCAGCAAGTCAGCGCTACCCCACCCTAGCCTTACAAAACGCGCCCAGGATGAGGCGCCCTCAGGTCAGGAAGTTCGCGAAGAGCGGCGTCGCAACCGGCGGCGGTAGAGTGGAGTTTGGAGGCAGTAGCCCTTGAGCTCCGCAAAACCCAAGAAGCCGGCGCATGCAGCGAAATCGGGCCAACGAGCCGGCCGGAGGGCCGCGCCGCGGAAGCGCCGGCGGCTGGGCCGGCTGGGGCGCGGGGTCCTGGCATGCGCAGCGCTGATTTTGGGGCTGATCGCATGGGCGTCTCTGGAGCGGGCGCTGGCGCCCAAGGGCAATACCACACAGGACAGTTTTGACGTGCTGATCGTGCTGGGCACCCCAGTGGATGCGGACGGGAATCCGAGCCCACGCGAGCTGGCGCGCGTCACCGAAGCAGTACACGAGTACGAGCGGGGCGTGGCGCCGCGGATCATTTTTACCGGCGGAGCGGTAGCCAACCGGTTTGTGGAGGCGCAGGTGATGGCGCGGACCGCGGAGGCGCAGGGGATTCCGGCGTCAGCGGTGCTGGAGGATCCTGCGGCGCGGAACACCCTGGAGAACACCTGCAACGCGCTCGGCATCATGCGCAGCCACGGCTGGGAGTCGGCGGAGGTGATTTCGAGCGCCAGCCATTTGCCGCGCGCGGGATTGATCCTGAGCCGGCTGCCCATGAAGTGGCGGGTCCATGCGGCCCCGGCGCTGGGACCGGTGGGAGCGGGGGCGGCGGCGGAACAGACCGCGGTCGAAATCCTGAAGACGGTGCGTTACCTGGTGTGGACGCGGCAGACGGGGCGGTGCCAGGTGAGTGAATAAGTGAAGGGAGTGAAAAAGCGGCCCGAGTTAGGGATGGGCAAGGGCTTCGATCAGGAGCTGGGTGGCACGGCACGGAATGGAGCCCCGGCCCGTCTAATAGAAATGCTCTCGAAATTGCTCTGCTGCCGCATTGTCCGGTATCGGGGGGGTCCTGTAAGCTGTTTAATGATGCATCTCCAAGCAAGGTTTTCTTTTCTTTTTGCCGTTGTTCTCGCTCTGGGTGTGTGTGCGGGTGCCCGCATGCAGGCACAGGATGCGGGCTCCCAGAATCCACCCGCTCAACCGCAAAGCTCGAGCAGCCAGAGCCAGCCAACGCAGACGCCCACGCAGGGACCGGACGCGCAGAACTCGAATTATGGCGTCTATATCGCAGTCGATCCGCTGGCCAACGTGCGCTACGACAACCGCTACGACGTGTCGGTGGGAATGGCGTACGACCACATGAAGGCAGGCCCGTCGCTGCTGCAGGGCGCCAACCTGGGCGGACTGGACGGGGACTTCTCCTTTTGGCTCACCCGGCACTGGGGTCTCGAGGGTTCGGGCCGCGCATATGTAGGCACCAGCGGCACGGCGCCGAACTCGCCCAACAACATCAAGGGCCCCATGGTGAAGCAGTATTTCTTTGTGGGCGGCGCGGAATGGCTGGGGCCGCACAACAAGCACGGGGCGATGTTGGCGCATGCCATGTTCGGCGGGGTCTACGGGAATTTCCAGAAGGACCTGCTGGGACAGCCGCCTGCGAAGTTCGACTTCTACTACAACCAGACTGCGCCGGCGGCGATTGTGGGCGGAAGCATCGACCTGAACCGGTCGGAGCACTGGGTCTTCCGCATCAATCCCGACGCGGTGATGACGCACTACACCTTCAGCGATGCGCCGTATACGACGTCGTCGTACAAGCAATACGACTTGAACTTCGCGATCTCCGTGGGCGCGGAGTACAGGTTCACAAAGAGCAAGCGTTCCACGAAAAAGGCGAACTGGGCTTCCGGCTGGTAGAAGGCGGTCGGAGCGAGCGGGGTTTGCGAAGCTAGTTCTTGCTTCCAGAAGAGCGGGTGGCAAGGGCAATTTGCCCGCCGTCGCGTAGCCAGGCAGCGGCACCCGTTCCGGGCTCCGGCCAATCCGGCGTGTACTCCGTTCAGTCCTCCACCCTGCTACGAATGAATGGAACCGCCTGGTCCCGTCGATGACCGCCGCAAGGGACCGTCGAAAGGACCGGCGCACCGCACTCGTTTTGCTCGCCTCCGCTAGGTCCGCAAACTCCGCGAGCCCCGCTCATTTAATCACGGGACTGCCAAGCGCATTGCTTTGTGTGATATTCTCCTGCGTTCAGTGGCGGTTCTCATTGAGTGCCGCCAGAGAGAATGCCGTTTCGGATAGCGGCACTCCCCGGCCGTGCCGGACAGCATGGGCGAGCGACCCATCCAGGCGGGAGCCTTATGGATATGAAGGACACTCTGGGCGTCTTACTTGCGGGCGGAGCAGGAGAGCGCCTGTTTCCCCTGACACGGGACCGTGCCAAGCCGGCAGTTCCCTTTGGCGGGCACTACCGCATCATCGATATTACGCTTTCCAACTGCATCAATTCGGGCCTGAGGCGCGTGTATATCCTCACGCAATACAAAGCGCTCAGCCTGAACCGGCACATCCGCGAAGGCTGGACGGGCATCGTGGCGCAGGAGCTCGGGGAGTTCTTCGAACTGATGCCGCCCATGCAGCGCACCGGCGCCAACTGGTACATGGGCACGGCGGACGCGGTGTACCAGAACATCTACTCGATCGGCAGCGAGCAGCCCCGGCACGTGATCGTTCTGGGGGGCGACCACATCTACAAGATGGACTACAGCCGCATGCTGGCCTACCACAAGGAGACCAACGCCGACATCACGCTGGCCACTCTGCCGATCGCGCCCGAAGATGTGTCGCGATTTGGCATTGTGGAGGTTAGCCCCACGGGCGAAATCGTGGGCTTCCAGGAAAAGCCGGCCTCGACAACCTTCCGCTCGCCCTCCAATCCCAACTGCTGCGATGCATCGATGGGCATTTACATCTTCAACACCGAGACGCTGCTGAAGGCGCTGATCGCGGACGCGGACGACACGGATTCGAAGCACGATTTCGGGCACAACATCCTGCCCAACCTGCTGGGCAAGAAGAAGATGATGGCCTACAGCTTTGTGGATGAGAACAAGAAGGAGGCGCTCTACTGGCGCGACGTGGGCACGCTGGACGCGTACTACGAAGCAAACATGGATTTGTGCTCGGTGTCGCCGGTCTTCAACCTGTACGACAAGAGCTGGCCGATCCGCACGCGGACACGGCAATATCCGCCGGCCAAGTTCGTTTTCGGCGAACCGGGCCGTTCGGGCATGGCGGTCAATTCCATCATCACGGCAGGCGTGATCATTTCAGGCGCGTCGGTATACAACTCGGTGCTGTCGCAGGATGTGCGCGTGAACTCCTACTCCGACGTGGACGCGAGCATCGTCTTCTCGCACGTGAGCATCGGTCGGCATTGCCGCATCCGGCGGGCGATCATCGACCGCGACGTGCACATTCCCGAGGGCACGGTGATCGGCTATGACCCGGTGGAGGACAAGCGGCGGTATTTTGTCACGCCGTCGGGACTGACAATTGTGACGCGCGACGCGTCGCTGTTCGAGAATCCGGTGGATCCGGAGTTCGGGGACCAGTACTAAAACAGGGATCAGGTGTCAGGGTTCAGGGGTCAGAGACGACCGCGATCATGGCAGAGGTTGCGGTGTGCCTCGTTATTGGGGAAGGACGAAGCTGGGTTGCAGATAGGGTTTGAGATCGGACCAGGGGATGGTCATGGGCTTCGGCGTGCAGGCGTAGCAGGCCACCTGGTAGGGTTGAAAAAAGATTGAGAAACCATCGGGCTCGAGATCCCAATTTCCTGGATTTGTGGTCAGCGCGGCAAGCACCTTCGACAATTCACCGGCCTGGAACCAAGTTTGATAGTTTCCACCGGATTGCGCATCGAGAGTCTTGTGCAGGTAGCTGTCGAGGCTTTTTTCCATCCAGGTGGCCCAGCCCGAGTTGGGCAAAAAAACGTCCTCCGGCTTGAGCGCGCGCTGCTCGGCGAGCATCCAGTAAAACTCCGCGGAATTCTCTGTGGGATGGGCGCCGTGCCCGTCGTAGTCGTCGAGAATGGATGCGGAAACCCACTGCTTGTTGGCGCGTTCGACGGTGAAGGTCAGGCCGCGATCGACACTGGGTTGCACAATGCCGCTCCAATCGTGGGCGGAGGTTTCCTCATCTGCATTCGCAACCTGGATGACGGCGGGCACGATGGCGCTGTTCCAGGCGGTCCATTGCGGCGCAGTGGAGGAAGCCTGCGGCCAGGCAGCTACGAGCGTGCCGAAACCAGGCGTTTGCTCCATCGCACGGATTTGCTCAGAGCCTGGAGGGTCGGGCGCTGTCACCGTGATCGACAGCGAGACAAACGTGACGCCCGCGAAGTGCTGCACCATCTGCTCCAGATCTTCAATGCGCTCTTTGTACATGTTGCTCAGGCAGGACGCGACGGGATCGTTGGCGTCGCCCGCCGGGCAACTGAGATCGCGCGTGCGCAGCCAGGCGAGTTGGTTCTCGCGAATCCCGGCAGCCCAGGCCGGTTGCGCCGCGTCCAGCCATGCCTTGTAGGCCGCGGCCATTTGATCGTCGGCCGCGCTAAGCGCCGGCGAGGCGCAGATGGCCTCTTCCTGAGCAGTCTTGGCCTTGGTGCAGTCGAAGCTGGCGGCGTGGGCCAGCGTGCAAAGCAAAAACGGAGGGCCGAGGACCAGCAGGGTCTTGCGCATGGCCGGATGCTCCTTGGTTAATCAGCATACGTCAGTGGCGCGAGTCAGGAGACCGGCGCTACAACTGGGCCCCGTCCTCGGAGGTCTCTGCCGGCAGCTCCGGGCTTTCATATTCGAACTTGCGCAGGTTTCTGAGGCATTCCGTCAGGGCGCCCATCAGAGTCTCGGCCCATCCGCAGGGCTGGAACTTCATGGACTTTTGATTCAGCTCAATATCCGCCACGGCAAAGAACTTCATGTCGGTGGTTTTGGCGGTGGCGAATTCCTTCACCGTGATGCGCGCTTCCACCTCGCCGTGCGTGTGCTTCTTCTTGATGGAGAAGAAATGCAGCTTGGCGAGGGCCTCTGAGGGATCCTGCTGGGTGAACTTCCAATCTTCCACGTTGCGACCTCCACTGTTGCCCAGTTTACGGTGGATGCTGAAAAATGTAGCGATTTTCTTGCGGAGCGGGAGAATTCTTCACCGTCGAGAGGCGGAGGCGGCGAGTTGGCAAAGGCGCAGCGCGGGCCAGCGTGAACATTGCCGGGAACGGAATCAACAAGATCTATCGCGTGGACGAAGCGCTCGTTGGGGTTCCTGTCCCAAAGGTCACGCCAGCTGCGTTCCAGCAGCGTTTTCCGGCGAACATCCTGCTGAAGATTCCCAACATGAAGCACCTGCATTGGGTGCGAATGCCGGCTCGCCGGTCTCCTCGATCAAGGCGTTGAAGACGGCGGCGAAAAGGCCGCGTCTGCTTGCCAGCTTCCTGTGGCGTGCCTGGAGGAAGACGAAACGGAGCGGCGAGGAGCGTTCGAGTTCGCGGAGAAAGGCCAGAGAAAAGAACTCCGGGACATTGGCGACCGCGGTGACGATAAGTGAGCGCCAGCTCATGCGGAGCAGATTCTTGAGCGTTGCCGAGCCGGTTGGGAGCCAATCAAGCCCGGCGCCGACAGTCTCGCTGAAATTGAGCAACTGCATGACGAGAGAGTCGAGCAGGGTGCCTGCGGCTGCAGCGCGCGTGAAGAGCGTGGCCGATCCTCGGCGAAGATCCTCGCGGACATCCTGGAGGTCGTCGCCGAGCTGGAGCAGCACTCCCCAATCGAAGGCAATCTGGCTTTCCTGCGCGGTGAGCCAGCCGCGGACGAGGCAGGCGTCAGCGAGGACGGATGTGCCGCCCTTGGCGCAACTGATCCGGAGGATCTCATCGCGGCTTAAGGACCGTGCGGCGGAGAGTTGGGCAACGCTCTCCTCCTGGGCCTGATGGATGGCGAGCAACGATTCGAAGACCTGCGGGTAATGCGCGCGAGGATACTGGCTTTCGATCATCCCGGCCAGAGCCCAGATGGATGCTTCGTGCGCATCGCGGACGGAAAGATGCTCGCCGCGCAGGCGCCGGCGGAATCGCGCACAGAAGAGGCGCTTGGCGGCAGGGGACGCATCGCGACGGTCGAGATAGTTGTCGGTATAGGGGTAAAGGAGGCTATAGCCAACGATCGACGGCGTCATGTGCGCGGGCTCGTCAAAGAGAGGCTGCAGCCCGTAAACGGTCCAGGCGTTGCGACAGGCCTGAACGATCTCGGGCATGGTGAGGGCAGCGTCAAAATGGCGGGCGTGGCGGGCGAACTCAACCCCGGCGGGCAGGAAGCCGTGGGAGATGAGGTCGATGGCCGGCACTTCGAGGTCCAGCGCGGCGGAAGCGAAACGAGCGAATGCAGTAATGAGGCGATCCTGGAAAGCGGCGCGGTCTGCTGGGGTGCGAGGAGGGTTGCGAAGGCCTCTCTCCACGGAGTGGAGACAGTCATCGTAGACACGCTCGCACGCACTCTGGCCCTGGGGAGTATAGACGGGGCCAGGCGGCAAAGGCCGGCGGGCGCAGGCGTGCCAGGATTCGGCTGTGGCTGCGGACTGACATTCGACCCAAGGCCAACTGAAGGTGGGATGCATCTTGCTATGAACTACGGCAGCGCAGGTGCGGCGGTTCCGGAAAAGCACGGGAAAAGAGAACAAGATAGCGAGGACCGAGGGGCCTGGAGCGAGCGGACCCGATGGAGACAGAGGCGCAGCAAAGAACGGAACCGCCGCAGCTCAATCTGCGTATCCAATCACCATGCAGCACGCGGGTACATTAAGCTGGGGCATGACGGCACCATCCATGGGGCGGACCTTGGAGCGCTCCAGGACGGCAGCGGTTGCAACAGCTCCCGCGGCACGGCGCGATGGCACCCAGTGCACTGCGGTTTCAATGGGAGCGGCCACGTTGGACGCGACGCCAGCAAGCCGGATGGGGCGCACGGAGGTGAGAGCTCTGGAGCAGGACTGGACGCATATTGTCCGCCGCTGCATGAACGGCGACTCCGGCGCATGGGCCGAAATGGTCCGGACGCACCAGAAGCGTGTGTATGGGCTTTGCTACCGCTTTACGGGCAACGCGACCGACGCCGAGGACCTGACGCAGGACGTATTCCTGAAGATTTACTCGAATCTGGGCAGTTTTGACGTCACACGCGGCAGCCTTCCGGTATGGATTACCACCATGACGCGGAATCTGCTGGTGGACAACTACAGGCGGACGCGGAACCAGCGCGCGACCGGCTCCCTGGACGAGGGGTGGGACCAGACGGAAGAGCTGCGGCCGCACCTGAGCGTCTCCGACCGGTTGGCCGATGCCGGGCCGTCGCCGCATGAGTCGGCGGCGCGACAGGAACTCAAAAAGATGGTGCAGAAGGCGCTTTTGAAAGTGAGCGTGGAGCTGCGCGAGGCAGTGATTTTGAGAGATCTGCAAGATCTTGATTATAAAGAAATTGCACAGGTCTTAGGGATTCCCGAAGGGACCGTGAAGTCACGCATCAGCCGGGGGCGGGCGGAACTGGCGCGGCTCCTGGAACGTAGCAAGAAGGAGGTGATGTAGCCATGGCAGAGGGCACACATATTCCGGGCACACCAGCGTGCGGCGAGTGGGAGACGCTGCTGGCGGATGCACTGGACGGGCTGCTGAAGCCCGAGGAAGAGGCGCGGTTTCTGGCGCACAAGGCCGGCTGCCCGGCGTGCGCAGCGCTGTATGAAGCGGCGCGCAAGGGCCGCGAGTGGCTGGAGTTTCTGTCGCCCGAGCCGGAGCCGCCCGAGGGGCTGCTCGAAAAAATTCTGGCGACCACGGGACCAGGTACGGGTCTGGGGCACGCCGTAAGCGGCCTGCCCATGCCGGCAGTGGCTGGCGGGGTTCCGGCGTTTGTTCCACCTGTTTGGCAACAGCCGGGGTTCTTCGCGCGGCTGCGCCTGAGCGTGCAGCCACGGCTGCTGATGACGGCGGCGATGGCGTTCTTTTCGATTGCGCTGACGCTGAACCTGGCGGGCGTGCGGCTCGCGAACCTGCGGCTGGCCGATCTGAGGCCGCGTACGGTGCGGTCGTACATGGAGCGGCAACTGACCATGGCTTCGGTGCCAATCGTGCGCTATTACGACCATCTGCGGTTTGTGTACGAAGTGGAATCGCGCATGCGCGAACTGCGCGGCCAGGATGAGGGAAAAGGCAACGGCGGCGAGCAGCAACAGCAAACCCAGCCGGTGACGCCGGGCGAGACCCGGCAAAATCCGGGACAGAACCCCGGCAGCCATGATGGAGGGCTGCGCGCGGGCCCTCGGCAGGGGCCGGAAACGCCGCAAACGGAACCGGCAAGCAGCAATGATTATTTGGAAACGTCACTTAAGTTTCCGGAGAAGGCAACGCACACCAGTGGGCAGTCCAGAGGCTACGTGGTGCAAACGTTGGAAGGGAGCACACCATGGATTGCGTAAACCATAGCGGCGTGAATGCGACGGCGTACTGCCAGAGTTGCGGCAAGGCTCTGTGCGAGGCATGCGTGCGCAAAGGATCGGGCGGACAGATTTTCTGTGAGCCGTGCTGGAGGTCGTGGCAGAACTCGCAGAGGCAATACGTGCCGCCTCCCCTAGGCGGTCCGAGCCCGGGACTGGCGGCTTTGCTGGGAGCCATTCCCGGCGTGGGCGCGATGTACAACGGCCAGTTCATCAAGGGCATGGTACACGTGGTGATCTTTGCGGTGCTGGTGAGCGCGGCGCACGTGTACGACGTGTTTGGCATCTTCGTCGCGGCCTGGATCTTCTATCAGATGTTCGAGGCGTATCACACGGCGAAGGCGCGGCGCGACGGAGACCCGCTGCCCGATCCGCTGGGACTGAACGAGGTGAGCAACTGGTTCGTGCCGGGCGGACGGCCGCAACAGGGTCCGCCGCCGGGTGCGGGAACAGGACCGGCGGGCACGTACCCCGGCGTGCAACAGACGGCGAGCCAGGCGGCCAATCAGCCGTCGTACCAGGCTCCGTATCAGGCTCCGTACACGCCGCCTTCGGCGGGAACCACGGGCCCGGGCATTCCGCCGATGCCACCGATTCCACCCATTCCGTCTATTCCGCCGGTGCCTGCGGCGCATTGGCGGCGCAGGGAGCCGATCGGCGCCGTGATTCTGATTGCCCTGGGCGTACTGTTTCTGCTGGGGCAGTTCGATTGGTTTTCGTGGCACGTGTTCCAGTACTTCTGGCCGCTGCTGCTGATCGGGCTGGGCGTGTGGCTGATCGTGCGGCGCCTGCACGACTCGCAAGGCGGGCCACCGGGCAGCCCGCAGAATGGTCCGCAGGGTAACTCGCAAGGAGGGCAAAAATGAGCCGCTACATCTTGATTCGCAGATTGCGCGCGCCGGCGATTCTGCTGCTGATCGGAACCCTGGCTCTGCTGCACCAAATGGGCGCGATCCCGTACTTCTGGCGACTGTTGTGGCCGCTGCTGCTGATCGTTGTGGGGGTGTTGCTGCTGGCCGAGCGGGCGGCGCTGGCATCGGAAGGCTATCCGCTCTTTCCCGGCGCGCCGTGGCACGACCCGTCGCGGGGAACAAATCAAGCCGGTCCGATTCAGGGCGCAGGGCCGGGCGCGGCAAACTCTGCATCAGACGCAAGCGGGGCGATTGTGCCGTCGCACTGGCAGGAACTTGAGAACGACAGGGAGGGAGGAAAATCATGAGCAGCATGCCTCCGAATATGCCTCCAAACATGCCTCCGGGGGGCGGCGCACCGCCGCCATACGATCCCAAGACGCAATGGCGCGCCTATCGCGAACAGCAAAAGGCCGCGTGGCGCGCGCAACGCGATGCCTGGCGCGCGCAGCGCCACGCATGGAAGGCGAACTACGTGGGCATGTACGGCCCGCGCGTGCCGTCGATGGTGGGCCCGATCATTCTGGTGGCCGTTGGAGTGATTGCGCTGCTGATCATGAGTGGCCATCTCGACTCGGGAACGTTCTGGGAGTGGTACGGCCGGTGGTGGCCGCTGCTGCTGATCGGTGCGGGACTGGCGTTGCTGGGCGAGTGGGCGCTGGACATGCGCAGAGAAACTCCGGTGCGGCGCAGCGGTGGTTTCATCGGGATCCTGATCTTTCTGGCGTTCCTGGGCGCAATTTCCGCGGCGCACAACCATTTCTGGGGCCCGAACCACTTCGACTTCGGCGACGATGGCTTCTTCAGCAACTTCGGTTTGCCGGAGCATGACAGCGATCAACCGTTGGACAACAGGCAGATTCCGGCGAATGCATCGATCGAGATCAGGGTTCCCCGCGGCGACGTGAGCATTACCGCGAGCGACCAGCCCAATCTTGAAGTGCGTGCGCAGGAAGTGGCGTATGCCAACTCGGACTCGGGCGCGAAAAAGATCTTCGACGCCGAGGCCGCGCACGTGACGGTGAATGGCAGCGCGGTGCTGATCCAATCGCAGAGCAACGACCGGGGAAGGGTGAATCTTTCGATTGCCGTACCGAAAACCGCGCACGTGACGGTGAACGCGGGGTGGGACAGCGTGACCGCGAGCGGTCTGGGCGCCGGCATCGACATCACCGCGCGGGGCGACATTCATCTCAGCTCGATCACCGGTCCGGTGGTGGCGCACTTCGTCCACGGGAAACACGACGTCTTCGCCGCGCAGGATGTCCAGGGTGACATGACCCTGGAGGGAGACGTGAACGACATCACCCTGTCCAACGTCAAAGGTGGGATCTCGCAGAATGGCGACATACCGGGCGACGTGTCGATGGAGAACGTGGCCGGACCGTTGCACCTGCATACCTCAGTGACCACGATCGACGCGGCGGAGCTGTCCGGCGAACTGACCCTGAACGATGACGACCTGCGGATTATCGGGGCCAAGGGACAAGTGCACGTGACGACGCACTCAAAGGACGTGGATCTGAGCCAAATCGACGGCGACAGCCACGTGGAGGACCGCGACGGCAACATCCGCATCGAGCCGGCGGGCACGTACGGTGTGGAGGCGAGGAACAGTAAAGGCGACGTGGAGATCACGCTGCCTCCCAATGCCTCGGCCACGGTGAACGGGCACACGCACAACGGCGAGGTGGTGACGGATTTCTCGCTGGCGGTGAGCGGCGATGAGGACAAAACGGTCAGCGGGCGCATCGGCTCGGGTGCGGCGCACATTGTGTTGAGCGCGGACAACGGCGACCTGCACATCAAGAAGGGGTCGGCGATGCCGGCCACGCTCGGGGAACCACCTATTCCTGCCTCCCCCAACGCACCGAACGCGCGCCACTTGAAGAGCCCGAAGGCGCTGCCGGCGGAGCCGGTTACGCAATAGACCGGCAACGCGGAGCTTGAACCGCAGCAGGCGCGGGAGGGTGATTCCCTTCTGCGCCTGTTTTATTTTCTTAGGGCTGCCGTTGTATGCTCCTGCGCAGGGGGTCATTCAGGGTCATGGTGCATACGCCGGTCAGGGTCATCACCGTGGAGCGTGAGTACGGCTCGCACGGAGCGGAGTTTGCGCACGATTTGGCGGCGCGGCTGGGCTGGCGGCTGCTGGACTCGGAGCTGGTGACCGGCGCGGCACGCCTGGCCGGCATCGATCCAAAGACGGCGGCCAAATTCGACGAGCGGCTGGACCCCTGGTATTACCGTTACGGCAAGATGTTCTGGCAGGACCCTGTGTATGCGCCGGCCACCAGCGGCGATGAGAAAATCTTCGACTCCGAGCGCATGCTGGAAGTGATCCGGGCACAAATCCTCGACGCTGCGAAACAAGGCAACTGCGTGCTGGTAGGCCGTGGATCGGCCTGCGCGCTTGCGGGGCGGCCGGGATGCTTTCACATTTTTGTATACGCCACGGCCAGCGCCAAGAAAGAGTGGTTCGCGCGGGCGTTTCCTGAGCGGGCGCAGCAGGCGGAGCAGCATTTGGCGGCCTTTGACCGGCGGCGTGCGGCGGTGATCCGCAGGTTCTACCAGCAGGAGTGGTGCTCGCGCGGGCTCTACCACATGCTGCTGAACTCGTGCATCGGAACAGACGCCATGATTGACGCGGTGCAATGCGCGGCGGGATTGTGCGCGTCGCAGGCAGAACCGGTGGCGAGGTAAAGCCGAATCAGAGAATCTGATTTTGTCGTAAGCTCTTCGCGCGGGGCTCGGAAACCACTCAAGCTGCCGTGCGCGCAACGCGTGGGCCGATGCGCGTGAAAACCTCCCAGGGAATGGTGCCCGTAGCGCGGGCGTGGTCGTAGGCGGTGATGGTTTCACTGCCCTGCGTGCCGATGAGCACAACCTCGTCACCGGCAGCGACGCCGGGAATCTCCGTCACATCGAGAACTGCCTGGTCCATGCTGACGCGGCCCACCAGCGGCGCGCGTTGGCCGCGCACCAGCAGATGAAAGCGATTGCCGAGGGAGCGCACGAGACCGTCGGCGTAGCCCACGGCGACCAGCGCGAGGCGCATGGGCTCGGTGGCGACAAAGGTTCCGTTGTAACCCACGCTGGCGCCGGCGGGCACGGAGCGCACGCCCACGACTGCGGACTTCCAGGTGAGCACGGGCTCGAGAGCAGCGCGCGCGGCGGCCAGCGAAAGCGGTTCGTCCCCGGCTGCGAAGGCGGGATCAAATTCGGGCGCGATGCCGAAGAGCGCGAGGCCGGGACGCAGCAGGGCCTTCATGCCGTGGCGCGCAGCGAGTTCACCAAGAGGGCGTGCGTGGCCGGCGAGCAGTGCAGCCGAGTTGCCCACATTGAGCCACTCGGCGAAGAGCCCTGCGGCAGAGATGCGGCTCAGAACGTCGTCGAGGCGCGCGAGTTGCTCGCGCGTCACCTCGCCGTCGGCTTCATCGGCGGCGTAGAGATGCGTCATCACGCCCTCCAGGCGGAGCGGCGAACCCGGCGCGAAGCGCGAAAAGATGCTGGAGATCTCGCCGGGCAAAACGCCCTGGCGGCTCATGCCGGTGTCGATTTCAAGATGAACGGGGAACGAGCCCGGCGCTGCGCCGGCGGCTTGCGCGGCAGCTTCGAGCTCATCAAGCTGCCACAGCTCCCAGGCGATGGGCGTCAGTTGAAACTGAATGGCAGCCGCGCCCTGGCCGCGCGCGATGCCGGACATGATAAGCACGCGGGTGTCAGGACACAGGGCGCTCGCGGCAATGCCTTCTTCCACGCTGGTAACGCCCAGCCAACCAGCTCCGCCTCGCACGGCAGCAGGCGCGCACAGAGCCAGCGAGTGGCCGTAGGCGTTGGCCTTCACCATGGCGAGCAGCTCGGCGTGCGGTGCGGCAAGGCTCGCCAGGAAACGCATGTTCTCTTCGAGAGCGCGGGTGCGAATCTCTGCCCAACAGGGACGCATTGGCATGGGGGTTTGCAAAGATCAGTTTACCGCGCGGCGCGACGAAGGAGTTTTACAGAAGCAGCGCAAAGGCGACCACGGTTTCTGCTGGCGAGCCGATTTCGTCGAGCAATTCCGCCTCGAGATCGTGCGGGACGGGCATTTCGCAGGCGGCCACCTGTTCAGGAGTAGCACCGATGAAGCACAGCTCGCAATGGCCAAGGCCTTCGGCGCCGTCTTCGCCAGCGGCGCGCACCGGAGGGCCGAATACGCGGCAAGTCATGGGCCGCCACGCTTACACATCGCAGCGACCGGTTGTGGGGTCGAGCGCAGGACATGCGGCATCGTTGGCGAAGTCTTCGAAGCGGGCCTGGTCTCCCGGGGAACTGCCAAGCGCGCCGGAGTTTCGATCGCCGGGAAAATTCGCGCCGTGCTCCGTGAGCCAGGCGCGGGCGCGGCGCTCGATCTCGGCCGCGAGCACGGGATTTGCGGCGCGCAACTCGGTCATTCCGGCGCGGAGGCGCGCGGCGTCAAGCGCGTTGATGGCGAAGGCTCCATGGCAGCACTGCGTGCAGCCGATACGGCAGGCAAGGAACGCTCCGGCACGGCGAGCGGCCTCGGCAAGCGAAGCATCCATGATCTGCACAAGCTCGGTATCGCGCGCAGGAAGGTGCATAAGCGAAAGCATAGTGGATGACAGGCGGCGCGGCGAATACATGCAGGTTCAAAGGAAGGCCGTGCGTGCGCTATATTCATGGGGAGGTCGGTGGAGGTCAAACTATGAAGTTCTTTTCCTGGTCCTGGCCAGCGGCAGTGGTGTCGCTCGTTGCCACGACGGCGTGCGCGCAGCAGGCGCGTTTGCTGGTCGATCAAAAGGGCGACCGCAGCCTTGCCATTGTCGATCCCGTGGCCGGCAAGGTGATTGCCGATGTGGCGGAGAACGGCATCACCGGGCATGAAGTCGCGGCTTCGCCCGATGGACGGCTGGCCTTTGTGCCCATCTACGGCAACTCGGGCGTGGGCAAGCCGGGAACCGATGGCGCGAACATCGTGGTCGTGGACGTGGCCGCGCACAAGGTTGTGGGGGAGATCGAACTCGGCTACGGCGCGCGGCCGCACTGCGCGGTTTTCGGGCCGAAGGACGGGCTGCTTTACGTGACCACGGAGATGGATGATTCCGTCACGATCATCGATCCGAAAACACTGAAAATCATCGACGCGATTCCCACGGGGGAGCCGGAGAGCCACATGCTGGCGCTCTCGCACGACGGGCTGCGCGGCTACACGGCAAACGTGGGACCGGGCACGGTGAGCGTGCTCGATGTGAAGGCGCGCAAGACGCTCAAGGTGATTCCCGTCTCGGGCAACGT